>LFIK01002158.1_pt1 | contig 15849 bp, 17 predicted proteins | sample 643401 | NCBI WGS metagenome assembly LFIK01 (sample SAMN03777447, study PRJNA286221) | soda lake metagenome | biome: soda lake; feature: Kulunda steppe; material: water; isolation source: sample T5-Br brine of Lake Tanatar-5 | place: Russia: Kulunda steppe | collected 2010-07
AAGCTCGTTCAGTGCTGTGGCCCCTGAGGTGAGTGGCCTTGCTAAATCCTGATGTGGGCTCTAGGTATGAGCACAAATAGATGCATACTGATGACAAATAGATGCATACTGATGACAAATAGATGCATACTGATGACAGATCACAAATAGATGTATACTGATGACAGACCAGATCGCTGGTCGCGAAACGCCTGCTTGTTGTCGCACACTCACAAGCAGCACCAGCAAGCATGCTGGAGCGGTGCTGAAGCAGGGCCTCCTCCGTCATGGGCTCACACAGTGGGCTCACACAGTGGAAGCACAGTGGAAGCATGGGCTCACACAGTGGGCTCACACAGTGGGCTCACACAGTGGGCTCACACAGTGGAAGCATGGGCTCACACAGTGGAAGCAACAATTTATCTCCCCACTCCCCCTCATTTCGGGAGGGGCCGCACAGCTCTTCGAATTGCGCTCGCCCATGCCCACATAGAAGCACACATGCATCCAAACATGCAAATACACAAGCATTCACTCGTGGGAGCACGCGTATGCACACACTTGCACACACATACACACACACACGTGCAAGCGCGCACCACGTCTGTCTGCCGTATGGAGGCGCGGTCAAAATCTTCGCCTGTGGAGCAGCTGGAAGAGGGGGCCTCAGGCACCTGAGGGACGGAGGGCGGGGTCTCAAGGCCTGACGGGGTGACTGCCCCTGGCGGGCTCCCTTCCGCGCGCATCGGGGATTTGCCGCCAGTGGCCGTCACCATTGCTTCAAGAGTGCTGTTCAAGTCTGCATGCAAGCAAGGGGCATTTAGTGTCCAGGTCTGCACGCGTGCAGGGAGGATCAGTGCAAGGATCAGTGCAAGGATCAGTGCAAGGATCAGTGCAAGGATCAGTGCAAGGATCAGTGCAAGGATCCGCATGCACAAGAGGGGCATTTAGTGTCCAGGTCTGCACGCGTGCAGGGAGGATCAGTGCAAAAGGATCCGCATGCACAAGAGGGGCATTTGGTGTCCAAGGCTTCATGGGCGCAGGGAGGATCAGTGCCCTAGACGCATGCACACAGGCTTGGCTAACTACTAACGTCTATCATGGGCGCAGGGAAGATCAGTGCCAGGATCTGCATGCACACTGGGTGACTCAGCGTTTGGTCAAGTAGACTGCAAATGATTTACCACACGCAGGCACATGCACACACACATACACGCACACCAGCACCCACACACAGACAAAGGCACAACCAAGTGTGCACACATGCACGCACCGGCACTTGTGGAGGGGCTGCGTTTGGAGGCATCCCACTTAGAGCTTGCTGTCCCTTGAGGTGGGATATGGGCTTCTGGGTAAGGCGGCGTGGGGCCTTTGCTGGCGCTCGGCCGCGCGGGAGTTGAGGGTTGCTCTGCGAGGGCACGGCATGTTTGAGAACAGGGCGTGCGCGTGCATGGTTGGACACGTGTCAGATGTGTGGGGTGATCTGTTGTTATGAAGCCTAAAAGGTCAGGCTGATCAGGGAGGGACATAGGCAGGCGAACGGCAGCTGCTGCCCTTTGGTAAAGAGTGGGCCTGCATCAACGGCATGTACGCAGCAAGTACTATGAAATAAGTGATTCAGGAAGGCACACAGGCACCCCAAAAAAGAAAGTTGTAAGCGCTCCATTTGTGACACGCCACGTAAGGCCCCAGACATGGCAGAGGCGGCTGCACAGCATGCTGCCCCGCACACTATATTGCTTTGACCTGAACACGGCTTCAGCCACACATCACACAGCATTGGCCACCACCCATTCTGGCCGCACACCACATGGTTCTGGCAAGCACACGTCTTTGGCTGCTCACCACACGGCTTTAGCAGACAAACTGCCTTGGCCACTCACCACACAGCTTTGGCAACCACATGGCTTTGGCCGTGCATACCACACAGTTTTGGCAGCAGATACCAAACGGAGTCTGCCGCGCACACCACACAGCTTTGGCTGCACAGGTTGGTGGCTGCGCACCAGGAGGGGAGGGAGGCACAACCCCAGGCTTTGGCAGCTGGGCTGGGCCGCGGTGCTCGCTTGGCAGGGGCTGAGCCGGTGGAGCAGGAGTCTCTGGGACTGTGACCAGTGGGCCCATACCTGCAGGCAGACCCACTGGCTGGGCTGGCTCAGGTATCACAGGGTCCGTGCTGGAGGCGTCCTCCTGCGTTGCGGGTGCAGGCGGCTGCACACATCTGAGAGCGTGCCTGACGGTGACAGCCGCGCGCTGCGCTTGTGCCTCCTTGCTCGCTGCAGCCACACACAGCGCATGCGCCTCCCCAACGCAGCCCCGCACCGCGCATGCGCCTCCCTGCTGCAGCCCCGCACCGTGCATATGCCTCCCTGCTGCAGCCACGCACTGCGCCTGCGGCTCAGCACTGCAGCGCAGGGCCGCAGGCGCGGTGGTCATGTTGGGGGGGGGCGCCTGTGATGCTCGTGAGTAATACTGCATGAGTGATAATGCATTCCAGCACAGGGATAAAAGGATAATGATATTGAATACAAATGTACAGCCCTTGGGCCTAAAGCAGCCAGGAGACAAGGGGGCACGCATCGCCTGCACCTCTCAGCATCCATGCTGGGCAGATTCTTCTCCAGAATCCCTTCCACCTGTGCAACCTGCTGGCTTGCCTTCTGCACCTCCGCCTGCTGCTTCTGGGCCTTGGCTTGCTTGTAAGGATCCTCACTCTGGTTCAAGGCACACACCAAACAACCACAAACACAACAATGGCTGCGACATAAGGTGCCCAGGCAGAGATCTTAAGCCTGAAGTTGCAAAGTTGAAACACGATCTTGCAAGCTGCTCAAGCGCTTGCGCTCTCACCAGGAAGTCAATGACGCAATGCAGAGTGGCCCCAACAGGAGCGGATCTCCTCTTCATGCACACCACCAGGTGGGCGCTCTGCAATGTCATTTATCGCTTCTTGGCGCAATGCAGAGTCGCTCCATCAGGAGCAGCATGCTCGCACGAGTGCCTGCCAGCACTTTCCTGCCTCTGCAGCTCTCCGCACGGGAGCAACACTTAGCGCACCAGGCATGTCGTGTTTCTGCAAGACTAGAGCACAAGAAACTGCCCCAGTGAGGCAAGAGGCTGCCCGGCATACTCGCCTGGCCTTGCTGGCCGTGGGCAGCCCGCCTAACATACCTGCACTGTTTCCTGCTGCTTCTGCACGTCAGCCTGCTGGTCCTGCGCGCCTTCCGGCATTGTTGGCCGAGAAAGGCCACGTCCCCGTCCTCCTCGCAGCTGCCACTGCTGCTGCTGCTGCTGCTGCTGCTGTTGTGGACCATCTGGCTGGCTTGCAGGCCCGTTCTGCTGCTGGTCCTCTGGCCCAAATGGAGCATGGCGCAGGTCTGCCAGGGGGCCAGCTGCTGCTGCACCTGGCTTGGCGGGCTTTGGCGAGGCGCCTGCATGCGCATCATACGCATCACATGCTTTGGTGTTGCTTGGACAAGAATGGGCAGCTATTCTAGGTGCAAATGGGGTATTGCCTGCTTTGGTGTTGCTTGAACAAGGAGAGGCAGCTAGTTCCTGACAGGGGCAAGCCTGTCACGTTCAACATACAAGTTGTATGTGCCTTTGCTGAATTGATGCCTGAGACTGTGTATTTGAGGTCTGACAATTGTCGGTTAGAAATATGTTACTGAGCCTGAATGTTTACAGGGCCACTTATTGTTCCTATTTCAATTGATACCCTTACCACTTGACAAGCTAACAGAGGAATCAATGTCAGTGCTACAAGATGGCAGCAAAAGCTCAGAGGCTCTGGGTAGGGGAGCAGCGCAGCACCCCGTGTGTACTTGTGATGGGGAGCATGATGGGTTGGAGAAATGTTGACTGTTCTGGATTTAATCCGGACTGGATACAAATCATACAACTCTGAAATGCATCTGGAGTGCAAAATGGTTGAGTTCTGGAGACTTGTTGCATTGTTCTTTCTGATCAACAATTTGGCAATGCGTGCATACACCAAATTGTTGATCATTTAGTAGTTACGATTGGGCATCATGCCATGGCAGAAGTGTGGGGAACAGAAAAGACAGGCATCTGTGTCATCCCTAGAGCCCTGAGAAGCCGCTTAACTCATCTTGTGTCAAGGATGGGCCACACTAGGAAGCTCTGGACCCTAGAAAGCTCTGGACCCTAGGAAGGAATAGAAAGCTCTGGACCCTAGAAAGCTCTAAACCCTAGGCGAGGATGTGTGCAGCGTCTAAGGCTGAGGGCAACAAGCGCGTTCACGGCAGAGGCTTCCTGGTCATTTTGGCCTCACAACACATGCGCAGAACAGGTGCTGTGTAAGCACAGCCATCAACACGTGCATGGCCACGCGCACAGTGTGCCCCGAGTTCGAGCGGCTCAGGCATCTCAGCCGTGCGCACATATGCAGGGGGGGACTGCCCATGCACACACCATGGTCCAGACTCCTGGTCTCCATCGCTTTTGAAGGGCCCAGCAGCTGCACTAGTGGACCTTCCATCAATGCACGCTGCGTGTCGCCTAATTGGCGTTGGCTTTTTGGCTTTTCTTGGCTTTGGTAGGTCCTTGAGAGTTGCTTGAGAGTTGCTTGAGAGTTGCTTTGGCAGGCCCTTGAGAGTTGCTGCTTGCCAGGTGGGCAGCGGTTCCCAAAGGACCAGCAGCTTTGATGGAGCCTCGTACCAGCAAGCAAACACGCCTGCAGGCACGCAGGGCCAAGGGTTGTCCTACCTGTCTCGACAGGGCTTGGGAAATCCTCTCCTTGGACCTCAGGGAGACCCAACTCCTCTTCCACCGCCTCCAGGGCTTCCAGGCGGTGAGGGGGCCCCTTAACGTGTTTGCAGTCAGAGGGTGAGAAGAAGGCAATCAGAGAGTGTGATCTGAGGATCAGACCACTTGCACAGAGCAAAGCGTCAATCTCCATTGGTCAACCTAAGTGACCAATTTTACCAATGTGTCTCCCTTTCCTTAATTGATGCAGGGGGTGTTCATCTGTCTGCGTAATTTTCCTTTCTTTCCTTTCTTTTATGTTCAACAAGCCTAAGTGCTAGGAGTTATTGTGCTCTGAGCAGAAGGTCCTGCAGATGTGCCTTGCAGCACGTCCACACACAGAACGGCATGACCCTTGCCTTGGCAGAGCAAGCACGTACAAGGACTGTGTCAATCCCACTGCCTACAAGTGCACAAGACCGTGATGCTACAAGCAGCCAGTAGTCTGCCCAGATTTGCTGCCAAGCGTCAACAACCTGACTTAAACCCTCTTCTCCCTTACCATTGTGAGTGAATACAGACCTGCCCCCTTAACCCACCATCAGGCATCAGACGCAGGCACCCCTCCCATCTGATACAGGCGCCTCTCTCGCCACCAGAAACAAGCCCCTCTCCCTCTCCATCCCTCACCATAAGCATCACCCCCCGCACTTACCATCGCAATGGGCACAGGCCCCCTGCTAGCCTCGCCTTTTAGCTGGACAGCCACCTGCCCTTCCCCTGTCTCATCATTCTGCAGCACCTGCGTAGCACAGGCAAGGGCATCAACTGCCTTTTCACTGACAACCAGGTCTCCAATGTCAGGCTGGATGAGAAGGGCATTTCCCCCTTCCCTGCTGTTGCATCGGCGTGTCACCACCACCAGCTGTGGAAATTCCTGTGCAAGCTCCTGCGCACGCAGCTTGAGTGCAAACTGCCCTGTTTTGCCACCACTGCGGTCCTCCTGTGCATTATCCTTGCGCCTGCAATGTTGTCCACCCGACTGTGCCATAACTACACACCGGTCCTTCTCCTGAAATGCTCGCCTCTCTGGCCTCCACCTGCTATGCTTGCCTCTTAGGCCTCCACCTAAAATGCTTGCTTCACTGGCCTTCACCAGCAATGCTGGTTAGCCTGACCGGCCATCACCTGTAATGCTAGCCACACAGGCCTCCACCTGTAATGCTTGCTTCACTGGCCTTAACCTGTACTGCTAGCTGCATTGGCCTTCACCTGCTATGCTGGTTAGCCTCACTGGCTATCACCTGCAATGCTTCACCTGCAATGCTGGTTAGCCACACTGGCCTTCACCTGTAATGCTAGCCGCACAGGCCTCCACCTATAACACTTGCTTCACTGGCCTTCACCTGCTATGCTGTTAAGCCTCAAAGGCCTTCACCTGTAATGCTAGCCGCATAGGCCTGGCAGCCTCCTGCTCTTGAAGTGTATGCAGCCGGTCTGCAGCCTCACGCAGTTCTGCCTCACTCCGTGCCAGCGTGTCCTCCAGCTGTGGTTGGTACTGAGGAGGCGGCGGAGGCTGCTGTGACTGTGCAGCATCCTTGCGCTCCTGTGCACCCTGCTGCTGCAAATGCTGCGCGTGAACAAGAGAGTCTTCACTGTCGCTGTATGAAGGGTGCGCCTTGTAGCTGACACGCCCCTGCGCAGCATGTGTAGGCAGCCAAGAACAGCTGGGCACAGTTGTTGCTATAAAGGATTAAACAGATGAGAGAGAAAAAGAGAGAGAGAGAGAGATAGAGAGAGAGAGAGATAGAGAGGGGGCGAGGGGGCGAGGGGGGAGAGAGAGGGAGGGGGAGAGAGGGAGGGACAGGGAGGGATGAATGGAGTGGAGTTTGCAAGTGCTTGTTACACAAGCCTAGAAAAGGTCTGGATATGCACAGCACAGCTTATATGCAATTGTCACCTCAATTGTGCACCAGTTAAGTTAGGGAGGAAAAGAAATAGATTTGAAGCAGTAAAAGAGGTATACACACACTTGTACGTATATGATAAATATATAGAGAGAGAGAGGGAGGGAGGGAGGGAGGGAGGGACTGAGGTTAAGCTGTCTCTGGCGCATACAGCATTATATCTTGTGTTCAAGACTATTCCTATCAAAACACCAATTGCTTGCATCTGAACTCATTCCTTTCAGGGCCTTTGCACACATATGATCCTGAACAACTTTCCTGCAGCAGGCATTTTTTGAGTTACAACAGTTGCTTTGCTGGAGTTTAGCGTGGCCAGATCTCTTCATGCACACTGGCGTCACTCTTTAGCTGCCCAGCTAGAAATTTGGTTGGAGAACCTTCACACTGCCGTTGTGGGGTATAGCCCAAAGGAGCTGAGCCCAAAGCAATAGCTGTGTTGGGTTATAGCCCTAGGGAGCCCAAAGGAGCCCAAAGTAAAAGCTGTGGTGGGGTATAGGCCCAAGGAGAGCCCAAAGGAGCCCAAAGGAGCCCAAAGCAGAAGCAGACATGCCTGCCTAGGTCTAACCAGCACAGATCAGCGAGAAGTTGAAGTGTTTGATTTTCCCTTACCGCCGCTCCCTGTGCCGCGGGTGCCTCCATGCCTAGTGGACCTGCAGCATCGGGGGGCAGGGTTGCCAGCTGCTGCGCGCGCTCTTCCACCAGCTGATCCAGCTGCCACATGTAGGCTTCCTGGAATGCGCAGATTGAAGAACAGCCCTCAACTGATGGTGGCAGTCTTAACAATGCTGGTGGAAACGCTCAGGTTGCTAGGCTGTCAACCAGAGCAGCCCAGCCGCATGACGCGTGCCATGCCTTGGGTGCTGCCTGGAGCACAGGTGGTTTGGTCACTTCCATGAAGACTGAACCACCAGCTCCAAGGAGCACCAGTTGGCAAATGAAACTTTGCCAGTAGTTGTCAGGTGAAATCAACGTCATTTCTGAAGAACCGTCTCAGATACACAAGTCACTGTAAGGGGAGATTGAAGAGAGGGAAACCCGTTTAACACCTGGAATATAAATCTCACAACCTAACTCATGCACTTTGTCTACAGTTTGTCTTGACATAATGCTACTTTCTCAACAACCCAGATGAAGCTCTTCTTGAACTTCAAGTTGACACAACCCCACACCTTTTCGGAGGCATCCCTGCTTGGGACAGATGACGCGTTCATAGCGTTGACTGCACTCTCCATAAGGAAGTCATAATGGTGCCTGGACAAAGTTGCAGCCATTTTAGCTCAGTCAGCGCAGCCTTGCTGCTTGTTGCAGGTGCCAGCCACGCAGACGGGCATCATAGCGGGTTGAGAAGGTGTACTGTACCAACAGATGCTGCAATGGTAAGCAGCTAATGGAATTGAATGGCCACTGCATGGACCCTGTGTAATAAATGAGATAGCACGCACAAGGGAAGAAAAGGCCGAAGCTTGTTTCCACTGATCAGCCATCGCACCTGTGATCAAAGACGCCTTCTGCCTGCCTGCAGATGCTTACGGCCATGGCTATGGCCTCTGCCGGGTATCTGTGCACAGGGGATTTTAAGAAACATGTGCAGGGGTTTTAGAAAAAATGGCGTTAAGCATGTCCTATATTTCCACTTTAGTGTCTGTTCAAGGCCCAGAACTTTTGCTTGCAAACTCAGCTCAAACACGTCATCCGTGCTTGCTGAAACTCATGCAAGCATCATGCGGCATAAGCAGTACTGAGTTCAAAGGCGGGATGAGGTGGTCAAGGGCAAGGGAAGAGCAAAGGCAGCCAATTTTGTATCAATAAAAAGTGGCAGTCCTGTGAGTCCTGTGAGATTCACCCTACAGTGGAGAGAAGGCACTGCTCAGCATAGGTTGAGACATTGTATTGATGCACAGTTTTCCATGATGCAGACAGAGCTGATGCCCTTGGTGCAGGATTATAAAAATCAAATGCAGGATAAGAGTTGGCTGGGGTATTTGCTAGCTGGCCCACCAAAGATACGTGGATCTGGCAGGGCCAAATGACCTGCCAAGTTATCAATGTATAAGCCATGCTGCTACGCGTTTGACGTCTGGTCCATAGGTCTGTGTCCTATAGCGCAGGAACCTTTGCAAGCAAGCAAGCCATTGTACCTCCCACGCAGGGTTTCAGCGCCCAGCATCACGCCGTCTGCACCGTCAAGCACAATGTTAGCCACATCTGTTGCCTCTGCGCGGGTTGGCCGAGGCATCTCTGACATGTTGTCAAGCACACGCTGCAGGCATGGTTGCAAGAGAGGAACACATGTGCTCAAAAGGCTTGATGAGAAAGCTGACTCAACAGGAGAGGGTGCAAGGGATGCAGGATTGCATCCTGGGAAGGTGATGCCATGCCCAAGTGTTGGCAAACAGGCAACGGCAGTGCTATGGGCACTTTGTACATAAGCATCAAATGTTCAAAGGTGTACATTGTATTTCCCAGAAAGGTGCATATAATATGGACACTAGCCGTGGCAGAACCACTAGTGATAGGCCTTCATGGCAGCAAATGACGTCAGCATTCATCCTCAACGCCCACCGTGATGATCACAGGCTTGCCGACCATGTTGCAGCCAGCTACAAGCGCTTTCTGCACCAGGGCCATCTTCTCAGGAGCAACGTCCAGGCCCAGAATGCCGCGCGACACAATGACGGCGGCTGCAGTCTCCAGGATGGACTGTGCCTCAAAAGTGGTAGCAGGAGCAAAATGTCTCAGGATAGACTTTGCCTTATCGGTACAAGAGTGGCAGTAGTAGCATACGTCTTAGGATAGACTATGCCTGAAAATTGACACAAGAGTGGTAGCAGGAGCACATGTGGTTCCTTGTAAACATTTCATGATCCATGAAGCAAAAACTCGCCTGCTCATGCAGGCACATGGGCTCAGAGCCAGGCTCAATTGTTCAAACAGAGAGCGCCAAGGCAAGTCTTCACGCCCTCTCTTGGCACACGCCTTGCGGCCACAAATGGATATTTCTGGCCCCCATGCCTTGTGTTCTTAGTGCACGTGGTCTTTGCCTGGGTTGCCTGTAGGAGGTGCCGCGTTTGTTCTTGGCGGACATATCTGCTATACAGCCATGGCAATTGTAGTAACACATGCTAACTGTCACTTCCTGACCCACAATAAGACTGCATATGTAGTGCTTCTCCTTTGGAAGGCCCCGCACCTCAAAAGCCAGCAGGGCTTGCCGTGTCTCCACTTTGGCAACTACCTATCCAGGGGAGGGTTGAGACACAGAAGCAGAAAGTATGGCTTGAGCAGTGATAAGACTCAGGGACCTACTGAGCTTTAAGTAATACATGTCAAGGCATTAGAAGCAAGGACCCCACCTAAAGATGTGCAGAACCCATAGGCTCTTACCTGTGTTTCATTAAGCCCAATACTAACTAGGAATTTGCAGGCGGCATGCACATCATCGCCACTGCACATAAAAAGGTAGTGTTGCGCTTTGCAATTAACATTAGGTAAGTGGGAAGCCCAAATACACTTGACACAGCATCAATGATACACAAGGCGCTCCAGAGTTGTCAATGGTAACGCTGCAGAATGAGCACTATGTGAATAAGCTGATATGGACAAGCTGAAAGGAAATTAGAATTTAAAATCTGAACTATGGGAGGATACATCCCCCGTACAGGGAAGCAGGTATGGATGTGCCTTTAACACGCTGAGTCCGTTGATGCAAAGGAGGGATGAGTAAGCAGCACTTAAGTATTTCAAACGTGCCTTCTTTACCAGCCTGCTCGCACCTGCGGGTATAGCTCGTGCAAACAAAATCAATCTCAAATTCAGAGGCTAACAAAGCCAAGCAGTCACAGTCGTACTGGGTGAACACTGGAAGGTCGCTCTGCGAGGGTACAGCATGGTAAAAACATTTTTATGTGCAGTGTTGCAGTCAACAAACATCCAATGACCAAGGATGCTAGTGAACTCTCAACCCCCACGTACGCTGCTTCTGTGCTAGAATCTGCTCCTTTTTGCAAAAATGTAAGTTTTGTCAGCTAATGGGCGATGGTATTACAGCTCAAGATTTTACTGGAGTGTTCGGCCAAAGTTATTTTCCTATGGGCTGCTTGTGTCAATTAGCTGCAGATCTCATGTCCTCATAACACAGTAATTCAAATCACATCCATTGGACATGCCAAAACTGGCCAACAAACTTGATCAGTTTTAAAAAGCACCTTGTACCTGCGCGTTAGTCACACCACTTTCACTGCGCTCAATCAAGAACACAGTCAGCAGGCCGCACAGCTGAGAGGTGTTCTGTGCCTTGCACAGCACCTCGCCTTGGTTCACCTGTAAATTGCGATCACACACACCGAGTTGAAAGAAAAGGTCAGCTCCTGCTAGGTACAGCCCAATGGTATGCATGAGCCCAGTGCATGAGCTAAGCCATCTCCTGAATGCGCTTAGTGGTCTGGCTAGGGCCATCGCGCCCACAGCAGGCTTCTGAATGATGCGGCTGGGATTTGTTGCATCACTACAGGTTGTAGATTGAGCTCAGCATTACGTTCAAAATTTTCAAATCTTATACATGTGCTCAAGCCTCTTTCATTTCCCTGTATCTAATTACTACATCCTGTTGACCAGACTTACAGATACGACTTTTAGATAAAGGGATCCCTCCTCAACAGCACCTGAAGCGGAAGCATGAGCACAATGCAAATTGTGATGTCAATGGTTGATTGAGAAAGTACGTAAAGTTTTGGAAGAAAGACAACACACACACGTGTCAGAAATTTGAAAAACCCCATGTTAAAATGTCTAGCATCCAGCTTCAGTGAGCAAATGAACAAGGCCAGCAGGAAGCATCATGACCTTTTAGAGGACAACACAAGCCTTGCAGCTCAGGCTCAAACAAATAACATATCTTGTATGGAGAACCTGGCTCCTGAGCTGGCCTCACCTCCCGCAAGGTAACGCCCCACATACACAGTATCGCCGGGTTGCACAATCCCTGGCAGTCCTTCATATGTCACAGTGGCAGTCCGCGCTCCTGGCTCCCTGCCGCCCTGACTCCCGTTAAGGGCATGCGAGGCCTACATTGGAGAACCAGTTGCACCTTCTATTCATGCAGACAGTCACTTCTTCACACACAGACCCTGTTAGCGTCAGTCAAGTCAGAGGCTGCCGGGGCTTTGATGCACCAAGACATCATGGAAGCCTTGTTTTTAGACGCAAACAGCGGCAAACTTTGTGACATGCTTCACACAGAAACACTAAGCGAGGGAGGAAAACGAGGGAAGAACTAGCACCAGCGTTGCAAGGTTAGGCGTCACTTGCCTGTGTTGTTGTCAAAAGCTTCACTTCCTCGTCCCTGCCGTTGTGCAGCAATAATGACACATGTCAGTTGCATCAATGAAACACAACAAGCTGTGCAAATACGTTTGCGCGCTTTGTTTGTAAGAAGATAGCTCCATCTACTGAAGAGGCCAACACAAGTTGCTGGACATGACCTTGAATATTTGCGTTTGCATGTAGGCCTTGCCTTGGCCGACTGACACAACTGCTGGTGCACGTACTTGTTAACTGTGAAGCAATCGTGATGCACAGGCCAGCCACTGGGATCTTGAGAGAATGGGCGACGGATCATGACCTGCGCACGTGATGGACCACGAATTATGGACCAGGATAGACCTGCGCATGTCATGGACCATGAATGGGCGACAGATGACCTGCACACATGATAGACCAAGGTATTTCTCTCCCAAGAAGGACGTCTTCTCATTGCAGCCTTTTATCAGAAGTCACAGGCCCAGCCAAGCACGCGTTCCAGCTTTGCTTTTTGATTGCTATCTGGTTACTGATGTCGGTCATGGATTGCGTAAAAGGGCTGCCGCCCCATGATCACACTCCTTTCTCTTTTGGAGCACTGGATAAGCAATGCGCAGGCTTGTCCTACTTGATCAGGGCAGAGCCTGCCACAGATTCCTGAGGCTTCCAGGATAAGTAAAGTTTCATGATAACAGATTAGATAAATTGCAGTGCAGATAAATCTCATGAGACAGACTCACCTCACGACCCAGGGTATCAATCATGACTGCACAAAGCTTGTGGCTACGCTTCATGGCCTGCAAAAAAGGATGGATGCAAGGCTCCCCGCTCAGTCCCACACACAATCAATTGTGTGCACTCTCCTTCAAAGTTGCAGGAGAAAGTCTGCAAGCAAACCTGCTTGCCCTTCCCGCCAGCCTCACCTCCTGCAGGTTCTGCAATGTCCTCTTGTGGTAGTCTAGTGGGCCCCATGTCAGATCAATCCTGGGAGGCACAGGCACACATGAACTGGATTTAAAGTGCTGCAGAAAAGTGTGTGCTTGCCAAACTGTTTCTGTGCGTGCACACACACACACATGTGTGTGTGTGTGTGTGTGTGTGTGTGTGTGTGTGTGCGAATGTGTGCGTTTCCATGCGTGTGGTTGTGTGTTCCACGCTGTGCACTTGTGCATATTTATACCAACGCTGTGCACCTGTGTACGTGCATGCATCCATGGTTTCTTGGATGGTCGTTTTGCTTCATACCTCCCATAAGGCAGCGCTGGGTACCTGCCTGCCATTGAAAAGGCTTCGCAGTTAGCACTGCGATTGGCTCTTGCAACTACCCCATGCAAAGCCTCACCTTGCAACGCTCATGCCCGCCTTGAGCATGGCCTCAAGGATCTCGACCTCTTGGCAGCTGGGGCCGAGTGTTGCCACAACTTTGGAGTTCACCTGCAGGGACAGGGAGTGTGTCTTGTATCCAGACGTCCGAGCGACAACTCATGCGACAATGATCTGAACGAGACCGGGCTCAGGAGCAGTGGCAGGGAAGGCAAAGCAAGATCCTGGCAAGCCAGGAGCTACATGTCCCTCAATCCTTGCAGTTGAAGCTGTATAAAAGACATAAAGTCTGTCTTGGTCCTTGGCGCTGCAGTCACCCTCTGCCCAAGATGTCCCGCTCAAGCAGCACTGGACAATGCATCGCAGGGAATACTGTGGTGCGCAGGAGTGTCCTTCATTCCTTCACATTGACTCACCCAGCCTTCTACTCTCCTTGTGGGCTCCAAGATACTGCGCATGTCACTCCCGGCCAGGAAGTGCGTGCGGGCAAAGCCCCTCGCAGTTGCTGTGCGGCTGTAAGGAGCCATGGCGCCGGCTTAGTGGGCTGCGGCAGAAGTTGATGACGCTCACTGAAGGTAAAATTAAGCAAGAGCAGATCAAAAAAATGGAAGTGCAATCACTGGCAATTTGTGTATTCAACGCAGTGTGCATCATTGAATGATCTCATGATGATAAGGCATGAACAGGCCCATCCACTCATTGATGATCAGACAATGAAGTAATTTCCAAAGCCACAAGTCACTCTCTGGTGCACACTGCCGTCATGTCACGCCCAAGCAGGAGGAGGCTCCTGAGATCACGTCCCTGTGTGCAGTCATTCCCCCCTCACACCTCAATCGTGCTTTGTGATGTTGCACTCAGTTCTACAAACACACCCACCTGATTAAAGGGAGCGCAGCAGGGAGGGATGCTTGCTGGGCCGATGCGAAGTAAAAGTCAGTGTTGACGATTTCATGAATCTACACAAATTAAAAGTCTTATTGGGATATCAAGGCAATGGAATCTAAAGGAGGTGGGCTCATCCTCTCGCCTGATGGTTCTGTCGAGTGTTTCGATGCTTGGTGCGCGCTTGATCAGGAGCTGCAGGTGAGTGCGGCTTGTGTGCTGGCGGGCGGATCTTGTGCTTACTCTTCATACTCCAGCACATCAACTGAGAGTGTACCGCAGCTCTTGCCCATACTCACCCAAGGATTTTTGTGTGCAGAACCCCGTGCACAAGGTCCTCTTGCCACACAATGCAGTAACCCTTAGCTGGAGCGAAAAGAACTTTTACCACAATGAGGTGAGTTGCTATGAGAGAGATATTTTGTGGCCAGAAGTGGACTCAGCAGGAGGGTTTTTAGGGGGGGCGACACCGCTTGCGTGTGTGGCATTGCCTTACTAAGCTTTGTCAGGCACAGCAGCGCAATCTGTCAACACCTACCTGTTTTGAACACTGGGTCACTGATGTGTGGTGAGTTGGGCCTTGTGCACCAATGTCTCTCAGGTGATTCCACATGTTGTTGCGTTTGCTGACTTTCAAAGTAAAAGTTGTGTGTACAAGTCCAAGCCATTGCTTGCCCTCTTGGTACATGCAGGTCAATGAGGCAGGGTCCAGGTTGTGCGGCATGCCTGTGAAAGGCGATTGCTTCATTGTCCACCCATCAATGGTGCGTGAAGTTGGCAAGGCTCCTCCTGATTTCTTACTCGGGGTACATGCCGCACCTCGCCTGAGCAATTTGCATGAACAGCAATGTCGTGGATCTGCATGCCCCGCAAGAGCATCGATGCTGCGGCGCAGCGAGCCCTGATGGTGTGCGAATGCCGCACATGTGTGATGCGAGCACACACTCAGGGCCAATGATGTGCTTGAGCATATACTTGCCACTCTGGTTGGTGCATCTGTCAACCTGCGTGCGCTCAGGTGAGCGAGCACAGCACGTACAGTGAGGCAGGATCCGCTGCTCTGGACCCGCTCCACTCTCTATGCCCTCCCTTATTTTCTTTCACAAATAGAACAGGAGTATCACTTCCTGCATAAAATAAGGAAAAGGGATCACCTTGGGCCTTGGTGCCATATGAACCCTTCACCCCTACCCTTACGATCCTTGCGCCTGGCCCCAGTCCTACCCACGCCTGCCAACAGGGTGTAAGAGTTGCTGAGCCACACACAAAATGCAGCGCCAGCACACCAGTGATGTCCACAAGGCCACGGCAGGACACACCTATGGAGCTGCCCTAGGTAGTTAGAGAGCCCACATGCCAGGCGCCTGCTTTGCGCACGCGCACCGCCGCCTGGTGGCCTCCATGCTTGACAGGTGGCCCCCAATTGGTGCTGGAGCCGCGCAGCTTCCTCAGGCCAAGGTCCTGTGCTGTGTGCGTGCGCTGTCCAGGGGGGAGAGGAGCTCTTGGGCCTGCTTAAGCTGCCGGCGCCTTCGAGGGGCAGTGCCCTGCACCGGTCCCTGTGCACCAAGCAGGGCCGACAGCAACTGTTGCTGCTGCAGGAGCAGCAGCAGCGGCGGCAGCAGGAGCAGCAGCAGTGGCGGCAGCAGCAGCAGCAGCAGCAGGAGCAGCAGCAGCAGCAGCAGCAGCAGCA
>LFIK01002159.1_pt1 | contig 15845 bp, 10 predicted proteins | sample 643401 | NCBI WGS metagenome assembly LFIK01 (sample SAMN03777447, study PRJNA286221) | soda lake metagenome | biome: soda lake; feature: Kulunda steppe; material: water; isolation source: sample T5-Br brine of Lake Tanatar-5 | place: Russia: Kulunda steppe | collected 2010-07
AAGGGGTTGGGTGGGAGAGACGTGCGTCGGTGTGGTTGGACGGGATGGACGCCTTGCGTGCGGTTTGTTCCACCGCTGCGAAGGATGCGTCGGAGCTTCCTGGATCCAAGGATCTCTTCTACTACGCCAACTTTGGAACTTACGGCGCAGGAGTGAAACGAGCGAAGAAAACCGTGGAAGACTTGCTCGTCCAAGCCTGTGGACGGGAGGAAGAAGACGAGTTGGACGTGGCCAAAGCCCACGCCTGCGTGGTGGATGTGATGGATGAAGCCGTCGAAAAAGTGGACCAATGGTTGCGTGAAGCAGAGGAGGAAGGAAGGAAAAAAACAGCAATGGTAAACGACGACGCAGTCGAAACCACCACGGAAAGGTGGAACCAACCGACGGCGGCAGCCAAAACCGTGACGTTCCATGTCAAGTCCCTGCAAAAACCACAGGAAGGATTTCGAGACAAACCAGACAATTCGAACCGATCCTTCCAACACAAAACCAGGGACCAACTCGTCGGGAATGTCGAAAAAGATCCTCGCATACTAGCTTTGCGCAAGAAACTCGAGAAGGATCGTGCCAACATCCATCCCTTGCAGGAAGAACTGGATCTATTGGAATGCCCCAAGTGGATGAAAGAAAAACGCCAACCCCTCCCTCCACCACCCATGGAAACTACGCCTCTGGTGTATGTCGATACATTGGATGGGCTGAAGCGGATGGCGCACAAACTGCAGAGTGAACGAGATATCGCAGTTGACCTGGAAAATCACAGTTATCGCTCCTTCCACGGGTTTGTTTGCCTGATGCAGGTATCTACCCGTAAGGAGGACTTTGTTGTTGATACACTGGCACTCAGAGAGCACATAGGTGATACCTTAGGAACCATTTTTTCTGATGAATCCGTGGTGAAAGTCATGCATGGGGCAAACCATGATGTCAAGTGGTTGCAAAGGGACTTTGGGATCTACACAGTCAATCTGTTTGATACAGGTATTGCTGCAAAAGCCTTGCAACTGGGTGGAAACAGTCTGGCTAGCTTGCTGGATGCATACTGCAACGTCAAGGTAGATAAAAGGCACCAGCTGTCCGACTGGCGGTTGCGCCCTCTAGATGATCACATGATGCAGTACGCGCGACAAGACACCCACTACTTGCTGTATATATTTGATCGGCTGTGCCAGGAACTCTTGGCACAAGGCGAACTTCCTGAAGGACTTGCTTCTAGCACAAGCAACCACGTCGAAGATAAACCCCAAGATTCCCTGGCGTACGTTTTTGACCGCTCAAAGCAACTGTGCATGTGCCTTTATGAAAAAGATCTTTTCAGTGATGACTCTTATCTCCAAGAGTACCAAAAGATTAGTGCCAAGCTCCATGGCCCCCAGCTTTCTGTGCTGGCAGAACTGTTTGCATGGCGTGACAAAACTGCACGCCTCCTGGATGAGTCCAAAGGATACGTCATGTCCAGGAGCTTACTAACTCATCTGTCCCAAGGGATGCCAACGACTACAGCTCAGGTCAAGAAGCTTGTACGAGGGGCCTCTGTACTGGTGGAAAAGCATGCCGCAGAAATTGCTGGACTCATTCAGAGCGCAAAGGAGAGGGCAGAGATTCCACAAGTAGATTTGAAAGGGCTGCAAAGCAGTGCTATGGATCTTGACAGGCCTGCAGGAGTCCAACAGAAGGCTTCTGCCAAGGACGCTCCATTGCCAAGACATGGCACAACGAATGTGATACAGCAGCCACTGGAGCAAGATCTGGAAAAGTCTTCTGGAAGTGCCAAGGCCGATTGCGTCTCACATGCAAAAGCCAACCAAGGTGATGGCACTCCTACAAATGTTGTTGGCCATTCTCCTTCTCCCCTTGCAGGTGCTCTGTTCGGTACGCGCAACCGAGGTCAGTTTGCTTCGGGGAAGGATGGAGCGGGACATAACAAGCATTCCAACTTGATGGCTTCTATGAAAATGTCATTCAGGTCTATTCAACTGCAGGAGGAGGTCACTTTGCCAGATCCCATCAGCGTGCAAAAGGAGCCGACCTCAGAGGCAGGAGAAGTCAAGAAACCGATGATGTCAGAAGGGAGTACAGGAGTTCAAGGGAGCACACCGAAGGTTGCAGAATCTCCAGAAGAACTGTCCAACCCAGAGCCCACTCCAGAGCCAGCAAAAGAGTTACCCATCGCCGAGAATGCACCTGATTTTCTTCCTCTGCCCATCTCGCAACAATTCAGGACCAAGAGGAAAAAGAAGGATGGCAATCGTGAGCGGAAGGAAAGGACGGGCAAGTCAAACAAGGATAATCCTTCTGCAGGGGGTTCAACCAAGCCTTCGAAACCGTACGATTATGCCGCAGCCAAGGCATCGTCCCTGCCATCTCCGGCTCCTGTGGAGGCCAAAGAAATCTTTGGAAAGAGCCCCGGACAACGAAAGAAGTACAAAGGATTCGATGGATTTACTATCAAGGATCCTGAAGGTCTTCGCCCTGGTCCACGCACAGCCGTGCAGCCTTCTCGAGGCAATCGTAGTGAGACCTTTGGCGGTCGACGAGAAAAGAAATAAACTGTGCAACAATCCACTCCCTTGCAATCACACCATTCCCGGCATCCCCTGGGATCACGGAGGAACTTTTCGACCCCATCTCCGACACGAATTCGACCTGTTTTCAAATCCACGGTGTTTTGTGGATCCGTGCCAGTTGGCGTACGGTTGCAATTGATCTTGTGAGCTTGTCTTTGGATATCCTGTGGATCTACATTTCACAACTGAAGACGACCCTGGTCACCATCCGTTGGGAGGAGAGCCATTCCACGTCCGTTGCCTTGGTGTCGGCTTCGTGCAGAGGTGTTCCGCCTTTCGTGCATCCTGACGCGGCTCGCTGGTAGGTTTGGCGATTGGAAGGGTGGAAGAGGATGCGTGTGGTGGTGTTCCCGTTGTTGCGACGCAACTGGGTGTTCCACACCGTGCCTGTGGTGCAGGCCGCCTCGACCTCCCACGGACAGAGCTCCACGAAGGTTCCCGTGGGAGATAAAGAAAGCCATGGATGGTCCAACACCGTCCGACAGAAGGTCACAAGCATGGCACAGAACGAATGGCATCGCATGGAGAATGCGTCCAAGAGGTCGCTGCGAGGTGTGACCTATCGATTTGCACAATGGGTGCTGTCCAAGCGCGATCCCATGGCCACGTTTCTAGGTTCCATTCCACAGGAAGCAGAGCAATTGGAGGTCATCTTTCCTGGTGGAATTCCAGAAAGGATGGTCCGACGAAGGCTAAGAATGTTGGCCATGCATCGAAGGAAAGAACTGAAGTCGCATGCGTGGAAATGGTGGGGGGCAACGGCAGCATCGATCCCGCTCTTCATCCTTCCCGTCACGAACCTGCCCTTGTATTGGGCGGTGTATCAGCTTCACATATCAAGGAAGGCGGTGAAAGGTGCGACGAAGCTGGAGGCTCTCATATTGGAATGGGAAAAGCAGAGGTGGGGTGAGGCAACGTCGCTCGAACGATTGCCACAGGCTGGGAACGAATCGCGAAAGCTGGATGGGCGGCTCCAATACAAGGCATCCAACGTGTTGACTGAGCTGGTGGATCTTCCATCCAGGAAAGAGGAGGCGCTCAGCGATGCTGCTGTGTGTTCCATTGGAGAGGAATTCGGTGGAAAGGAGGAACTCGTGGAGCTTGTGCGACGAGCGCGTCGTTTGGGATGGGGTCGAGACGTCCATGCGCCCCCAGATTCTGCACCTGTCACCTGAACCCTTTCTTCCATGCGGCTTCGATGGTCCAAGTGCCGAAGTCAACAATTTTGATGGTTACCTGATGGTAAACAAATGCATCCATTCTTTCGTGGACCACAGTGATGGATGCATCTTTCCACATGCATCCACCTCCATTTCGTTCTCTGTTCCCTGCACGGCTGTGCTTGTCCTCCCTTTCGAAACCAGACAACAGACCCACGAAGGTTCCCAATCCAAAGGGAGAGGTCCCTTTCGAACCGGACTCGAACCGCCCTTGGGTCTCCAATCGTGGTCGTGAGCGCACGTTCGTCACCTTTCGCGCATCGCCGAAGACGACGAATCGCACGCGAAGCTGGATCGGAAGCGGTGCTGAATCGTCGCAGCAAGCATGCGAGCGCTGCCGAGGCTGCCTCGTGCAGCAGCGGGTCGCAGAAGGCTCCACGCGTCCGCATCGAACGGTTCCAAGGATGGCGGCGGGATCGAACTGCAACCACCACGTGGCACGCGAGATTTCTATCCAGCAGACATGCGTTTACAGAAGTGGCTGTTCGATCACTTTCGTCGGGTTTCTGTCGCGTTTGGATTCGAAGAGGTCACTGCACCAGTGCTGGAGAGTGAAGCTTTGTTCACGAGGAAAGCAGGGGAAGAAATCACCCAACAATTGTACAACTTCGAAGATAAAGGCGGTCGCAAAGTCGCACTGAGGCCGGAACTGACACCCTCTCTGGCAAGGATGGTGCTGCAGAGAGGAAAAGGATTGCCTCTGCCTGCAAAATGGTCCTCCATCGGACAATGTTGGAGGTACGAGAGGATGACGCGTGGACGGAGGAGAGAACACTACCAATGGAACATGGACATCGTGGGGGTGGCAGGAATGGAAGCTGAAGCAGAGCTGTTATCTGCGATTTGTACCTTTTTCCGGAATGTGGGGCTCTCCGAAGAGCAAGTCGGAATCCGCATATCTTCCAGGAAGGTCTTGCAGACCGTCCTCGAAAGATGTGGCATACCACCAGAATCGTTCGCCCCCGTCTGTGTTGTGGTGGACAAGCTCGATAAAATTTCCAAAGAGAAGGTGGCGGAAGAATTGGCGACACTGCAAGTCGCACCTGAGGCCATTGAAGACATCCTGAAGGCCCTGGAAGTGGATTCCATTTCAGGTCTTGCTCAGCTCTTGGGGGACGATTCAGAAGCTGTGCAAGAACTATGCCGCCTCATGGAGCTGCTGGAAGGATATGGCCTGTCGGAATGGGTAAAATTCGATGCATCCGTGGTACGGGGTCTCGCTTACTACACGGGAATAGTGTTTGAGGGCTTCGATCGGGAAGGGAATTTACGCGCCATTTGCGGAGGTGGCCGTTACAACAGGCTTCTGTCAACATTTGGAGGAGAAGATTTACCCATGTGTGGCTTTGGATTTGGAGATGCTGTGATCGTCGAGTTGCTGAAAGAGCAGGGGCTACTGCCTGAAATATCGCCAGAGGTGCAGGATGTTGTATTTGCCTTGGATTCCACACTCCATGGACCTGCAGCCTCAATTGCAACGAGATTACGCACGATGGGTAGAAATGTAGACTTGGTACTAGAGGAGAAGAAATTGAAATGGGTATTCAAGCATGCAGAACGTCTGGGGGCTGAACGACTGTTGCTTGTGGGATCAAACGAGTGGGAGCGGGGAGTGGTGAGGGTGAAAGACCTCTCCAAGCGGGAAGAGGCAGATGTACCGTTGGACGTGCTAGTGTAACAAAATTGGATACCCCTGGAATTTGCTGGGGATTTATTTCACACAAGACCATCTCAGATGGCCTGTCTGTATCAATTTACTATGGCAGCCAACGGTGCACAGCTTGCCACCCCAACTCTCAGTTGTCGGTTTTTTGCAGAGCTGGCTCCGGTATTGTACTCATACGCTTGATGAGTTCGTAAATAGAGACCATGCAGGTCCCCCACAAACTCATAGACATCATCCTTGGCACTACTCCTTTGTACAGGCCACGTATCCCACTGTCTTGAAGGACGCCCGCTAGCACCTTTCTTGCGAGTGGTTTTTTGCCTCGATCGTCTAGCGGGGACACCTGCAATCGGGTCTTGACAACGTCTAGGGGGTTTGTGCAGAATGCTGCAGTACATCCTGCCATGATCCCAGACATGGCCTGTACCTTGACCAGGCTGCTTTTCTGTCTTTGCTCGTCTTTTGGGATATCTCCCACGCTTCGAATTGCGTGCTCTTGCGGGAAAGCGTACTTCCAGACAAGCTGTTGATAAGCGCCATAGGAACCCCACCATATTGCGCTGTTGGGTACGAACGTGGCCACAGAAGCTCCAAATCCTCGATAGAGCCCTCGAAGACCTTCGCTCTTCCAAATGGTTTGTGCTACTCTCAACCCATTGGGCCTGTTGCTGGTGGACTTGTCTATCATTTGCCTCTGCGAGATCACTTCCACAGGTACAAATACACACTGTGTGAGCAAGGAGGATGCTCCTCCAGCTCCAAAATTGATCGCCCCCGCTGCCACTGCATCCGGCAGCCATCCAGCGCCCACCGCTTTGGCACCCACCGACTTGAACGCTTCCAACGCACCGAGGTATATGAATCGGGCAGGGATTTTGCCAGCCACGATGGTCCCCATTCCTTTGTAGAGTCCTTGCACACCTTCCTCTCGGATGATGGTCTTGGCGAGTGTGGCCGTATCACGCAATCCATACCGTTCACGGCTCACCATCATCCTGGTTTTCAACACCGACAGAGGAAACAGTCCCAGAGCCACCGTCCCGAAGAGCCCTGCACCGTATCCGAAGAACTTGCGTTTGTCCATCCGATCCCAGTCCATCCCGTTCTTCCAGTTGGCATTCTCGTTCTTCCGATCTTGCGAAGGAGGCATGGTTTGCGCCTCCATCTTCGCGCGCTCGTCCGCCGACGTCCACGCCACTTGCAGGATTCGACGAATGGAAGCACCATACGTGGAAATTCGAGTGGAAAAATTCCTCAAGTTGTGACGATGGAGTACCCATGGTATGTGAAATCACACCTGTTTACGTAAAACAGATGCAACACCAGCCCATCCATCCATGGAAGACACGCGTAGAAGGTTGGTGGGATGAAACGTGAAGACACTCGTGGTGGAGTGCAATCCACGACACGCATGCCGAATGGTATGCGTGGAAGTGTTTGCCTTCGTTCGTGCAAAACACTAGCACTCTTGTTTGGGAAGAAGGCAGGGATTGTGGATTGTTTTTGGGTCAACTTCCATTCAACCTATGCATCGGCAAAAGCAAGGAAGTTGGATCATCGATTGCCAATTCGGGGAAATGGAGAGTATCGTCGGGAAGACCCGTTGTGTTGGGAAGCATTGGAAGCCGTGAAGGACCGTTTCGGTAGCTCAAGATCTCTGAAGCCCATTGGACCTTCGTATGCGACATCATCCAAACGGATGAGGGTGGTGCGTCCACGAGCGATCGCCAGAGGAAGAAAAAAGGCCGTCCAAATCGTTCGAATCTTTGTTTTCGATCGGGTACTCACGCCTGGTGTGCCAATTTCGGAAGCATCGTTCCGAATTATGGATTCGAAAGGATGCAATTTTGCACCCCCGTTCCGCGTTGCATTTCCTTTACGGTTTGCAATCCAACTCCCTTGCCTTGGTCCTCGATGCTTCGTGCCTTTTCCTCACTTCTTTCTTCGTCTGTAGACTTCCACACCATTGCCATGGATCCGTTTCGGATGCGGAATGGGAACGTGCATGCCGCATGCGATGCATTTGGACGCCACGTGTGTTCCTCGATGCATCCCCACACCCATCCATCAAGGAATGCGCCATTCGACCGTTGGACCCCTCGGGGTCCTACCCGTCGGTCGAACCCACTCAACCTGTCGAAAAAAGGACCGTTGGTGGGGTGGGGTGGGCTTCGGTTTCTTGGACGGGACGAAAATCCGGTGGGAAACTCGAATCGCAAACGCCATCGCGACAGAAGCCGCTCTTCACCCACGTGCGGCTGTTACACAGCTGCGAAGCGACGAAGAGAGGAAGGAACGGCACGTCTTGACGCATCGGAAGGGCGCGGACATGCCTCGAAGGACGCCTCTGGGGGTGCGGAACGGAGAAAGGGATCCTGCACACGTACCGGATGGTTGCCACGAAACCTGTGGTGGAACCAAAGACCAAGTGAACGGCAACCAGCTGCAACATGCAAGTTCGAATCAACCGGAAATCATGGGCTTCGAACTCGTGCAAGTGGAAATCGCACAGAAACAAATCCAAGACATGGTCGATGCACACCGAGAGGAAGCACCGCGACAGACGGAATTCGAAACGTGGAACCACGAATACGAACACGTCTTCGTGCCGTTTTCGCCATCGCAGAAGCGAACTAAGGACGTGTTGAAAGAAGAAGAAACGGAAGGGAAGAGGTCGGAAGATAGCAGGCAGGAGCATGCAAGCGTCGGACAAAACGGTGTGGAAGGGGTCCAGACCGATCACCCGTCGCTCCTGCATCGGCTCCTCGTCAAGCAAATCCACAACCTGCACACCGAAAACGATCGACTCAAAATTGAGCAAGAAATGCACAGCTCCGAAGTGAAAACAATCAGTGCAGATTTGGAAGCAGAATCTACCCAGGCTGTCGACAGGTTAGAGGTAGCCAAAGCGAGGCTTCGAAAGAAAACCCAGGAGGTGGAAGAGAAAGCCAAGGAAATCAGGGGGCTGGAAAGCACCATCGCACAACTCAATGCAGTGCTGTCCAGAAAAGATCAAGATCTGAGCAGGTACCAGACCTTGCTCCAGAAGTGCGAAGGCCGTCTAGAAGAGGTCCAAACAGCTAGTGATCGTTGCAAGAAGAAGCTAGAAGATCAGATCGTGGTGGCCTTGAGAAAAGTTGCCGACACCCGTGCCAGCATGGCGGAAGTCAAAGAGGAGCTATCTGAATCAAAAAGGAAAGTTAACATACTTGAAGCTTCGAAGAAAGCTGAGGTGGAGGAGCTCAGCGTGCAAGTCCAGAAGCTCAAGTCTCAGAAGAGCGAGTTGCAAGGACTACTTGTGCGTAAAACTGCAGAGCACGAGAAGCTTGAATCAGAGCTACGAGCAATGGGAGAAGAGCTAAAGCAAACGCAGAAAATTGTTGAGGAAAGTAGGGCAGCGGATGCCGAATCCCAAATGGAATTCGAAAATTTGTTAGGACAAGTACGTATTCTTGAATGCGAAGTCAGGGATCTTTTCGCAAGCCAAGACGAGCAAAAAGCAATGGCTGAGGCAGCCTCCAAAGACAAGTCTAAAGTGTTACGTGCACTCCATTTGCTTCAGAAGCAGTTCGAGCAGCTAAAGCTTGAACTCGCCCAAGAGCGAATCAGCAACGTTAGAGAGAGTTCTCGTGTAGCCGAGCTGGAACAGAGCAACCAAGCGCTAACTCAACGATGCGAGCAAGCAGAGCAGAGTACCTGCAAACTGCAGGGCGAAATCCAAGAGTTCAAACATGCAAAGACTGAGCTCGAAGGTGTAAATGACTATCTCCGAACGCGTTTAGAGAAGCTTGAGAAGCAGCCTAACGCACTTTACGAAGAGCTTCAGGCAATGATCAAAACGGCAGAGCAAAATGCAGAGGAATTGGAGGCATTGCTGCAGCAAGAACGCCAAAACAATGTGCATGCCGAACCAATTGTGGAGCAACCGAGTCCACCCCGGCGACGCCACATAACCTGGAAGAGAGTTGTCATTCTACCCCTCGCTTATGCCATCATGACACTTTCAAGGACCATAGCACACCAAAGACGAAGGAAGAACATTTTTGAGTTGGAGCGAAAGAAGCTGCTCAGTAGGAAGTACACCTTTTCAAGCTGATTTTCATTGATTTGCATGCGATGCACTGATTTTTTTCTTTTTGCTATTGTGAGCACGAGGCTTTGAACAAGTCAAGGACCTCCTTTTCTGTCTCGTGTACTTCCCCGCATACAATCAACGAATGCAATGGAGGGCCCATGTCGATGTCCAGGAGCTCACCCATGGTTCCTGCCACAATCTTCTGGTCCCTTTGCCCCATCCTGGCCACACCAACGCACATGACATCCTTTCCACAGGCCCCCTCCTGCCTGGATTCTTCTACTTCGAGCATCTGCTGAATGGCAGTTTGGATGCTCATGTACCTTGGCCGTTCGTATTCTTTTTTCCCGCCACACAGCGCCTTTACGGTAAGTTCCTTGACTCGGATGTCCAGCAGGCAAAGCGTGTGCAGTCCTCTTTCCCGGTTGGCCTTCAGCTTGTCGTAGAAACTGTCCGGTTTCCAGGTTTCGGTGAAGAAGACCAAGGAGATACACTCTCCATACCGATACAGTTGCAATCCGCAGACTCCCACACTGGTGAGTATGTTTGCATTGTGCACCACACGCACTTCCACACCTCTTTGAGCAGCTCGGAGCTGCAAGTCACTGTGGGTGGTGGCACAGAACGGATCTCCCACCACGAGGAACGCCACGTCTTCGGATTCTGCGCTGGCCAGAAGGTCTTCGTCTACACGCTGTTCGGCGAATTCTCGATCCGCCACTTCGATATGCACGCCGTATGCTGCTTCCAGTTCCTCCACGCTCGCCGCCAGGACGCTGGTGTATGCTTCCAGGACCACTCTCTGGCATCGTCGCACCGCTTCCAACCCTCGCAGCGTGATGTCGGAAGCATCTCCAAGTCCCAAACCCACCAAATAAAGCATGAGGAACACAGCAGCAGGTTCGATTTGTCTCGGATGTCGCCTGCAGCGGACTTGAAGTGATGGTGGCACCAAAACAATGCGTCAAGTCGGTTGGGTGGTTCCAGAGGTTCCCTCGGGTGGATGAGAATCGAGTTTCCTTTCAAATCCTGATTTTGAAAGGGAGATCGGACGGGTTGGATACCACAGCCTGAGTGTTCGTGTGCGACTGCATTCCAATGGAAGAGAGAACATGGACATTCAGATGCAATCCAGGCTACCACCAATGCGGCAAGCCATGGACGTCACGAGCAAACGGATGCCCAATACACCTATGGTTGAGGGGATGACACGAGACAATGGGCCAATCCAGCTACGTACGTGCAGCATGAGTTGGTCTGGACGATGCAAGGGTTGTCGAGAACGCAGTGACGAAGCTGAAATGGCTCCAATAGAAGGAAACAGGTGGACAATTGGGCATGGTGTGTGCGCCAAGAGGCGGGGCACATGGCGAAACAACAGCACAATGGAAAATGTAGAATTTGCTGCATATAGGATGCAATTGTAGGTGAGGCTGCATTTGAAAGTGTTACAGGCAATCGCGGATCGAATTGGTCAGTAGAAAGATGGCAACACAATCTACGGAGGCAAGAATCAAGATGGGTATCACAATTCGCATAGTCTCAATCTTGTATTTGACGTTGCCCCTTAAGAAAAGCGAGGCCAATGTACATGGGGTGCTGGAATCCCACATATTCGTACAAGTGCAGTGCCAAGTTCAGCAACCCATTCTGACTGAAGCCAATCCAGGCAATTAAAGTGGACTGATTTAAGCAAGCCAAGGCATGAGTTGGTACAGGGATTGATTTGTGTGCTAAGTATCACTGCTCTCATGCTCGTGTATATAATGAAAAAAGAAGTTGCCCTAGTGCATTTCGTGCCAAAACATCATTTCCCAACCTTTGGGCGTTTCCTCTCCTGGTTTTGCGGTCCTGCCATTTGTGCAGGTTTTTTATGCTTACCGAGCCTAGCGTTGCCATCGGACTCTGCTGGCCCCGGAGTCTTGTCATAGCGCGCTTCAGAAGAGCGGCAGTTTCTTGGAAGTGGTGCTTCTTCATCACTGCCACTTCCAGCCATCGAAGACTTGTCGGACGACCCACGCTTGCCCAGGCCTCCAGCTTGGAGATCATCGCCATCACTTCCCGATCCAGAGCCGCTCCCATTTCCTTCCCTCTGAGAGCTCCAACAATTTGTTCTGTTCTCAACAAAACCATGTCTAGGGCGCGGAGCATTCTGGTTGCCATCATTTCCGTCACTACCAGAACCAGAACCGTTGCCATTGGAAGGGTAGAAGGCTGTCAAGCTCCCACTACCATTACTGCCATAACGGTTCTGCATTACCGCCTCTTCGGGTGATGGGCTCTTTGGACCCCTTTCGTTTGTAGTGCCCGAGTCACCCATCGGAGAAACTTCACGACCTTGACCTCCAGAGTTAGAATTGCCGTTGGTTTTGTCCTCTGCGCTTGTATTGTCGCCGTGTGCACTCTGGTTCTCGTTCTCTCTCCGCGCTGCCTCTCCGCATCCTGCTTCGTATGCCGAGCTTGTGGCGAGGGAACTGCCACGTGTGACACTTCGCCGCGCTTTCTGTTGCCGAAGTCTGGAAACTCTCTCAGCACGGCGTTTGGCATGGTCTGTGTGTACAGCTTGTCCATCTTGATGATGAACAGCCATCATCGCTGCAGCCATAGCTGCTGCATGTGCAGCGTTGTTCTCAACTTGGCCCTGAGACCCTTCAGCCAGACCTTGGGCCCCGCCTTTGGTTGCGTACGCATTTGTAGCTGCAACAGCAGCTGCGGTGAGTGCTTGCTGTTGACTTGGATCAAGCATGAAAGGCATTGTACTGCCAAACCACTTCTCAAACGCTGATTTAAACACTGCTTGCTGGGCTTCGAAGCCTGCGGGTATCGATGACGCACTGAAAGACTGACTGCTAGGGAAACCAAGCATTCCAGGCCCAGAAACAAGGTGGGGCACCGGGGGGAATGATCCGTTTTGGGGCGCATTTTGCACGCCCAAGCCTCCAAGTTTGTTGTCCAGACTGGCAGGAGGCGCGCTGCTGCTCTCAACGGTGCCCTGACCTTGCTTACTGTGATGCATTGCAACCATTTGAGCATAGGAAGCTATTGAACTCTCGGTGGGAGTTGGAGCAATGGTTTTTGGCATTGCCTCTGGGTCCAATTGATCTGATGGAGAATGGGCTCCGTAGAGACCAGGCCACTGCATCATACCTAGGAAGGGAGGGAACTGAAATGGCATTGGCGGATACTGACCTGGCAAGAACATATTAGCGGAGCTTCTCATCAGCGCAGCTGAAGCAGCGGCAGCAGCTGCAGCTGCAAGATCCATTTGTCTTGGCGTTCCATGGTTCATCATCTCGTTTGTGCCCGGTCCTGTCCCAGCCGAGGAAGAGTCGTCTGCTTTTCTTGGGTATGGGTGCATCGGCTTCCTCTTGGGTCTGGGGGGTGGAATGGCTATATCTTCTCTCGGTTTGCCTCCTTTGTTGGCAGCTTCCTTCTCTAGTTTCGAGAAGAATTTCTGTGCATGGCTTCGTATTTGGACGGCAGTTTTTGTTCCAATGTGCTCTTCAATCTTCCTCCACTGTCTGCCGAACAGTTTCAGACCTTCCAAGAACTTCTCGTGCTCTGCGTCCGTCCATCTCTCTCTCTCTTTGGTGATTGTGTATGGTTTCCTGATCTGAGGCGTGACAAGCCAAATGGGCGATATGGTCAGCTGTTTGTCCGAGCTCGTCCTCTTCGCACGTCCGGTTCTCCGATTCCAGTTCCTGCTTCATACCTTGGTGTTTGTGTTCGTCGTTGCGATCCCTTTGCTTTGTGAAGAACTCCCAGGTTGTCCGATGACTGGCATCAAAGCCGTCGGTGGCATTCCAGCCAAGGGAGGCAGTCCCGTGGTCCCGTTCGGCACGTGCCAACTTCCAGGATTCAGCGGTGCGCTCTGCAGGTTTGCAGGTGCTGGTCCACGTCCATTCGGCGCCGCATTGGACGGCGCGTTGCGCCCATTCATCACGTCGAATTGCTTCGAAAAGTGTCGCGACGAGTGGCGGAGGATCCGACCACGTTTCCAAGTCCGAGACCATCGGGCACGGCCCGTCGAGGCACCGCTCCAAACGAGAGAGATCGTCCGATCCATCCTCTGCGGTACACGGGCGACGTGTCGGGCGAGTCCGTGGCTGAGCTCGTGCGGTTCCTTTCCCTTTTTCTCCAAAGGACCCCCCTTGTCGTCTCAATCCCTCCGCATCGATCTCTCCTTTTCGTTTCTCCACGGTCGGTTTTGAGTGCGATCTGTGGTGGTCCCTCTCAACCGCAGGGGCATTCGAGCACGGTCGAAGGATCCGTCCGAGCTGGCAGGGGTTTCGGAAGGGATAGGAACGAATCGGGGTGAGGGCTCGCAGAGGGATCGGCGGAGGGACGGGTGTGGATCCACCCCGATCGACGAGGACCGGTGGGTGGGATCCTTCCTGGCACGGGTGGTGGAAAGGCCCTCGGTAACTCGTGGTCCAAGCAAGACCGTCCTTTTTCCACGAAGATACTTTGGCTGAAGGTGGAAGATACGTGGTGGACACCGAACCGAAGGGGGGGTCTCGAGAGACAAAGAAGAAAGAAAGGAACGACCCCGACCCGACCCTCGACTGGACCATGGAAGATATTGGAGACGAAAAAACACGGTGGAGGATCGTCCAGGGTTCCATCCCACATGCCACCAGGACCACGAAACGAGTGCTGGTGGTACGAAACATCCGGGTGAATTCGCATCCACCGAAAAGAGAAAGAAACATGGGGTCCTCCAGGAGCGAAGAAGAAAACGAAGGAGATGCCGTAAATGAACCAGGCCAATCGAAGGGGAGCGATGTGACTGAACCCATCTTTCCAAACGAAAGGGAGTTCCTCGTGCGGATGCAAATCATGGACTGTGCAAAAGAAGACGTTGGTCAATGCCAACACGATGGTCGAGATACGCCAAGGAAAAGTTAAAGCTGAAGGGCTTCGTATTGTGCAAAGGAGGATGGCACAGACCAGCGTCAGCAATTCGAAGTGCACGAAGATGGTCCAAACGGCAATGCAATGTAACTTGAAGGCAAGACCAATTCCACGTTCGACCTCACTACCTTGTTTATTGAGTAGAAAAGAGTATGCTGAAACCAGCAGTTTTTGCACTTTATTTTGTCATCCACTTCATGCAAGGTAGGCTGGGGTATTGGTTTCTTCAAAATTGGCAAGATTGGGGCCAAAGATCTGGCTTCAAGAATACCACAGCTCATTTTCGATGCTGAACAAGGCTATTTTCGCGTCATAGATATCACTTGGAGGATTTCTGATGCAACGCCCCTGAAAGCATATCTGCCCAGCTTCTACGTACAGGTCTCCCTTGCCGGGACCCCTTGGACCATGGACTCTTTCTGGGTTTGGGAACGTAAGCTACGGAAGGAGAGGGGATGGTAGGGGTATGTGGAGTTATCTCTTCCTTGTCTCTGACTGAAGCCATGCCTTCCTCGACATCTTCCTCTTGTGTTTGAGGAGTGACTATTCCTGTGCTATCTTCATCGTCATCTTGACGGGTATCTTGCTGCAAATTCTGCTCGGCTAGCGTTTGCAGTGCGTGCATGAGGCCCTGTGCTTGCTTCATGAGAGTAGGGGTCTCGTATTGCTTCAAGTAGCGGATTGAGATGATGAAAGCAAGTATCCCCAGGGCGGTGTTGATTGCCACTCCTACCCCTATTGCCGCTGCCAGGCTAAGGTTTCCACTTGTGAACAGGAAAATACAGATGGCAGCATCAGCCCCCAAGATAGCTGTCACAAACATAATTTTGCCGCACCCAATACAGAACATTCGCAACCCAACATCAGAAGCAAGTTCCCACAGTACTTTGGTGTTAGACGGGCCTTCTGCAGGTTTTTTGTAGACCTCTGCATCGCTCACAACTTGTTCTGGATTCTCAAGGTTCACCCTAACCAAGATATCTGTGGCATTCTCGTCAGCCTGAGAATTTGTTTGGCTTGTGATAGCTGCAGCAGGACTGGAGGTCCGTCCAATGTCACTCGTTTGCACAATTCCCTGTTCCATTGGTGGACCCTTCTCTCGGGTGGTAGCTATGGGTACTGCATGAAGACTGTCTTCCTTTGGTGGGCCAGGAAGCAGGACTGTTTCAACAGCCAGTGAAACGATTTTGTAGATTGTGGAGGTGACTACAAAGCGAAACTGGCCAACATTCAGGAACTCCGAGTCCATAGGGATATCCCCTATGGCCTTGCCGATGGCTTCTGCCAACACCGAGTGCAAAGAGAAAACACCTTGTCGGTCGGATACTCCCGTGGATGCTTCCGTGAGGTGTTTGATGGCGAAAAACGTTATCCTTGATACATCCCACATGTCCTGGATCAAC
>LFIK01002161.1_pt1 | contig 15841 bp, 29 predicted proteins | sample 643401 | NCBI WGS metagenome assembly LFIK01 (sample SAMN03777447, study PRJNA286221) | soda lake metagenome | biome: soda lake; feature: Kulunda steppe; material: water; isolation source: sample T5-Br brine of Lake Tanatar-5 | place: Russia: Kulunda steppe | collected 2010-07
GACGTTGTCGATCCAATATCGGGACAAAACAATGTTGTTGAGCCGCCAAACAGCAAAAAGCCAGGTGGGTGGGTGCGGTTTGAAACACCACCGCGTCAATACTTCAACTGGCTGGCCAGAATTGTCGACCGCTGGAACAAGTGGAATGAAGCGAAGTCAGAGCCCAAAACCCTGAGCGGATCGACCACAAACAACGTGCCTGCTGATGGGAGTGGGCATACGCATGAGATCACTACTGCCACTCAGGCTCAGGCAGAGGCGGGTACAAACACCAGCGGGTTAATGACGCCTCAGAGAACAAGGCAACACATCGACGCCCGCAAATCCGACGCGATTGATGAAGATGATTCGGAGCAGTTGGCTACTAGTGCGGCGGTGAATGCGTTGCGCACGGCTGATGCTGAGCAGTTTGGGTTTTATGAAGAAGCAGAAGTGACGCTTACTAACGCCGGGAACCAGAACATCAGTGGAAGTGTCTTTCTCGTAAAGTACGGCAGCACCGCAACAATGTATTTCGGCGGGCTCAATCACGACAGCGCGGGCGGGCTAAACTTTCCGTTGAGTGAGTTTCCCTCACCGTTCAATAAAATAAAGGATGGGTGGGACGCTTCTAACGTCTACGAGGCATCGTCCTCAAGAATTAAAAAGGTTCTTATTATCGGGGATGCGGACGGAGAAGTAATATTCCAGTACCGTGATTATACCGGCAGTTCAATCGATACCTCGCTGACAGATAGCGGCTTTATAAGCTGGCGACTGGAATGACGAAGCCACAGACACTATCATGACCGCCAACGGTCTTCCTAGTATTTCATATTAAATTTTAAGAACACCACTAACCATAACCACCTCACCCATGATGCGACGACGGACAGCAGCATGACCACCAACAGATTCGAGGACACCACACAATGACCATCCTCCAAGACCTAATCAACGAACTGGAAGGCAACCCCCAAGGCCAAGCCGACGTCCGCGAAGCATTGGCACTCATCAAACGACAGCAGAGCCAGTTGCCGGAGTTGCCTGCCCCAGAACTTGATCCTGAAAACGACACGGCTCTGGTGTTTGATGCCTCTGCGGGCGGGAACAAGCGGACGCCGGTGGGTAGTGCGGTTGCTATGACCAACGACACAGGCGGCTCAACTTTGCGCACCGCCGCCACCATGACCAACTCCACAGGCGGCTCAACTTTGCGCACCGCCGCCGCTCAGGATGTGGAGGCATGGCGCTCAACAGTAACAGTCACCGGCAATCACACAGTTGCATCACCACCGGCATACGGCACAAGTGTAGTTAACTGCAACATGGCAACCGGCACGATTACAATACTCGATGATGTCCCGGAGGGTGGTCGTATTCTGGTGCGCAAGATCAACTCGACGCAGGGCTCAGTATCTATTGACAGGAGCGGCACAGACACCATCACACGCGCCGCGCTTACCGAGGTGACGCTGAACGCTGACGGTGACAACTGGCTTCTGGAGAAAGTTTCTGCTACGCGCTGGGAACTGATTGCCGGGGTTGAGAGTGGGGAGAATTCGGATGGTGAGTATTGGCGGTATGCGGATGGGACGCAGAGCGCGAAAGGAGCAAAATCCTATAATGATGTTGTTGTTGATGAGGCGGTTGGGTCTATTCGCACAAACAACGCATCCCTGAACTTTGATTTCCCCGTGCCGTTTATTTCCAGTCCGGGCCTATCGCCCGCGTTATTAAGGCCGTCCGGTGCCGCTTTTGATATCTGGTTGCTTTTAAATTCTAGATCATCGAGCGGCTTTTCATTCAGGGTGGGAAGAAGTGTTGAGCGCGCTGCGGATGATTATACAGTAATAAACATAGCCACAGGCCGCTGGTACGAATAAGGAGCACAGCCATGAAAATATATCAACAAATCAACGCACAAGGTTTCCACATCGGTACATCGGCACACGCTGACTGGGCAGAATCCAAGGGCGCAATCGACACCGACGCGCCTGATTACGACCGCAAAACACATAGCGCACGGTGGGACGCTGATGACCGGGAATGGATCGTCAAGACTAAAGGCGAGTGGGATGAAATCATGAACCCGCCTGAGCCTGACACCCCCGACGATGCTTGATATAATCCCGTAAACAGGCAGTAAGGTATGGTAGTCATGGAGCAGTGGGATTTGGTGGCAGCGCTTGCAGGCGTGATTTTGGCGGGTCTTAGTTTAGCGTTTGCAATGTGGAAATTTGTGCATGCGCAGATAAAGAATGGTGACAAGGCCAACGCTGACAGCATCAAGGAGGAAGCGGAAACGCGAAACAAGGAGTTACAGTTTCTGCATGATCGCATCAGCTCGGTAAAGGACAGCACCCCAACACATGACGACATAAAGCGGGTTGAAGGCTATCTGGAACGAATCAGCAGCCGTATAGACACATTGGTTGATATGGTCATCAGGCACAACAGCACCGGAGGTAAGTGATGACAACCGACATTAAAGACTGGGCAGATTACCCCAACTTTTCCGCCTCAGAGTTTGTCTGCAAACATACCGGCGAGCACGGCATGAAAGCAAAGTTTATGGATGAACTCCAAGGTATGCGCAACGCATTCGGCAAACCGATGCGGATCACCTCAGGCTACCGTCACCCCACACACCCCATTGAATCCAGTAAAAACACCCCCGGAATGCACTCTACAGGTATGGCCTGTGACGTTGCAGTTGGCCCCGGAATGGACGTGCACCGGCTGGTTGAGATTGCTATCCGTCACGGCATGACCGGCATAGGTATCAGCCAAAAGGCGGGTTCGCCACGGTTTGTGCATTTAGACATGGGCGAGCGAGTGGCGCTTTGGAGTTACTGACATGACCGACCCAACAGATCATCACCCTGACCCCGAGAAGCACTGGAAAAACCGCCGACGCATGGCTTGGCTGTCCCTGGCCGGTGTGTTTGTAATGGGTGGACTGGCTGCACTGGGCATCACCCCTGCAGAGTCAGCACCCATCCTGCAGTCTGTTACGTGGGCCCTGATCAGCGTGGTGGCGGTTTACTCCGGCGGCGCATCAGTAGTTGACTCAGTAGCGAGGTTACGCAAATGATCGACACAATCAAAGCACTGGCAAGCAAAGCATGGCAGTACATCGCCGGGATTGCCGCTGGCATTGCCGCGCTGGCATGGCTTTTGCTCCAACGTCGGACGGCACAGCGCGATGAGGCCCGCAAACAACGTGACACCGCCAAGCGCTCCCAAAAGGCCACACAGGCCAAGGCCGACAAAGACGCAGACATACGCAAGGCTGGCGCAAAAGCGCGTCAGGATAACGCACAGGCTCGAGATGAACGCAATGAACAGACAGTTGATGAACGTCGCTCTGGCGGCCAGCTTGGCGATCATAGCCGGTTGCGGAAGTAATCAGATAGAGACGGTTTACATCGAGCCGGAATGCGAGCTGCCCCCGCTGCCCGCAGAGTCCGGCTTGGACGTGTCTGAACTGGACTCTCTGCCGAATGAAACCTATGCCCGACTGGACTACTACATCGAGGGCCTGATTGACTCTGTGCATGAGCATCGGAAAATGTTGAGGGCGGTTTGTGCTACGGACGCCCGCACGCCACAAACAGATTGACCCGCTGCGCAACCTCTGCCGCATACCGATCAGCCGCCGCGCCACTGCCGTTGTACCGGCGTATTGCCTCAGACCATCCAAGCCGCTCATGCCTCAGCAAATACAACATTGCCAAGTGCAGCGCATAGGTGTCATCCTGCATCAGCCGTGGCGCTAACTCCGCACGGGCCTTCCATGAGCTATCCTCTCCGGTCAGCATCATGGCAGTGGTCAGTTGCATCATCGCCACCCCATAGCTGCCGTGGTCTCCGTCGGTTGACGTGACCCTGATCACATACGGCCCGACAAAAGCCTCTCGCTCAACGATTGCCATGAGCGTGTGCTGTCGGTCGTGAGGTAGGCCGATGTCGTAGGCTTTGCGCAGCACCTGGGTCTGTTCTGTGCTGTACGTGGGACACTCGCTCGCCCGCGCCATGTTCGCCGTCACAATGCAGATCAGAACGATTAGGAGGGCGGCCAGAATAAAACTGACGGCTATTTGTAGGTTGGTTTTGTTGTTCATGCATCACACTCCCGTTAATAACAAATTCACCATTTAACCGTAATGCCATACATAGCTGCATCCCCAAACAACACCCCGGTCAACGCCACATCATCCCGAACCCACCAACTAACCGAGGGCGCCACGAACAGACACAGATCAACCCCAGCGCATTGCAGCCAGTCCGGTTCATCGTAACCCGTAACGCCGCCGACATAAAACGACCCTTCAATGCCCGCCCTATCGTCAGACCGCAGCACAATCCCGCCGGTGTTCGACCTGTCGCCGTGTGAGTTTACAAACGTCGCCCCGAAAACAGGCCCGTATGATGCGCCCCAAAAGTAATTCGCCTCGTTGTACTGGTCCCGGTCGCGGGCAATGTGATACACACCCCCACCCATGGTCAGACGGACGTCGGCCTTGGCTGCCTCAATGAGCAGCAGAGTGGCTAGGATTACGACCATGTACGCCAATAACTTCATGACTGCAACTCCTTGGACTCTAACTCCTTGCCGCGCTCAAGCATTGCCAGCGCGTACACCGTGCCTTCTGTGGAGTGCCACGCCTCTTGTATGATCATTTGCGGGGTAACACCGGCAGCATACAGTTGTTCAGCACGACCCCGGCCTGCGTAATACTGAGCATGGTGCGCTGGGGTGTGGTCTTTTGGTTGTTGTGTCATAAACTCAACTCCAGTTCAATGTCCTCAATGATTGATCTGATAGCAGCGTCAATCATGTAATTCAGGCCTAGCTCTGACCCTGCCGCCTCGCCTATTAGGGTCATCGCCCGCATTACATCATCGTCGCCAAACATAGCACACGCCCGATCAATAATCTGATACGACTCCACTGTGTTGCCATCAGCGTCCACGATGCGCCCGGTGCGGCGGACGGCACGTCGCGTCTGTTCACTCGACATACGGCACCTCCTTATCCACCAGATCGTGCGCGGTCGACTTCACCAAGCTGTGCATCTGATCCCCGTTGTTCGCCCCGGCATCCAGCACAGCCGCTTCAAAACCCTCATGCTCTTGCAGTGCGTCGATGATGTCGTCAGTGTCGATCACTGTATCATCATGGCAGCACTGGCCAGTCGTCAGAAGCTCGTTGGTGAGCATGTCAACGTAGCCTTGGCGTTCGTCTATTTGTCCCTCGCGGTCGGCGTGCTCTGCGATTTGGGCGCTGACGTGGCAGTGGTTGAGTACGCTCACAGCCAGCCCTCCTTTTCCATCCGCGCCACATGATCACGCAGATCGGCGGCAGTGTCCGGGTGCAGCTTCTCCATCTTGTCCAGTGCGACGTGATACCGAGCTGGGCAGATCGGCGTCTGACCCTTTGACCACCGATCAATCGTGCGCTCGGTGGTATATGAGCGTTTCGCCAACTCTTTTTTGGTTAGCCCGTGGCGGTCGAGCAGTTGGGTGATTTTGTGTGGTTGCATGTTGATTCCTCTCGTTGTTGTGGGCCGCCCTTATTGGGCGGCGTGGTAGTTTTATAAATCGGCAGCCCTAGAGCGACCCCCATTGATCTGCCATTGCCTCGGCCCATCCCGGGTAAAACCTGGACCTGTCCATCCATCGGGTCTCGGATGGCGTCAGTTTGTTTTGTCCGCTGTCAGTCTGGTTTGCCCACCGGTAGATTGGAGCGCCGTTTTTTCGGTATCCGACCAGCCTGCCCGGGACGTGCATTGTCGGCACCAGCAGCGGCAGATTCTCAAGCCAGAGCCCAGTGATTTTGCTTGCGTCGTCACCGAACTGGTGTGGTTGTATGTACTGGTCCGCTTTCCGGATTCGCGTGCCTATCGCTCCAACGGGATTTTCCACGCATGTCCGGGGTATCGGCGCATTGAGTAGCAGGCGCACAAAATCAAGGGCCTTCTCTCTTTCCGCCCGTCTTCGCGCACCGACCAGTGTCCCGGGCTTCACCTTCTGATGGTAGGGACCGTCACCAAACGCCCACGCCGCACTGCCGGTCAAGTAGGTGCATTCAGGGTGGGCGATCATCATGTCCCAGCCATCACCCAGAATATCGCGTACATCACCTTGGTAATGCGGTCCCGGTGCTTCAGTAGCTGCCAGATCACAACTCATGGCATCATGGCCACGACTCAAAAATGCGTCCCGGACGATGCCGGAACGCTCACAGGCAATCAGTACCTTCACAGCAAGAACCCCTCTGGCGCTTGGCCTGTCTCTCCGTACACATACAGCGACTTGATGCAGTCCACATAATCAAAGCGCTTGGTAATAAAGACCTGCTCTTTGCCGTCCATGTAAAACGCTCGGGCCTTGCCCTGCTCTATCGCGACGCCGAGGAACTTGCCGAAACGGTTGCTGGCTAATTCCAATGCTTTTTGATATGCGTTCATGTCTCTATCTCCGCTCTGTTTGTTTTACCGGTGCGTTGCTGCATCCGATGTAACTATAGTATGTCACCGTGACAGATTGAGCAAGGGTTTCTATATATCGTTTTGTTATAAGGCGTCGCCTTTATATTCATTTGTGTGCTGCTCCAGCCGATCCAAGTACCACTTGGCCTTCGCCAAGTCCTGCGCCCCACCCTTCTGCCGGTAGCGCCAGATGTACTTTTGGCAATTGCCCTTCAGGTAGCCCGCGAACTCATCCGGCGTCATGCTGGCGCGTATTGCGTCGATGCATTCAATGTCGCCGCTTGCGTAGTGTTCCGGATTGTGAACGGCGTCATAATGAATGCCGTCATTGCCGTTCTGGCCTATGGTGTCTATGCGTTGCTCATCCCATTCTGGCGACTCGTTTTGTTCCAGCCCCAACTCACGACGCCGGGTTAGCCATTGCTGCCGGGTATATTGATCATCACCGTTTGGCCATATCCTAAAGCTGACATGTTCGCCTGATTTCGCCATTTTGTGCGTGAGGTATTCGTCCGGCCAGTTGTTGCATTCCAGCGCCAGCCATGTCAGATCATCACTTAGCGGCCACAGAATTTGCTCTGTCACGTCGCTGATCATGGCCTTGCCCCAATGCCCGTCAGGCAGGTGTATCAGATACTGCCCGTCCCCGCGCTCGTGGTAAAAGTCACCGGCAAGGTAGTGGCTTGCGCCCTTTGGTATGTTCATGCTGTCAGTCTCCAAGGTTGGGTTATTGTCCAGTGCGGGCCTGTGTCGCCAATCAGGCCGTCAAACAGACCCGCAGATAGGTCTTTCTGGAATTGCTTAGCAAAGTGCTTGTGCCCAGTCCCGTTTCGGATATTGTCCACGACCTTCTGGCTGCGACCCATCTGGTCGGCAATCGCCGCGCCCGATCTTTGATCTAGACGGATTTTGCAGTAGTCAGCATAGCTGACTTTCTCCGCCCTCGATTTTGGTTTGTACTCTTTGCCGTGGTACTCAGCGTACCAGTCCGGGTAAAGCTCGCCGTTCCGTACTTTTCGGATTGTCGATGGCTCTAGGCCCATTCGATCAGCTACCACGTTCGACGGCTCTGACGACCGCATCGCTTTAAAAGCCTGTCGCTTTGTCATTGCGCGTTTTCTCATTGTGTTGTCTCCTATCGACTTGTTTCAATTTTGGCGAGCGGGAACGCACGGCACGCCCGCATGTAGTCAATCAACCATGGCATGAAGTTTTCGTACAAACCCCAGCCGTTTTCGGAATCAAACTGACGGTAATGCTCGGGCCGCATAAGCATGTCCCATACGCCCGCATAGGACGACTCATACACTTTACGTGCGGTTTCTATACCCAACTCATCGGGTCGCCATACCTGCTGATAAATTCCAGCCTGCATAGCCATTTCGTTAAGGTTGTGGGTAATATTGGCGTCGTAAAGTACGCGCCCTGTTTCTGGCTCGACCAGTTTCACGTCCAAGCTCATATCGCTTCCTCCTGTTTATCAACACCCCAACATTAGCCCATGGGTGTCAGGGTGTCTAAGAATTTATCGTGATAAGGGAGGCGGTTTTTATTCTTGTGAGATCATATCGTAGCTGACCGTAACGCGCCCGACTTCGCCATGCTTGCGGTGGTAGGTGATCACCTTGGCGTCACGCCCTGACAAATAGCCGCCCCTGGCTGCGTAGGCATCGGCAGCGGCAAGCGTTCTGTGTTGCTCCACAATCATCAGATTGTTCTCTTTCACGTCGATGTGGTGCAGGTGCCCCATGTGCGCGTAGGCGTGTTTAGTGCGCCCGAATATCTCACGGAATTGAGCAGCGAATACTTCCGACACGTTGTTCACTTTTCGCTTGTGTCCGTGATGCATAAATAGCGCAACGTCGCCAAACTCATAGGCGTTGTACGGGGAAGGGCTGGTGTCAACGGTCACGCGGGGTTCGTTCTCATACATTACGGCAATCCACTCGCGTAGCCAGACCTGTGAAACCGGATCGTGGTTCGCATCCGCCATGACAATGTGTAGCTTCGGGTGCTTGTCGATCAGCATGCCAATGACGCGCCGCAAAACTCGTATGGCAACGCGCACAAGTTTGGGGAACCTAGTGTCAGCGTCAAGCAAATGCTTTGAGGCGGGCGTCACTGCGTCAAAACCATCCCAGTGCAGGAGGTCCGAGATTTGAGCGAGCACTGCGGTCTCGGCATTAGGCGCAAGCTCTATGGCCCTGCGGAACCAGTTGACCAGCGTGTTCTCTGCAATCTCAATATCCCAATCTGCGCCGGTCTCATCGTGCCAACTTAAGGCCCCAAGGTGAAAGTCAGTTATGACAAAACAGTTCAGTAAATCGGATTCTGGTAGGTTTGGCGCACAAAATTGGCGGGGTTGCTCGCGGGGGATTTCTTCGGCAAGGGCGTCAATGACTTCGCGCATCAATTCCGCCTGCCGCTCGTGGTCGATACTCGACTTTACCCACTGCAAGCGCGGCTTGCCGTCTTCGTCATAGAGCGTCGATGTGCCTTTGACGTGGTAGCCCTCTGGCACTGTTCGGGTCATTTCGTGTTCCGGTGAATCCCCCTGACGGGCCGCCTTTGCTTTCATCCTCCGAACATGCAACCGCCCCTTACTCTCTGATATGCCTAATCGTCTCCCTATTTCCGTTCCGTGCAACCCCTGATCCATGAGCTCAGCGACCTGTTTCTGTCGCTCGGTTTCTGCGTAGTCAACGTATGCCATGCTCAAACCCCTATGTTTAGGTTTGTAAATTGTAGCACGGTGTCGGCAATTGGTTTAATCGGGCGGATTGAACGGGATTGGTTTATAAGTGGGGCTTTTGGCGGTGCTGTGCTCCGTGTATGTGGCAGCCGTTAAACCTTTTGTGGTCGCCTGTTATTCCACAACCTTTTACACTCAACCTCCACACCCTCACGAATCCCCACCGGCACACGCTCCAATGATTCCCGCCTGGATTCGCGGGATTCAAATTTCATCACGCAGAGCCCTAACCTTCTCAACAGCATCAACAGCTCCCTTGCAAACAATCACCATGTCACCAATTCCCTCAAGGTACACATGCCAGTCGGATTGCTCGGCGCTGACCGATCCGCCCTGTTGGCGTTTGAACTCAATCCATAGCCGCCACTCTGGGCAGTATAGGTCGGGCACGCCAGGCGATAGACCTTCCGCTTTCAGCCGCCTGGCTGCTGCAATCCCTCGTGCCTCTCCGTTCGGTATGGCAAAGATTCTCGGCAGACCGCTACGCCGCCATAGGCTGACAAAGCTGCGCTGTTCTTCATGCTCCGTTGGTAGCCGATTCGCCGGTATCATCTTTAGCCCTTCAGACACAAAGGAATCCCAGTCAAGCGGCCTGTCATTATAGAGTCGATCAGAACGGCAGTTCTTTGATCCATAATTTGCAGTCTGTGTAGGCATATTTATGATCCTCTGGTATCTCGGCGGCGAATTGCTCGCATCGCCCTAGTATGTTGTGGTCGCAGTTTGCGCAACGTGGTATTGCAATTTCTTCCTCTATGCTGCGTTTTGTTTCTATCAGTTTTTCGTAAGCGTCTCTTGTCTCTGCCATTACCACACCCTGTCATCTACGTCATAAAACTTGCCGCGCTTGTGATACTTTATCAGCGCGGGCGGCCTGCCAGTATTCAGCCAGTTAGCCAGTTCGTCAATCGCTTCCGGGGCGTCGGTCTGCGTCAGTCCAGACTTGTCTGCAATCCGTGCGACGGTAGCAAGCGCCCTGGTGCCCACAAAGCCATCATGGGTGATTGGGTGATATTCGGTCACAGCAGGGTCAGACAGTGCTCCATAGTATGTGACTTTTACCATCTCCTTGCCGCTTCGGTTGCTTACGTGCCTGCGCCATTTCCAGTCTGTAACGTCCATATCCTGTGGCTCAATACCCATTATGTCGGCATTAGACAGCTTCAGCTCTTTTTCTTGCGGCGGGAACTGGTGGCCGCACTCCGGGCACTTCATCAGACTGGCGTGCATAATCTCATCACACTCTGGGCATGTTTTTACTGGCGCTTCTCCGCCGCCCTCGCCACCCATGCGCGGCGGCTGTACTCCGGTTATGGGGCCGTGCGTCTCTACGTTCCCCGCAAAGTCCAGCACCAGGCAGTGGTCTGTGTGATCCTTGAGGCGCATCCCCCGACCGGCCATCTGCACATATAGCGCGGCGCTCATGGTGGGCCTAAGCATGGCAATAAGATCAGTGTTCGGCGCGTCAAACCCGGTGGTCAATACGTCGGCGTTTGTTAGGGTCTGCAAGCGTCCGGCGCGAAAGTCAGCAATAATCCGGTCGCGCTCGCCTTTCGGCGTCTTCCCGGTAATGGTTTCTGCCGCAATGCCGTATGACCTCAATTCGTCTCGAGCGTGATAGCTGTGATCAACGCCTGAGCAGAACAACAGCCAGTGTTTTCTGTCGCCTGCCCTTTTGACGATCTCTGAAACCGCCTGCTGTGTTATCTCATCAGCCACGGCATTCATATCCTTGGCCACAAACTCGCCACCGCGCTTTTTGATCCGGCTGGTGTCGATCATGGCGTCAGTGTGCTTTGACTTGAGTGGCGCCAGGAATCCACGGGCCACCAGTTCTGATACCGTGACTGGCTCTATAATATCGTCAAACAGTGCTGTATCGCCCTGCGTCAGCAATCCCTGCCCCAATCTGTAAGGCGTGGCTGTCAACCCCACTACGCGCATGTCAGGGTTGATTTGGCGCAAGTTATCTATCAGCCTGCGATATCGACCCTCCGCTTTGTTATTGATCGTGTGAGCCTCATCAACGATCATCAGATCACGATGGCCGATAGCATAATGTCGGCTCTCTATACTCTGAATGCTGGCAAAAGTAATGGCGTCAATGTCGCGGCTTCGAAGCCCGGCGCTGTAAACACCCATCGGCGCGTTAGGCCAATGCTGGCGCATCTTTTCCGCATTCTGCTCCACCAGCTCTTTAACATGAGTCGTCATCAGTATGCGCGTACCCGGCCATGACTGAAGTGCATCTTTGCAAAGCGCAGCAACAATGTGAGACTTGCCGCTTCCTGTTGGCAACACCAGTACCGGGTCGCCATCGTTGCCGCGCATCCAGTCATAAAGCTGGTCTATGCTGCGCTGCTGGTAGTCCCTGAGCGTGGTTTTTTGTATACCCTCCATTACCCCTCCCTTGCAATCAGATCAGCCACATCGTCATGCAGCTCAAAGCATGGCTGGCGCTTGCGCTGTTCTTCTGTCGGTATGGTTGCGCCGTGTTTTTCACAGCGCCAAGAGCTGTCAGGCATGGCCGTTGACCATCCGCACGTCCGGCAATTTTCTTCATGCACAGACTCGCCCTTGTGGCACAAGCTGTGCGCCGGACAGAATTTGCATTGATACCAGGTCGGGTCTGTGCTGATTGGCGGCGGTAGTCGGTCGCTGCTGACAACCCGGTGGCCGCGATCAACCAACGCCTGTGCCGCATCCTTGTCAAAGTAAATGCGCTCAAAGTGATATCGGTCATCATCCTTGCACACGGCGGCGTATAGCGCACGCTCGACACCGGTCCCGAGCATGTAAACCTGCATCTGTGCCCAATGCTGTGGCTTTGACTTTTTGACGCCATGCTTGGCCAGGTCATCAAACGACTTTTTGCTGTGCGTCTTTATCTCCAGCAGGTGTTTTGACTTTGGCGCTTCTGGCAGACCCTCTGTTATCAGGCCGTCAATACTGCCGCTTACGTGATTGCCAAAGTCTACGCGCCACTGACTGCCGTCCGCCATCTGGTCGACCACCTCGCAGCCTATGGCCCGAAGATCATCAACAACGGTGGCCTCCTCATTCTGTCCGCGCCGGAACAGGCGAAGGATGCGTCCGGGGAAGGTTTCTAGCACTGTCCACCGAAAGCTGAGCCATAGCCACCGCTCACAAGGGTGGCCCAACAGGCTGCCGCCCAGGTGTGGGCGAGGCTTGTCCTGTTGGCTTTCGTGGTTCTGATCTATCAGGGCAGCGGTGCTGTGGTTGGGTTCGGGGATTATGCTCATCTTGGCGACTCCCCATGTTCGAACCTGGCAGATTTTGCCTTGCGAATAGCTAACTCTATTTTAGCCTTTGATGCGCCCACTGACCTACCCAGAAAAAATATTGCTCTCCACGGCTCTGTTAGTTGAATAGAATAAGGTGAAATGCATAGCCATCCATCATCCATAAGGCCCTCAAATAGATACACCTTATGCCGATCCTTGGCTCTATTAATGGCTTCCGACATCTCATCGAAAAAAGCGTCTTTAGTATACAAGTTTTCCTTTTGCATATACTCAGCAACTTTGTCCATGAAGCTCCATGTCAGATCAGTTTGCCCGGTGCATAAAAGGTCAAGCATATTTTCGCCGCCAGACATGCCTAAAGCCAAAAGCCTGCACTTTTCTAACTCGGAGTCTTTAGCTTTTCCTCCCTTTATTTCTATCCAAGCGTTTTGATCAGGCAGGTAAAAGTCCGGCAGGTAGTATGCGCCATTAGATAACTGATATCCTTCATCCTCATACACCCAGTTAAACCCAAGCTCATCAAGCAGAGTGGCCCACCGGGCCTCCAATCTGCTCCGAAAACGATAACCTTTATACCGCGTCTCAATAGCTTTAATCATAAAACACTCCAAGGGGGCCAAAGCCCCCACTCATTCAACCCTTTGCCCACGGCGGCTTGCTGCCAGCGGACGCCTTTTCTCCACCTGTTGCTGTCGGCGCTGGTGGCTGGCTGCCGGTGACCGCCTTGAACGACTTGACCTCATTGCTGGGGCCGTACTGCTCTGACTGCTTAATAGTCACTTTGACCGTCATTGCGCCGCCTGCCAGTTGGTCAGTGTCCTGCAAGCTATCAAGGCCAACGGCCCGCATCACCGCACCCAACTGCTGGCGACCAATTTCCTCGGCCTTCTGGCTGTCGTTCTTGATGTTAAGGTTAGCCCACAAAACCCGTCCCTCATGCGACGGCCCGGTAACGTCCATGCGCAGTTTGATATACTGCCCGGTGCCGCTCTTTGTGGTTTGCAAAGATGTCTCTGTGATCCGCACCTGGTAATCACCTGCCGGAATTGGTGAAAAGTCCCCGCCCTGATCTTCTGGCAGGTCTTGCGTGCTGACTGTGTATCCAAGTTGAGCCATGATTGGCCTCCTTATTTGCTGTCGGTTTCGTTGCGTTCAATGGCAAAGCTCGGTCGTCCGGGCTTTGTTGTAATGGCATCCTGCAAAGGTTCCGTGATCTCTGGTGCGGCATCCTTCCATGCCTTGGCGTTGATCTCGGGTTTCCACCGGAACAGGCTTCCAAGGTGTTCGGTCAGGCCGTTCTCTGCCGCGATCTCTTGCAGGGCATCGCCATCAATGCGCCGGTTCATTCGGTACGTGACACGCACCTTATACTCGGCATCATCAATGGTCTTGCTTCCCTCGCCAGTCTCTGCCAAGTTCAGCGCCGCAAGCAGCCGGTTTTCAATATCCCGCCGTGCGTCAGTTGCCTGGCGCTCCGCATCCTTTGCCGAAAGCCACTGTTCATACAGGTTCATGACGCACCCCCGATCTTGTTGATGATTTCCCCAAGGTCCGGGGCTTCCCATGCGTCCAGCTTGCCGCTGCGATCCTTAGCAGACCAAAGGCCGTCGGTATCGCACATCAGCGCCCGCTGCGTTTTGCCGTCGCCATCTTTTTCCACGCGGAGCGCCAGCACCTCATCAAAAAAGAAGGGCAGCGATTGCGCCAGTTTGTTACCCGGCATGGATGGGGCGTAAAGAATGCGTCCGATGTCGTCTTGGGTCTTTTCCATCTTCGCACTGAAATAGACATTACGTCCGGGGATGTCTCGGAACGAGCGAATCAGGTCGCCCATCTGTTCCTGCAATGCCCCGTACGCTTGACGGGGGTCTTTCGTCTTTTTCTTCTCGGCAGACAAGACCACCTCCGCGATCTCACTGATACTGTCAAGGCAAGGCGATTCGTATTGCTTCGCCTCATCTGATTCAGTCAGCCAGCGGTATGCCTCGCCAAGCGTCTCCATATCGGTGACCTCGATAAACGGCACATCAGCGCCCGCTATCGACAAAAGACCGCCCTCGGCAGACAATACCACTGGGCTTGGCAGGGTCGGTATCAGTGAGGTCTTGCCTGCACCGGCAGCGCCGTAGACAAGAATTTTTACACCTTGGGTCGACAAGCCCTTGGTGCTTTGCAGCTTAATAGCCATTGTTGTTGCTCCTATGTTGCATCGGTTCGCAGTGTGCGGGTTGATGCGGTAGTTGTAATATTAGGGGCTTTGGTCTATGATGTCAACACCATAACAGCAAATAATGAGGATTGATTATATTATGATGACATTAGAGCAGATCAGGGCGGCTTTAGCTGACCGCCGGGCAGACAAGGTGTCGAGCGCAACGGGCCTGCACTATAACACCGTGCGCGACATTCGAGACAACGAAAACGCAAACCCAACATGGCGCGTACTGAAGGCGCTGAATGACTATCTGACACAGCAGGATTAATAGCATGGCCGACATTAGCAATCTGTTTGGCGGTGACTTTATCCCGCCACCGGAACCAAAAAAGGGCAGCAACCGCTCGCCAGAGGACCAGGTAATTGACGCCATTGTGGAGTGTGGATATCAGGCACCACAAAGCATTGTCATGGATGGCAAAGTGCATCGGTTCAACCCGACAGGCAGGCGCAAGGATGATTCTGGCTGGTACGTTATTCACACAGGCAAGATTGCGGCAGGCGCTTTTGGCTGCTGGAAGGATGGCAGTACCATCAAGTTTGTACAGGACATTGGCCGCAAACTTGATCCTGCCGAAGAAATGGAGCACGCCCGGCGCGTGGCTGAGGCTAGAAAACAGGCGGCGGAAGAGAGGGAGCGCAGGCAAAGCATGGCCGCTCTGACGGTTTCTGATATCTGGAACCAGGCGAGCGAGGCCAGCGACGATCACCCGTATTTGCAGGCCAAGGGTGTAAAAAGCCATGGATTGCGCGTGAGCGGTGATGGCAATTTGATAGTGCCCATGATCAATGATGCGGGCGAGCTGTCCAGTGTGCAGTACCTGAGGCCGGACGGGGAAAAGAAGTATCACTCCGGCGGGGCCGTTTCTGGATGCCGATACACTATCACGGGACGGAACGACACCCATTATATTGCAGAGGGTTATGCCACAGCGGCGACCATACATGAAGAGACTGGGGCGACTGTGCATGTTGCTTTCAGCGCAGGGCAACTGTCATCCGTGGCTGGCGTGGTGCGCCAATCCCATCAAGGCGATCTCGTTATAGTGGCGGACAATGACCCGAGCGGAGTTGGTGTGGACAAGGCAAACCATGCAGCAGGTGAACACCGAGCCCGCGTCGTTGTCCCGCC
>LFIK01002162.1_pt1 | contig 15839 bp, 16 predicted proteins | sample 643401 | NCBI WGS metagenome assembly LFIK01 (sample SAMN03777447, study PRJNA286221) | soda lake metagenome | biome: soda lake; feature: Kulunda steppe; material: water; isolation source: sample T5-Br brine of Lake Tanatar-5 | place: Russia: Kulunda steppe | collected 2010-07
GGGGGTGTTAATCAGCCCCTCGAGTACCCATCTAAACCTGTAACGGATGCTGCGGGCACTGCGCGCAGTGTGAATGCGTGTGCCGCACTGATCCGCGCCATAAGTGGCGCAAGGCATTTTCCGCAGTACATATGATAAAGGAATTGCCAGTATGAAAGACCACATTTCCGACCTTCCCCAACAGCAGATTGCGCATGGCGATGTTCCCCGCGAACGGGCGTGCTTGCGGTGCAAGGCGGTGTTTCACAGCGAAGGATTTGGGGAGCGGATCTGCAAGCGGTGCAAGGGCAGCAGCACTTGGAAAAACCCCGCATCGGCATCTGGCGGCAGTGGTCGGGGCAGTAAGGCAAAATCGTCCGGGTCCGGCTCGTGACAGTTCTGACGATCACTCACAAGACGGATTATCGTTATTCCGAGGCAATCTCGCTTGGGCCGCATCGCATGATGCTGCGCCCGCGTGAAACGCCCGAACTGCGCCTGCTGTCCTTTGATCTGTCCGTGCAACCCGAAGCGACGGTAAATTGGGCGCATGATGTCAGTGGCAACACCATCGCTACGGCCAATTTCAGTGGGCTGACAGATGCGCTGAGCGTTGAAAGCCGCATGATGGTTGACCTGACAGCGCCTGCATGGCCCATTTTCGACATTGCGGCTCATGCGCAGAATTATCCTTTTCTGTATTCGGACGAAGACTGGATCGACCTTGGGGCCTTGGCAAGGCCGCAATATCTGGATGTGGCGGGGCGGCTTTCAAATTGGGTCGAAGGGTTCGTGATGCAGCGCCCCACCGATACATTGTCGCTGCTGCAAGATGTCAGCAACGGTGTTTCCAGCCAGATCAGCTATCAAAGCCGCGAGGTTGAGGGCACACAAGGCCCGTTGGAAACGCTGGACCGCGCGTGGGGGTCTTGCCGCGATCTGGCGGTTTTGTTCGCCGAAGCGGTGCGGACGTTGGGTTTCGGGGCGCGGATTGTGTCGGGGTATATGTTCGATCCGACAAGCGGGCTTATTGGTTCTGCTGGTGCTGGCTCCACCCATGCGTGGGTGGATGTGTTTGTGCCGGGGGCTGGCTGGATCTCCTTTGACCCGACAAACCGGTCCATGGGGTCAGGCAACCTTATTCCTGTGGCCGCCGCGCGCCATATCACACAGGTTGCCCCTGTTGTCGGCAGCTTTCACGGGGCGGCAGGCGTGAGCGTGACGATGGGCGTTGAAGTGAAGGTAGATGTCGCCTGACAGGCGCGCAGCCGCTACCGCCTGTCCGCAGGGGCCGGTTTGGGCAGGTGCCGAAACACGCCCCATGCCGAAAAGATCAGGATAACGCCAAGCCCGACCTTGAGGGCCTGCGCAGGCACACTCCCAAGCGTCAAGGCCCCAAGAATTGCACCAAACAGCGAACCTGCACACAGCGGCAGGAGCGTGGTTCGCCAAAGGGCGGGCGCGCGCAGCACAGAACCTGCCCCTAAATGCCGCGACAGGCCGACTGCGATGGTGGGCAGGCTGACCAAAATGGACATGGACCCGGCAAGTTTCACATCCGCACCAAACAGCAGAATGAACACCGGGATGATTAGCTCGCCCCCAGCCACCCCCAGCAGCGACGAGACAAGCCCGATCCCCACACCGCACAGCGCGGCAACCACCACGGTTGTGAGCAGATCGTCCCCCACCAGTCGCGCGGGGGCCGTAACAAACAGCCCTTCGGCGATCAGCACAAACCCAAGCGCTACAAGCAAGATCAGGATCAGGCGGCCAAGCAGCTTGTCGGATACTCGTCGCAACCAGCCCGCCCCAACCCATGCCGCCGACATGGACCCTGCCAACATGCCAAGGATTGCAGGCAGATAGGGCGTGATCTCGGCCATTGGCACCGTAGCGGCGCGGAACGGAAAGGCGGTGGCCAGCACAGCAAGGCTGGCCACAAGGTTCACGGCCACCGCCTCACGCGCGGAGAACCGCAAGACGCCCACAAGCGCAGGCAGACGAAATTCAGCCCCGCCAAGCCCGATCAGCCCACCAGCGGTGCCGACAGCGGCACCAATCCCGAAGGACAGCGCAGGGCGCGCCGGGCGGGTCATTCTGCGACCTTGTATTGGCGGCCTGTTCCAACGTCTTCGGGGGCTACGGCGACAGATTTGAGTATGGCATGGCAGCGCTGGCCGCGTTCCAGCCCCATCGCCTGAACCGAGCGGCGCGTGATGCGCGCGCTCAACCGCTCGTCGCCAATGGCCAGAGTGACCAATGCGCCAGGGCCATCGCCCAGCCGAATGTCGGTGATGAGGCCGGACAGGATATTCAGTGCGGACAACCCTTGCGGCGCGTCGCGCGACAAGATCACCTCTTGCGCCGCAATGCGTACACGCAATGTCGCGCCGGGCTGGTCGCTGATGCGCGGCAACCACAACGCCCCCGCAGCGGTTGTCAGCTCGCTCAACCCGTCGCTGTGATGCGCCAGCACACGCGCACTTAGCACCGAGGCCGCAGCCCGTGCCCCGACTGCCGCCACATCGCCGAGCACTTGCGCAGCAGTGCCACATGCCGCAACGCGCCCCGCCTTAAGCGCCACAACAGTGGTCGCAAGCCGCGCCACCTCAGCCGAGGAATGGCTGACATACAGGATCGGCACGGACACTTCGTCGCGCAGCCGTTCAAAATAGGGCAGGATTTCCGCCTTGCGGGCCTCGTCCAGCGCGGCAAGGGGTTCATCTGCCAGAAGGAGCTTGGGCGCGGCCAGCAGCGCACGACCAATGGCGACGCGTTGCTTTTCACCGCCCGACAGCGCACCGGGGCGCCGGTCCAGAAGCGGGCCGATGCCCAGCATCTCGACCACGCGCGTCAGGCTTTCGGTGCGTGCGTCGCGCGGTGCAAACCAGCGCCCGTATAGTAGGTTCTGGCGCACAGTCAGATGCGGGAACAGGCGGCCTTCCTGAAAGATATAGCCCAAGCGGCGCTTGTGCGGGGGCAGGTTGCGGCGCGTCTGTGTGTCAAGCAGCACCCAGTCATGCGCGACAACCCGGCCTTGTTCAGGGCGAAGCAGACCTGCCACTGTGTTGATCAGCGTGGTCTTGCCAGAGCCTGAGGGGCCATACAGTACAGTCACACCGGGCGGCGCGCTAAAGGCCACGTCAAGCGTGAACCCTTTGAAACTGTGTCGGAGTGAAACCTGCAATGTCATGACCCGGCGACTACCCTTGCCACGCGGCGCGCCACAAATTCGGACAACAGCAGCGCCGCCATTGCGATGATGATGGCAACAATGACAAGACGGCTTGCCGCCTCTTCGCCGCCCGGCACCTGTAGAAAGGCATAGATGGCCGAAGGGATGGTCTGGGTCTGGCCGGGGATGTTCGACACAAAGGTGATAGTCGCGCCAAACTCGCCCATCGCCTTGGCAAAGGCAAGAATTGCGCCTGCAATGACACCGGGCAGGATCAGCGGCAAAGTGACGGTCAGGAACACCCAAGGCCGCGATGCACCCAGCGTGCTGGCTGCCGCTTCCAGTTTTGGGTCAACCGCTTCAACGGCCATGCGGATCGCGCGGACCATCAGCGGAAACGCCATCACCGCAGCGGCCACCGCCGCGCCTGTCCAGCGAAAGGACAGCACAATCCCGAACCATTCGTCCAGAAACTGCCCCACGCTGCCGCGCCGCCCAAAGGTGACAAGCAGCAGATACCCGGTCACGACAGGCGGCAGGATCAGCGGCAGATGCACAAGCCCGTTCAGCACCTGCTTGCCCCAGAAGTCCCACCGCGCAAGCGCATAGGCCACAAATATACCCAGCGGCAAGCTGACCAGTGTGGCCCAGAACGACACGCGGATCGACAGGCGCACCGCTTGCCATTCGGCAGGCCCAAGCCAGTTTGCCCAGTCAAACCCCATCAGTCGATCACACCAAAGCCATGCGCGGCCCAGATCGCGCGGGCCGTGTCCGAGGTCAGAAATTCCAGATACTCCTGCGCCACCGGACTGGTCGATTGTGCGGTGATCGCAGCGGGGTAACTGATCGGGTCATGGCTGCCCTGCGGGAATGTGCCGATAACTGTGACACTGTCTGTCGCGCGCGCATCGGTTGCATAGACGATGCCAAAGGGCGCTTCATTCTGCACCACGAAGGCAAGGGCCGCGCGCACATTGTCAGTTTGCGCGACGCGTTCCGCCACGCTGTCCCACAATCCCAGCGCCGTCAGTGCGGCTTTTCCGTACATTCCAGCGGGCACAGCATCGACCATCGCCATTGCAAGGCGCTCATTCCCCAGCATACCGGCCAGATCAAGGGTTTCATCCAGACGGACAGGGGCGGCATTCTGACCATGCGCGATCAGAACAAGCGTGTTGCCCAGAATATCGCGCCGCGTATCTGCGCGCAGATCACCCGACGCGGCGACAGCGTCCATCCAGTCGGCATGTGCAGAGATAAAAACATCTGCGGGCGCGCCTTGCTGTATCTGCCGCGCCAGTGCGGAAGAGCCGGCGAAAGACAAGACGGCGGTGTGGCCCGTCGCGTCTGACCATGCCGCTGACACGGCCTCAGCCGCATTGGTCAGGCTTGCCGTTGCAAAAACGGTCACCTGATCGGCGGCAGCACCAAAAGGGGCCACAACAAAGGCCAGTGCGGCAAGGTTCTCAGCAAAGGGGTAGCGGTGAAGGGGCGAGGGCACAAGACACTCCACAATGATATGTTTGAGAAAACATATCGCAGCAAGTTCGTGCATCTGGCAAGCGATATTTTCTGGCGGGAATATCCCTTGCGCGTTGTCAGAATGGAGCAAGGCAACACCTGCTGGCACGACATGACAGATGACGGAGCAGTGAATTGATGGTAGAAATTCCACTTAAGGCTGAAGGCTTGGCTGCCGACTCGCTCAAATTTCCTGGCGGCTGGGGGCGGCAAGATCACCGGGCCTCTGCTGGCCCGCCCGTGACGTAAACCGGAGAAGGCGCATATGTATAAACTCGCATCCACCGCTATTTTTGTTCTCGCTGCGGCTGGCCCGGCTTGGGGGCAGCAAAGCTCGGATATCGTCGTTCCAGAACCGCAGACGCAGACCACACAGGATTTTCCCGGAATTTCAGACGCCGCCATAGCGGCGCTGGAAGCCAAACGCGCAGGCGATCCCGTCGAGGCCGAGAATTGGATGGTATCTGCCGCGCATCCGCTCGCCGTGGACGCGGGCGCAAGAGTGCTGCGCGAAGGCGGAAGTGCAGCTGACGCGATGGTGGCCGTGCAGGTGGTGCTGGGTCTCGTAGAGCCGCAGTCTTCGGGCCTTGGCGGGGGTGCCTTTCTTGTCTGGCATGACGCCGAAACAGGCGAAATTACCACGCTGGATGCACGCGAAACGGCCCCACTGGCCGCCAATCCGCGCCATTTTCAGGACGAGGATGGCGCGCCGCTGGATTTCATGACCGCTGTTGTAAGTGGGCGCTCAGTTGGCACACCGGGCACGCCACGGCTGCTGGAAGAAGCGCATCGGCGCTGGGGCCGCGCGAATTGGGGTGGCCTGTTTGATGAAGCGATTGAGCATGCCGAAGCCGGATTCACTGTCTCCAGCCGGATGGCAGAGTCGGTGGCGGGTGCTGCCGAAACCCTGTCGCGTTTCCCCGCCACGGCGGAGTATTTCCTGCCCGAGGGCGCACCGATTTCTGCTGGTGACACAATAGTTAACCCCGCCTATGCAGACACGCTACGCCAGATCGCGACACAGGGGGCGGCGGCCTTCTATACAGGCGAAATTGCGGCTGACATCGTGGCTGCGACCCGAACGGAGGACCATCCTGGCCTGCTGTCGATGACTGACCTGGCGCGCTATCAGGTGATCGAGCGGCCTGCGGTCTGCTATGACTATCGCGGCGACGAAGTATGCGGGATGGGTCCGCCCTCATCTGGCGCGGTGGCGATTGCGCAGATACTCGGAATGTTGGAGCATTTTGAACTGGGCGACATGGACCCGCAAGATGTGGAAACGCGGCGGCTGATGGGCGATGCAACCCGACTGGCGTTTGCTGACCGGGGCCGCTATCTGGCCGATAGCGATTTCGTTCCTGTGCCTGTGCAAGGTTTGATTGACCGCGATTATCTGGCGACGCGCGCCGAGTTGTTGCGCGGTGACGATGCCTTGCCCGAAGTGTCAGCGGGGCAGCCGGAATGGGACCACGCGCAGCTTTGGGGCGATGACATGCGCGAAGAACGCCCTGCCACGTCGCATATCTCCATCGTTGATGCTGACGGCAATGTGCTGTCGATGACCACAACGATCGAAAGCGGTTTCGGATCGCGGATATTCGTGCGCGGGTTTTTGCTGAACAACGAGTTGACGGATTTTTCCTTCCGCAGTCATGCGGATGGCTGGCCCATTGCGAACCGTGTAGAGCCGGGCAAGCGGCCAAGATCGTCCATGTCGCCGACAATTGTGCGGCGCGAGGGTGCGCCTATCTTAAGCATCGGCAGTCCGGGCGGTGCCACGATTATCGGCTTCACCGCGCAGGCGATCATCGCGCATCTGGATTGGGGCATGGATGTGCAAGAAGCGGTCTCGATGCCGCATCTGGTCAACAGTTTTGGCACATATCAGATCGAGGCGGAAACATGGGCCGAAGATCTGGACACCCCGCTGTCTGATCTGGGGTTTCAGACAAACGTGACCGCGCTGACATCAGGTCTGCACGCGATTTCGATTGGCGACAGGCTGCTGGGCGGGGCTGACCCACGGCGCGAAGGCATCGCCTTGGGCGAATGAAGCCGCCCTATGCCGCCGCATCATAGCTTGCGCTTAGGCGTCAAGCGGCGCGGCGACGGGCCTTGGCGCATCCGGTTTCAATCTGCGGGTCAGGGCGGCAATATGCTCTGGCCCGATTTCGCAGCAGCCACCGATGAGGGTTGCGCCTGCATCTGCCCAGTTTTCTGCGAAATCCGCATAGCTGTCAGGGCCAACATCGGTACGGGTCATCAACAGGTCTGTGGTTGCGCCAATGGTGTTGAAACGCGGGTCAATCTGGGTGAACCCGTTTGCATAGGCCCCGAATGGCGTGTCGAATTGCGCAAGGATCGGCAATCCTTGGGACACGGCTTCGGGGCGCGCACAATTCAGCAAAACGCGGTCAGGCCGGAACTCTGCCAGCAGCGCTTCGATGTCTGACAGCGCCTCGCCCGAGCGCAGGCGCGTACCATCCTCATCCATGACGCTGAGTGCAAGCCAGACCGGCTTGCCTGCTGTCTGCGCGCCCATCAACCCGCCCCGCGCCTGATCAACCGAAGACATCGTCTCCAGCAACAGGACATCCACAATGCGCGCTTGCACAGCAGCGATGGCCGCATAAATTTCCGCCGCCTGCTCGGGCGGGGGGGCAAGGTCTGGTCTGTAGGAAAACCCAAGTGGCCCCATCGATCCCGCAACCTGACCGTGGCCCGCTGCGTCACGTGCATCTGCCGCGATCCGGCAGGCGGTTTGCGTCAACTCGTCCAGCCGGTCCCCCAGCGCAAATTTCACAAGCCTGTCGGGCAGCAGTGCATATGTGTTGGCGGTCGCCACCTCTGCCCCGGCGGCGAAAAAATCCTGATGGATCTGGCGCACAAGCTCAGGCGCGTCCAGAAGCGCTCGTGTCGACCAGAGCGGTGTGGCCCGTCCGGCACGCCGGACCAATTCCTGCCCCATCCCGCCGTCAAGAATTGTGATTGTCATGAAGCCACTCCCTCTGCATTGCTCCACGCATCTAGCCAAATGTGCAAGGCCGTCAAGCCAAGTTTGGCGCGCTGAATTGTAGCACATTTGACGCCTGCTTTGGTGAGCGCCAACACTGCAAAGGCGCCGCGCCGCCCTTTCCTAGCGTTCCTGTCAAGATTCATCTGGCAATTGATGACAAAACATACTATTTTACTAAGGAACAGCGAGGGCATGATGCAGCAGTCACCTTTGAGCGCTTTGGAATCACCACAGACCGTCCCGGCACCGTTGGAGCGGGAGTTGGTTTTACTTCGTGTGTTGATGCGGAAATGCCGTGCGAAAGCGCGGGTCGAGGTGTTTGAAACATGTGCGCTTTTGCTGCACGCGCCCAAGGACGGTGCGCAAGATTATGCCGATGCGCTGTTGCGTGTTTTGGTTTCAGGTCTGCCCACTGGGCCAGTTATACATGCGATAACGGCGCAGGAACGCTCGTTCGATGAGAAGTGGTTGCTTGCGCTATTTGCTGCAATCCAGCGCAAGGATCAGAGCAGCGTCGCGTTTTTGCTCCGCGCGCGCCTGCCATTGCATATGCGTAGACCTGTCGGCTGGTTGGCGGCGGAACTGCTCAATCGCATGGACTCCGTGCCCGACAAATTCCATCAAGCTTAGAATCTTTCTAAAAACTTCTTGAAGGCAGCAGGGGAATGGCCTATCTATGGTGCAAGCGGGTAGCCAGCTTGTCGCCAGCCAGTCCCGTGTTGACATAGTCTGCTTTTCAACACGAAACAGGAGGGGTTCATGACCCAGACAGCACAACAATTGACAGTTTCTGCCAAGGACGCAATTTGCGAAGCCTTGAACCAGTCTGTCGCGGAAACGGCAGTCACCACGATGCTTGCCCAGAATTTCCACTGGAACGTAACTGGAATGGCCTTTGGGCCGCTGCACGCGTTGTTCCAGACTATCTACGAAGACCATTTCACAGCACAAGATGATCTGGCCGAGCGCGTGAAAGCACTGGGCGGCCATGCCGAAGGGCATTTGGCCGGAATGCTCAAGCGCTCAAAAGTGGCCGAGCATGATGGCAAGGGCACTGCAGAGCAAATGGTTCTGACACTGGCCAAGGCGCAGGAAACGATTGCTGCGACGCTGGCCGGGACCGCCGCAATTGCCGAAGAGCATGGCGATCTGCTCACGCAGGATTTGGCGATTGAACGTGGCCGGGCGCATGAGAAATTCGCATGGCTGCTGCGCGCCCATCTGGGCTAAGGCGGATCAGACGCTGACTAGATCGGGGCTTTGACCCCTTTCTTGTCGCAGCGCTTGCGGTATGCCTCGGCCCAATGGCGATACTTGCCCATATTATTTTGTTGATGCACCAAAAGGTCCAGAAAGGCCTTTTGGTGCGTTTCCTTTTTCAGCTTCTTGAACATGGATTTCTGCGCTTTGGTCATTGAACACCCGATACAGTGACCTTCGCGCTTGAACTTGCACACATCAATGCAGGGTGAGGGTATCTTGCTCATGGTGATTTCCTGACAGGCCCGATGGCGGGCGGCTGGGTTATTTGGTCAAGATCAGTTTGTTCGTTCGGGTTATGCGCAGGATATAGACTTGTCCATCCAGCCGAATATGGGCCGTTGCGCCGCCTTCGGTCAGGCCTTCGGCGGAGTGCACCGGAATGCACTGGATCGGGCAGGTGCGATTGGTGCATGACACTTGCATGTTTTCGGGGCGCTCATCCGTCATTCGGCAGTTCCCTGTCCGAATGTGCAAAACCGCACCATGCCCCGATCACATGTAGTCCTGCCCGCAATTTGTGCATCACCGCCCCAAAACTTCAGGGAATCCCTGAAAGATTAGATATGACACACCGGGCTGATCTTGCGACTGGCTAGGTGATTTTCTCTTTTCTGACAAAAACAATCGGATAAGTCAAGCACATGACGCGCCGCTTATCATGTGCATGTCAGGATCTGGTTTTCGCCGCGATACGTTGGCCATTAACCTGAAGCATCCGTTCGGGGTAATCCGTTATCACACCATCCACACCCATATCGGCCATCGCCTGCATGTCGGCACTTTCGTTGACCGTCCAGACATTGACCGCAAGCCCCAGATCATGCGCCTCGCGCAGCCGTTCGGGTGTCAGGTCGCGGAAATGCACACACCAGCACAATGCCCCCTGCGCGGCCAGCAGGCGGGGCAGGCTGTCGGCATGGTCCGACACGCGCAACCCATCCATATAGGGCGAGCCGTCAAACACCATGCAGTCATCGCCGGGCTGTTCATAGCTCAGATAGCCGCGCGCGATATTCGGGGCCAGACCGCGCAAGGATGAAAGAACCCGCCAGTCGAAGGACGAGATCAGACATCTTGCGTCTACCCCATGTTGCCTGATCGACGTCAAGACAGCTTTGGCCAGCACATCAGGCGGGTCACCCAGATCGTCACGATGGGCAAAGGATTTCACCTCGATATTGATAAGCAATTCGGGGTCTTGCGCTGCCCAGTCCAGAAATTCCGACAACAAGGGAACCCGCACCCCATCAATAGGGCGCTGGTCGGGATAGCGCGCGCCATATGCGTGATCTGGATGCAGCCGTCCGATATCATAGGCAAGCAATTCGACCACGCTGAGATCAACAATCTTTGGCCCCGGAGCAGGCAGCCAGTTGCCATCCGGGTCGCGCGCAAGCTGCATGGGCACATGCGGGTCATGGATAACCACAAGCACACCATCTGCGGTATTCTGGACATCGACCTCGACGCCACGCACCCCGATTGCGCGCAAATAGTCGAACCCTGCCATCGTATTCTCTGGCAAAACGCCACGCGCGCCGCGGTGGCCATAAACATGCGGCGCGCCGTTGGGGCGCAGATATGAGTTGGTCATGGGCGTGCCTTTATGTCACGCGTTTGCCGCTGGCAACATCAAACGGGTGCAGTTTTTCGCGCTTGATGCTGAACTTCAAAGTCGTTCCTTCTGTCACATCAGGCACATGTGGCAGCCGCACGACCATCGTCTCCTTTATCCCGTCAAAGGTCAGGTGAAGATGGCTTTCTGCGCCAGCAGGCTCCAGCAGCATCAGCTTGCCGCTGAGGGACATCTCGTCTTCTTGCGCCGGCGCAAGCGACAGATCTTCGGGGCGGATGCCGATCAGATCGGCCTTGGTTGGCAGATGCGCAAGGGAGTCTGCCGAAACCAGCCCGCGCATATACTCGGCAGGCAGCATGTTCATGGCGGGCGAGCCGATGAAGCCTGCAACAAAGGTTGTCGCGGGGCGGGAATACACTTCCATCGGGGTGCCGATCTGCTCGATCCGGCCACCATTTAGCACGACCAGCCGGTCAGCCATTGTCAGCGCTTCCAACTGGTCATGGGTGACATATAGCGACGTTGTGGCCAGCCGTTTTTGCAATTGCCGGATTTCAACACGCATTTGCACCCGCAATTTGGCGTCAAGGTTCGACAGCGGCTCGTCAAACAAAAACGCCGCAGGCTCGCGCACCAGCGCGCGGCCCATCGCCACACGCTGGCGTTGCCCGCCGGATAACTGGCGCGGTTTGCGGTCGAGAAACTGGCCGATTTCCAGCATCTCGGCGGCTTGTTTTACGCGCTGGTCGATATCGGCCTTATTGAAGCCGCGGTTTTTCAGCCCATAGGCAAGGTTATTGAACACCGTCATATGCGGATAGAGCGCGTAGTTTTGAAACACCATTGCGATGTCACGCTCCGCGGGTTCCAACTGGTTGACGACGCGGTCGCCAATCTTGAGCGTCCCTTCGGTGATCGTCTCCAAGCCTGCGACCATGCGCAGAAGCGTGGATTTGCCACAGCCGGACGGGCCAACCAGCACGATCATTTCCCCATCGGCAATGTCGATATTGACATCTGTCACAGCGCGCACATCGCCCGCATAGATTTTGCCAATTTTATCCATGGTAATTGAGGCCATGTGTTATTTCTCCGTCTCGGTCAGGCCTTTGACAAACAGCCGCTGCATGAACAGGATGACAAGAACAGGCGGCAACGCGGCCAGCACGACAGTTGCCATGACCAGATGCCACAAGGGTTCACTATCGCCCCCGGTCACCATGCGCTGAATGCCCATCACGATGGTGTAATACTCGGGATCAGTGGTGATCAGCAGGGGCCAGAGATATTGGTTCCAGCCATAGATAAACATAATCACGAACAGCGCCGCGATATTGGTGATCGACAAAGGCAGCAGGATGTCCTTGAAGAACTTCATCGGCCCTGCGCCATCAACGCGCGCTGCCTCCATCAACTCCTCTGGTACTGTCATAAAAAACTGCCGGAACAGGAAGGTCGCGGTCGCCGAAGCGATCAGCGGGATTGACAGACCCGCGAAAGAGTTGAGCATCCCGAAATCTGCCACCACCTGAAAGGTCGGCACGATCCGCACTTCGACCGGCAGCATCAGTGTCAGGAAGATGATCCAAAAGAAGAAGATGCGCCCCGGAAAGCGGAAATAGACAATCGCAAAGGCCGAGATGATCGAGATCGACAGCTTGCCGATGGTGATCGCCATCGCCATGATAAAGCTGTTCCACATCATCCCGCCGATTGGCGGTGTGCCTGCACGTGAACGCCCTTCGGTGATGACGGTGCGGTAATTCTCCCATGCGTTCGGGCCGGGCAGAAGCGGCATCACGCCGCGCACGAAGGTTCCCGGCGGATGGGTCGAGGCGATGATCGCCACATAGACCGGAAAGACGACGATGGCGACGCCGACGATCAGCACAAGATGGGCAAAGAAGTTGCCCCAGCGGTTATTATCGACCATTTGGGGCCCCTTAGTAGTTCACACGCCGCTCGATATAGCGGAACTGGATCACGGTCAGAACGATGACAATCCCCATCAGAATGACCGATTGCGCCGCCGAAGACCCGAAGTTCAGATTGACGAAGCCGTCACGATACACCTTGTAGACAAGGATCGTCGTGGCCTGACTTGGCCCGCCTTCGGTCGTGGCGTGGATGACGCCGAAAGTGTCGAACATCGCATAGACGATATTCACCACCATCAGGAAGAAGGTGATTGGTGACAGCAGCGGAAACACAATGGTCCAGAATCGCTTCATGCGGTTGGCACCATCTATCGCGGCGGCCTCGATCAGTGATTGCGGGATGGATTGCAGACCGGCGAGGAAGAACAGAAAGTTATAGCTGATCTGCCGCCAGGCGGATGCAATGATGACCATGATCATCGCGTCATTGCCGTTGCGCCGGTGGTTCCAGTCATAACCCACCATGTCGAGTATATAAGGCAAGATCCCCAGCGTGGGGTTGAAGATGAACCACCACAGCACGCCCGCGATTGCCGGAGCAATCGCATAGGGCCAGACAAGGAATGTGGTGTAGCTGTCACGCGAGCGGATCATGCGATTGACCATGACCGCGAACAACAAGGCAATGCCCATCGACAGAACCGTCGTGCCCACTGAAAAAATGAATGTGGTCTTGAGCGAGTTCAGATACAGGTCATCAACGAACAATGCCTGAAAATTCTGGAACCAGACAAAGGTCGGCGGCCGGATTCCAAACGCGTCCCCCTGCCGGTAGACCGACTGGCGAAGTGCCTGAAACGATGGCCAGATAAAGAAGATCAGCGTGATGATTACCTGCGGCGCCAGCAGCGCATAGGGCAACCACTTGCTGGAGAAGGTCATGCGTTTTGTTTGCATCGCATCCGGTCCGACAAAAAATGATGTGGCCCGCCCCCGGAACAGGGGCGGGCCGCCATGTCAGTTTCAGTTCATCGAGGCTTCGAATTCGCGCAGCAGCGCGTTTCCGCGACGTACCGCGTCATCCGCAGCTTCTTGACCGGTCTTGTTGCCCGACATCACCGCTTCCATCTCTTCCGAGATGATATCGCGGATCTGCACGAAGTTGCCGAAACGCAGACCGCTTGAATTCTCGGTCGGCGGGTTCAGCGTCATTTGCCGGATCGACGTGTCTGCACCGGGGTTCTCGTCGTAATACCCCTGCTCCTCGGTCAGGTCGTAGGACGCCTGAGTGATTGGCAGATAGCCGGTGTCCTGATGCCACTGCGCCTGCACTTCAGGCTGAGAGAGGTATTCAAAGAAGCGGGCAGTGCCCTCATATTCCTCGTCTGTGTGGCCGGTCAGAACCCAGAGAGTTGCGCCACCGATGATCGTGTTCTGTGGTGCGCCCTCAATATCATCGTAGTAAGGCTGAAAGCCGAAGCCGACTTCGAAGTCGGAATTGGCAAGCACGCCTGCGCGGCTGGCGGACGAACCAAAGACGAAGCCGCATTCAGCGGCATAGAATGCCGGGAACGCATCGGGGCCGGGTCCGGGGCCGCCCCAACGGAACACGCTGTCATCCTGCCACGACGCAAGGCTGTCCCAAAGGCGCGCGACATGCTCGTTGTTGAAAACGAATTCTGTGTCGAAGCCCTCGAACCCGTTGGCCTGTGTGCCCAGCGGAATGTTGTGCCATGCAGAGAAGTTTTCCAGCATGACCCAGCTTGGCCATGACGTGGTGAAACCACAAGGTGCCGCACCCGATTCGACGATGGCGCGCGCAGCTTCTTCAGCTTCGGCCCATGTTGCGGGCGGTGTTTCAGGGTCCAGACCCGCTGCCTCGAACACGTCCTTGTTGTAATACATGATCGGCGTGGATGAATTGAACGGGAAGGACAGCATGTTGCCTTCGGGATCGGCGTAGTAGCTGACCACTGTGTCCAGATAGGCGTCAGCGTCGAACGGCACGTCGAAATCTTCCATCAGCTGGTAGATCGGATAGATCGCACCTTCTGCGGCCATCATTGTGCCTGTGCCAACTTCGAATACCTGTAGGATATGCGGTTGCTGGTTCGCGCGGAATGCCGCGATAGCGCCCGTCATCGCTTCGGTATAGGTGCCGCGATAGCTTGGCACGACACGATATTCGTCCTGACTTTCGTTAAAGTTTTCTGCGACGCCTTCAAGCAATTCGCCCAGCTCGCCGCCCATGGCGTGCCACCAATTGATTGTGGTTTGCGCATGCGCCCATACTGGCGTCAGCGCGGTGGTTGCTGCAAGGCATGCACCGACTACATGTTTCTTCATGATATTCCTCCCTTTGGAGATAGCAATTTCACTGGTAGGTTGACCGCGGCGCGTTTTGGCAATCCGCTTGCTATCTCTGGTAGCGTGGCATTGTAACAGCCATAAGACAAGACAATTTTTTCTTTCGTTGCCATAGCATAGTGTTATAGCGAATGTATGAATGTTCATGAAAGAAATACCCGAATGCACAGCCAGCTTAGCCCGCGACAACTGGAAGCCCTGCTTGCTGTGATTGAGCATGGCACAATGACACGCGCCTCTCGGGCGTTGGAGATTTCGCAGCCCGCTGTCAGCCGCCTGATTGCCGATCTGACCGACGCGCTTGGGTTTGACCTGCTGGACCGCCGCGAGGGGCGGCTTGTGCCCACGCAGGAAGCGCGATTCCTGATGCCGGATATCAAGCGTTCTCTGGAATTGCTCAGCCGGATTTCGGATACGGGGCGCAACATTACCCAACGCACGGCGGGCGAGTTGCGAATCGCCTGCCTGCCGGGGTTTGCGGTCAGCCACTTGCCCGGTGTTCTGACCGAATTTCTGGCCCAACGCGCAGGCGTCAAGGTGACGATAGAGCCGGATCGCCCCGAAAGGATTCTGGAATGGATGATTGGCGAGCAGTTCGATATCGGCATTACCGACGGGTTTGAGGGGCACCCGGCAGTTGAAAGCGAAGCAATCAACGTCAGAACTGTATGCATTTTTCCCCAAGGCAGCCCGCTGGCACGACTGGAGGTCATTCGTCCGCGCGATCTGGTCGATCAGAAAATCATCAACACACGGCGCGAAAGTGTATTCTATCGCCTGCTGAGCGAGGCGTTTCTGGCCGACGGGCGAACCCTGACCACATTCATCGAGGCGCGCCAGTTCACCACCGCCTGTGAGTTTGTGCGCCGAGGGGTCGGCGTTGCCGTCATCAGCGAGTTGGACGCGACACAATATGAAGGGCGCGGTGTTGAGTTCCGCCCCTTTGCCCCGACAGTGCCGCACAGACTGTCCCTTGTCCGCCCAATCCACAAACAAACCTCAATGATCGCGCTGGAGTTTCTGGAGTATTTCAAGCAAAGCCTTCAGGAGTATGCA
>LFIK01002163.1_pt1 | contig 15837 bp, 12 predicted proteins | sample 643401 | NCBI WGS metagenome assembly LFIK01 (sample SAMN03777447, study PRJNA286221) | soda lake metagenome | biome: soda lake; feature: Kulunda steppe; material: water; isolation source: sample T5-Br brine of Lake Tanatar-5 | place: Russia: Kulunda steppe | collected 2010-07
CACGCGCCTTCAGACGGCCCATGCTCTCGACCTCGCCAGCCGTCGGGAACCGGCCGACCTCGTCGAGCGTGACGTCATTGTAGAAGTCCCACTCGGCCTCGGCGCCGAGCACGAAGCCGCCGAAATCGACATTGTAGCCGGCATGGGCGCCGATGCCCGGGCCGCTGCCGCCGAAGTTGCCGCGGTCGCGGTTGTTGACGCCGATATAGGTGCCGTTGAGGCCGACATAGGGGCCGGTCCAGTCGCGGGCCGGGGCGGCCGGCGTGGGGGTGTCCATCACGCGGGGCTCGACGACGGGTTCGGCCATCTTGCCACCTACGCCGCCTGCGAAGGCGGGAACTGCGAGTGCGCTGATGAGCGCGGCGCCGATGATCGTTTTCATGGTACTCTTCTTTCGTGCTGGCGTGCGGTTCAGCTCTCGCACGCACTGACAACAGGGATAGCGCTGATGGCCGGAGATAGCGCTGATGGCCGGAGATAGCGCTGATGGCCGGACCATGCATCGGCGCGCAGCGCGGCACAAGTTAAAGCTGCGCGCATTCGCTGCGAAACCGTCGCGATTGCGGCATTTCAGTCACAGCGCACCGGAACCCGGCGCGTCCGATCAGCCCTCTGCGTCGCGCCGCGCGATCCAGTCATGCGCAGGGTCGTTGCGAAAGCGCCATTTGCGCAGCGGCCCGGCCATCACGTTGAGATAATACATCGCGTAGCCATAGGGCGCGGCGCACGGATGGTGCCCGCGCGGCACCAGCACCACGTCGCCATCCGCCACTGCCATCGTCTCGTCGAGGCTGCCGTCCTCGGTATAGACACGCTGAAAGCCGAATCCCTGCGACGGGTCGAGCCTGTGGTAGTAGCTTTCCTCGAGCAGGGTGATGTTCGGGAAATCGTCCTCGTCGTGGCGGTGCGGCGGATACGAGGACCAGTTGCCCGCCGGGGTAAAGACCTCGGTCACGAGCAGGCTCGTCGCCACGTCACGATCCTCCATCGCGATATTGTGGATGTGGCGCGTATTGCCGCCGGTACCGCGGGTGAGCGGGGCTATCCCCTCGGGGCCGAGCAGGCGCGCCGGGTAGCCGCCGCCGCCCGGCGCCGTGCACACCGCAAGGGTGCAATCGCCGAGCGCGCGGGCGCGCCAGTTCGCCGATTCGGGGACATAGACGGCATGCGGCGGCGTCGCCTCGAAGACGCTCATCCGCCCGCCCAGCGCCCCGAAATCCACGCCCGCCGCCGCGATCTCGGCGCGCCCCTCCACGAGGACGAGGATCGCCTCGCGCCCGCCCGTCGCCTCGGCGGCGCTTTCGCCTGACGCGAGGCGGTGGAGCGCGAAGCCGACATGCCCCCAGCCCGCGCTTTCAGGGGTGACATCGTGAACCTTGCCGGTGGTGCCGGCGGGGCGGATCTGCAGCTTGCTCATGGCGCGGCTCCCTGCTCGGCCGGCGTTGTAACCCAGGCCCGCGCGGCTGACGAGTCCCGCACCGCCTCGACGAGGCGCTGGATACGCACCCCCTTGCGAAAGCCGAAAGGCTCCGGCGCCCCGGCGAGCGCATCGGCAAAGCCCGCGATCTCGATCGCCTTGAGATCGTTGAAGCCGAGCTGATGCCCCGGTGCCGGGCAAAAGCGCGCATAGGGCGGATGCTCGGGCCCGGCGACGATGGTGCGAAAACCCGCGCGCCCGGCCGCGTCGCCCGCGTCGCAGAACTGCAGTTCGTTGAGCCGCTCGCCGGTGAAGTAGAGAGCGCCCTTCGTGCCGTGAACCTCGAAGTCGTGACTCATCTTGCGCCCCGTCGCGACCCAGCTCGCCTCGACGAGGCCGGCCACGCCGCTCTCGAAGCGCAGGAAGGCGCGCGCGACGTCATCGACCTCGACGGCGCGCGGGCCGCCGGGCGCGGGGCGTTCGCGGATCGCCGTGGCGGTGTCGCCCATCAGCTCGGCAATCGGGCCGAGCAGAAACTCGGCGGTGGCGAGCGCGTGGCTGCCCAGATCGGCCATCGCCCCGCCGCCGGCAGGGTCGTGACGAAACGACCAGGGCGCGGCCGGATCGGCCATGTAATCCTCGGCGTGCTGGCCGCGGTAGGACAGGATCTCGCCGAGCTCGCCGGCCGCGATCATCTCGCGTGCAAGGCGCAGCATCGGGTTGGCGACATAGTTGAACCCCACCTGCGTGACCACGCCCGCCGCCGCGGCGGCCTCGCTCATCTCGCGCGCCTCGGCGGCGGTGGGGGCGAGGGGTTTTTCGCAATAGACATGCTTGCCCGCCGAGATCGCGGCGAGCGCCATCTCCCGGTGCAGCGCGTTGGGTGCGGTGATGTCGATCACGTCGATGGCCGGATCATCGATCAGCGTGCGCCAGTCGCCCGTGGCGCGCTCGATCCCGAAGGACTTGCGCGCGGCTTCCGCGGCCTCCTCCGTGGCATCGGCCACCGCCTCGAGCCGCAGCCGCACCGGCATCTCGAAGGCCCGCGCGGCGGTGGCGAAACCGAGCACATGGGTGCGCCCCATGAAGCCCGTGCCGATCAGGCCGACTCCGAGTTCGCGCATACCGCCCCCTCAGACCGTGCCGCCGAGCGAACCCTCGAGCTCGGCGAGCTCCTCGCCGCCGGCCATCATGTCCTGCAGCTCCTCGGGGCTGATCTCGCCGCGCGTCGCGGTGCCCAGCGTCTTGCCGCGGTTGAGCACCGTGAAGCGGTCGCCCACGGCGTGCGCGTGGCGCACATTGTGGGTGATGAACACCACCGCGACGCCGCGCTTGCGCACCGCGTCGATGGTGGCGAGCACGTTCGAGGTCTGGCGCACCCCGAGCGCCGAGGTCGGCTCGTCGAGGATCAGCACCTTGGCGCCGAAATAGGCCGCGCGGGCGATGGCGACGGTCTGGCGCTCGCCGCCCGAGAGCGTGCCCACGGCCTGCTCAGGGCCGCGCAGGCGGATGCCGAGCCGCGCCATCTCCTCCATCGTCACCCGGTTGGCATGATCGTGATCGAAGAAGGGCAGCCCGAGGACGCGCTTTTGCGGCTCGTTGCCCATGAAGAAGTTGCGCGCCACCGACATCAGCGGGATCATCGCCAGGTCCTGATAGACGGTGGAGATCCCCGCCGCGATCGCCTCGCGCGGGTCGGCGAAGCGCATCGGCGCGCCCTCGAAGCGGATCTCGCCCTTCGTAGGTTGATGAACGCCGGACATCACCTTGATGAAGGTGGATTTTCCCGCGCCGTTGTCTCCCAGAAGGCAATGACACTCCCCCGGATGCACCGTCAGCGATACCCCGGCCAGCGCGATCACGGGGCCGAAATGCTTCTCGATGGCGCGCAGCTCGATGATCGGCTCGCTCATCTCACTTCTCCCCCGTAATGGCCTGCCGGATATAGGTGTTCAGGATCACCCCCATGAGCAGGATCACCCCGAGGAACACCCGGAAAAGCGAGCTCTCCGCGCCGGCGAAATACAGCCCCTGCTGCACGATGCCGAAGATCAGCGCGCCCATCGCCGCGCCGATCACAGAGCCGTAGCCGCCGGTCAGCAGAGCCCCGCCGATGACCACGCAGATGATCGCCTCGAGTTCCTTGAGCATGCCGCGATCGGCGGCCGCAGAGCCGAACTCCATCACCTGCGCCGCCGCGAAAACCGTGGCGCAGAAGGCGGTGAACATGAACATCAGGATCTTCACGCGGTTGACGGGCACGCCGGCATAGCGCGCGGCCTGCGCGTTGCCGCCCGACGCGTAGATCCAGTTGCCGAACCGCGTGCGGGTGAGCAGCAGATGCGCGAACACCACGAGCGCGATCGCCCAGATGATCATCATCGGCACCCCCTGCACCAGCGGCTGGCCCTCGCGGGTGCCGGAGGTGTAGGTGTCGAGCAGGCCGATATCGGCGAACCACTGGAACAGCCCCTGAAACGCCACCCCGCCGAACAGCGCGCCGAGCCAGTCGCCCTCGCCGGCCTGGCCGACGCCGCCGATGATGGTGCGGTTGGTGGTCAGGATCGACAACCAGATCGTCAGCCCGCGCAGGATATAGAGCGAAGCCAGCGTGACGATGAAGCTCGGCAGCCCGGTCCGGATCACCAGGAAGCCATTGAACGCCCCGATCGACATCGCCACCAAGAAGGCGCACAGTATCGCCAGCCAGGCCGGCAGCCCCACCTGCACGGAAAGGATCGCGATCACGATCCCGGAGAACCCGATCATCGAGCCGATCGAGAGATCGAATTCGCCCGCGATCATCAAGAGGCACGCCCCCGTCGCGATGATCGCGAACTGCGCGGCCACCACCATCCAGTTGCGGATGCCGTCGGGCGAGAACATGCCCGTGTCATGCGCGATCATCAGAAAGAAGACGAAGACGAGGATCGTCCCGCAGGCCGCGCCCAACTCGGGGCGCACGAACCAGTCGCGCAGCTTCGAACTCTGCTTGACGCGCTCGTCCTCAACGGTGTCGGTCATGTCGCTCCTCCCGCAGCCTGCCGCGCGGGGTGCGACGCCCCCGCGCGGCGCATCGCCTCACTCAGCGGTATTCGCCGGCCAGATCCTGGACGAGATCCACGTTCTCCGCCGTCACGAAGCCCGGCCCCGAATTGATCGAGTTGCTCGGTGCGATGCCATAGCGGACATAGTTTGCGAGGATCGTCACCGGCATGTGCCCTTGCAGGAAGGGCTGCTGGTCGATGGCGAAGTTGACGACACCGTCGCGCAGCCCCTGCACGATCTCGTCGGAGACATCGAAGGTGCCGAAATAGAGCTCGCCGTCGAGGCCTATCGTCTCGAGCGCGCGCAGCGTCGGATGCGCCGAATTCGGCCCGAGCGCGAGGATCGCGTCGGTGTCGGGGTTCGACGACAGATAGGCCTGCACGTTGTTCTGCACCTCCGAGGGGTCGATCCCGGCATCGATCATCTGGCTGCCGAGTTCCACGCCGATCGCATCGGCAAAGCCCTGGCAGCGCTCCACCGAGGCCGGGTTGGTGATGTAGTGGTTCACGCACAGGAAGGACTCGACGCCCGCCTCCTCCACCGCGCGTTGCCCGGCGCCATAGCCCGCATCATACTCGGGCTGGCCGACATGCAGGAGCGCGCCCAGCTCCTGCGACTGCTCGATGGTGCCCGAATTGATCGTCACCACCGGGATGCCGCGGTCCACGGCGTTGCGGATCGGCCCTTCGAGCACGTCGAAATCCGCGATAGTGACGATGATGCCGTCGGTATTGCCCGCGGCGGCCTGTTCGATGATGCGCGCCATGTCGGCGAGGTCGCCCGTCGTCGGGTTGCGGTAATCGACATTGGCACCAACCTCGTCGCCGGCGACCTGGATCGCGTTCTGGATCACGTTCCACCAGCTGTCGCCGTCCGGCGCGTGGCTGATGAGCACGAAATTCTCGCCCTCGGCGGCGGCCGGGGCGGCGATACCGAGGCTCGCGACGGCGACGGCGGTGGTTGTCAGCAGCTTTTTCATCTTGTCCTCCCTAGGGTCGGCCCCGTCATCTTGCCGCCGGGGCCGGTGCGGCGTGGCTCCGGGCGCACCCGGAGGAAACGGGTCACCCCGGCGGGGTCACGACGAAGCCGGGATCGAGTCGGCCGTCGAAATGGTCGAGGATGTTCTGCGCGCTGCGCAGCGCCATGCGCTCGGCGCAGTCGGCGGTCAGGCTCGCGGAATGGGGCGTCAGGATCGCGGTGTCGCAGTCGCGCAGCGGGTGATCGGGCGGCGGCGGCTCGGCCGCGAACACGTCGAGCCCGGCCGCCCCGAGATGCCCCGTGCGCAAGGCGTCGGCGAGCGCCGCCTCGTCGATCAGCCCGCCGCGCGCGGTGTTGACGACGACGGCGCCGGGCTTCATCCGCGCGATCGCCGTGGCGTCGAGCACGGCGCCGTCGCCCCTGGGCATGTGCAGCAAGACGAAATCGGCGTCGCCCAGCGCCCCGTCCAGGGTATCGGCGCGCGTCACCCCCGCGAAGGCCGCCGCATCCAGATAGGGGTCGAAGGCGAGGATGCGCATCCCGAAGCCCCCCGCCATCGCCGCGAGGTGACGCCCGATCCGGCCATAGCCCAGGATGAGCAGCGTGCGCCCGTAAAGCTCGCGCGGCGCGAGCGAATTGCGGTAGGCCCAGTCACCGGCGCGCACCGCGCGGTCGCTCGCCAGCGCGCGCCGCGCCGCCGCGAGCAGGAGCATCATCGCATGTTCGGCCACGGTGCGCGAATTGACGTCGCCGACGACAGCGAGCGGAATTGCCCGCGCCGCGAGCGCCGCGCGATCGACCGCGTCATAGCCGACCCCGTGACGCGAGACGATGCGCAGCCCCGGCGCGGTTGCGATCGCCTCCGCCGTCAGCGGCTGGGTGCGCAGGAGCAGCGCATCGGCCTCGGGCAGCGCGGCGCGATAGGCGTCGGGCACCTCCTCGGTGAAATGCGTGCACCGCCAGCCCCGCCCCTCGAGGAGCGCGACCCCGGCCGCGTGGATCGGCCCGGCGATGACTGCGTGCGGCATCAGCCCCCCTCCCCGTCCGGCGCATCGAGAAGGCCGCGCGTGTGCGCCACGGTCGCCGCCGCGGCATCAGCGAGCAGCCGCGCATCGGTGCCCATCGTGACGAGATCATAGCCCCAGCCCACCGCCTTCGCGGCATACTCCGGCGCGCCGCAATGGAGCCCGGCGCGGCGTCCGGCGGCGCGGGCGGCCTGCGCGATGCGCTGGATCACCTCGACCATCTCCGCCTCCTCGCGATCGAAGCCGGGGCCGAGCCGGCCCTGCGTGACCCCGAGCGTCAGATCAGCGGGGCCGACATAGACCCCGTCGAGCCCCGGCGTGGCGAGGATCGCGTCGAGATTGGCGACACCCTCGGCCGTCTCGATCATCGCGAAGGCGAGCACCCCGGCATTGGCCCCCTTGAAATAGTCCGGCCCCGCCGACAGTGCGGCGCGCGTCGGCCCAAAGCTGCGCCGCCCCTCGGGCGGGTAGCGCAGCGCCGCGACGAGGCGCGCCGCCTGCTCGGGCGTGTCGATCATCGGGCAGATGATTCCGTGCGCGCCGGCGTCGAGCATCTTCATCACGATCCCCGGATCAAGCCACGGCACCCGCGCCATCGGGGCCACGCCGCTCGCGCGCATCGCCTGGAACATGCCCACGGCGCCGGCATAGTCGATGACGCCGTGCTGCAGATCGACGGTCAGGCTGTCGAAGCCCTGCGCGGCCATCACCTCGGCGGCGAAGGGGCACGACATCGACAGCCAGCCATTGACCGCCGCGCCACCCGCCGCCCAGCGGGCCCTGACGGGGTTCGGGGTCATGGCGCGCCCTCCTCGATGCGCACCATCCGCCCCTCGCGCAGAGACCGGTACGCCGCCTCCGCCAGCAGGAGCGCGCGCTGGCCGTCCTCGAAGCTCGCCTGCACGGGCGCGCCGGTCTCGATACTGTCAAAGAACGCATCGAGCTGGGCGCGGAAGGCCTCGGCGTAGCGCTCGGCGAAGAAGAACTCGTAGGGCGCTGCCCCCTCGGCCTGAGCGGCGGTGTAGCGGCGCATCTCGTGCGGCTTGCGGTTGCCGGAGATCAGCATCCCACCATCTCCCAGGAGCTCGACACGCTGATCGTAGCCATAGACGGCGCAGCGCGCATTGTTGATGTGGCACTGGCGGCCCGATCCCGTCCGCATCACGATCATGGCGCTGTCGTGATCGTCGAGTTCCTCCATCAGCGCCGGATCCGTGAGCCGCCCGGCGGTGGCGAAGATCTCGGCCGGCTCCTCGGCCAGCATGAACCGCGCGAGATCGAAATCATGGATCGTCATGTCGCGCAGCAGCCCGCCGGCGGCAGCATAATACGCCCGCGGCGGCATCGCCGGGTCGCGCGAGGTAATGACGACCTGCTGCAAGGCGCCGATCTCGCCGTCGCGCAGCGCGTCGCGCGCGGCGCGGTGGCCCGGATCGAAGCGACGGTTGAATCCGATCTGGACCGGCACCCGCGTCCCCGCGATTGCCGCGGCGCAACGCGCCACGCGGGCCGGGTCGAGATCGATGGGCTTTTCGCACAGGATCGGCTTTCCCGCGGCGACGGCGCGTTCGATGAAATCGGCGTGCGTCTCGGTCGCCGTGGCGACGAGCACCGCGTCGATTCCGGGGCCGAAAGCGTCCTCGGCGCTGCCGGTGGCGACGCCGTGCTCGGCGGCGACGGCCTCGGCGGCGGGGGCGTGCAGATCATGCACCATGGCCAGCCCGGCGCGCGGATGCGCGGCGATATTGGCGGCGTGCATCCGGCCGATGCGTCCGCAGCCCAGAACGGCGATTTGGATCATTCGGCTCCTCCCTCGTGGCGCTGCGGGGTGTCGCCACGCCATGATGCAATAATCATTGCACCACACCCCATCTGTCAATAAACATTCTCGGCAGAGCGACCGAAAGCGGGAGGAGCCGATGAGCCGCACGACGATTCGCCTGACCATGGCGCAGGCGCTGGTGCGCTATCTGTGCAACCAGCACACCGAAATCGACGGCGAGCGGGTGCCACTTTTCGCCGGTGCCTTCGCGATCTTCGGCCATGGCAACGTCACCTGCCTGGGCGAGGCGCTGGAGGCCGCGCAGGACGAGCTGCCCACCTGGCGCGGCCAGAACGAGCAGTCCATGACCCTCGCCGCCATCGCCTTCGCCAAGGCCCGCCGGCGCCGCCAGATGATGATCGCGGCCTCCTCGATCGGCCCCGGTGCGACGAACATGGTCACCGCCGCGGCGCTGGCGCATGCGAATCGGCTGCCGGTGCTGCTCCTGTCGGGCGACGTCTTCGCCAATCGCCGGCCCGACCCGGTCCTTCAGCAGGTCGAGGCGTTCCACGATCCCACCATCAGCGTGAGTGACGCCTTCCGCCCCGTCACCCGCTACTGGGACCGCATCACCCATCCCGAGCAGATCATCTCCTCGCTGCCGCAGGCGATCGCCACCATGCTCGACCCGGCGTCATGCGGCCCGGCCTTCATCGGGCTGTGCCAGGACACGCAGGAGATCGCTTACGACTATCCGGAGGAATTCTTCGAGCCGGTCCTGCACCGCATACCCCGACCGCGCCCGGATACGCACAGCGTCAAGGATGCTGCCGAGGCGCTGCGCGCGGCCCGGAAGCCGCTCATCATCTCGGGCGGCGGCGTGCGCTATTCGGGCGCGGAAGCCGAGATCGCCCGCATCGCCGAGGCGCGCGGCATTCCGCTCGCCGAAACCATCGCCGGCAAATCCGCCGTCACGCACGGCCACCCGGCCCATGTCGGACCCATCGGGGTGATCGGCTCGTCCTCGGCCAACGCGATGGCCGAGGCGGCGGATCTGGTGCTCGCAGTAGGAACGCGGCTGCAGGATTTCACCACCGGCTCCTGGACGGCGTTTTCGCCCGAAGCGCGGTTCGTGTCGATCAACACCGCGCGCTGGGACGCGACCAAGCACCGCGCGCTCTCGGTGGTGGGCGATGCGCGGGAGACGCTGGCCGAACTCGACGCCGCGCTCGGAGACTGGGGGGCCGACGCGGCCTGGACGCGCAAGGGCCGCGAGGAATTCGCCGCCTGGAACGCGATCCTCGACGAACACCAGAAACCGACCAACGCTCCCGTGCCCACCTATGCGCAGGTCGTCGGCGTGGTGAACGCCAAGGCCGGCCCGCGCGACACGATGGTGACGGCGGCGGGCGGCCTGCCCGGCGAGACGACCAAGGGCTGGCGCGTCAAGACCCCGCACAGCTTCGATTGCGAGTTCGGCTTCTCCTGCATGGGCTACGAGATCGCGGGCGGCTGGGGGCATGCAATGGCCGCGCAGGGCGGCACCCCCATCGTCATGGTCGGCGACGGCTCCTACATGATGATGAACTCGGACATCTGGTCCACGGTTCTGACCGGGCACAAGATGATCGTGGTGGTGTGCGACAATGGCGGTTTCGCGGTGATCAACCGGCTGCAGAACTTCAAGGGCGGCGCCTCGTTCAACAACCTGATCCGCGACAGCCGGGTGAAGACCCCCGTCGCCGTCGATTTCGCCAAGCACGCCGAGTCGATGGGTGCTGCGGCGCGCCATGTCGAGAGCCTGTCGGATCTCGAGGCCGCGCTCGAATGGGCGAAGACCACCGACCGCACGACCGTCATCTCCATCACCACCGACGCCCATTCCTGGGTGCCGGGCGACGCGGCCTGGGATGTGGGCGTGCCCGAGGTGAGCGTGCGCGAGCAGGTGCGCGATGCACGCGCCGACCACGACGATATCCGCCGCCGTCAGCGCGTGGGGGTGTAGCATGCAGGCTAAACTCGCCATCGCCCCGATCGGCTGGACGAATGACGACATGCCCGAGCTCGGCGGGGAAACGCCGCTGGCGACCTGCCTGTCGGAGGCGCGCCAGGCCGGTTATCGCGGCGTCGAGATGGGCGGCAAGTTTCCGCGTCAGGCCGACGAGCTCAAGGCGGTGCTGGATCTGCACGGGCTGCGGCTCGCGGGCGGATGGTATTCCGGCACGCTGCTCGATAACGACATGGCCGCCGAGCAGGCGCGCATCACGCCGCAGCTCGAGCTCTTCAAGTCCGTGGGAGCGCCCTGCATCGTCTATGGCGAGACCGCAGGCTCGATCCAGGGCGACCGCGCCGCACCGATCGCGACGCGCCGGCGCCTCGACGCCGACACGATCCGCGACTACGGTCGGCGCATGACCGACTTCGCCGCCTGGTGCGCCGATCAGGGCATGCCGATCGCCTACCACCATCACATGTGCGCCGTCATCGAGACCGAGGACGACCTCGACGCGCTGATGGCCGCGTCGGGGCCGGCGTTGCGGCTGCTGTTCGATCCGGGGCACATGGCATTCGCCGGCGGCGATCCGTTGCGCGTGATCGACCGGCACGGCGACCGCATCGCCCATGTCCACGCCAAGGATGTGCGTCGCGACGTGCTCGCCGGGCTCGACCGGAACCGCGAGAGCTTTCTCGACGCGGTCCTCAAGGGCGTCTTTACCGTCCCCGGCGACGGGATGATCGACTTCGACGCCATCGCCCGCGCGCTCGCCGCGGCGGGCTACGAAGGCTGGTTCGTCGTCGAAGCCGAGCAGGACCCGTCGAAGGCCACGCCGATCGAATACGCGCGCAAGGGCCGCGCGGCCCTCACCGCCGCGCTCGATACGGCCGGCTACACGATCACCGAAACCTGACCGTCCGCGCCGGGCGCCGCATCCCTCGCGGCCTCAGCGCGCGCGCGTCACCGTGGGGATGCGCGGGGTCACGCGGTCCTCCTGCAGCCGCGCGGCGAGCCCCACGGTCAGCGCCTGCGCAAGGCACATCGGGGCGGCGAGCGAGCGCGAAAAGGCATGATCGTGCTCGGGCACCGCGAAGAGCACCGAGGCCGCGCGCGCCACCGGCGATAGCGTGGAGTCCGTGATCGCGACGACCGGCGCCCCCCGCGCCGCGGCCTCCTCGGCCACCGCCAAGACCTCCTCGGCGTAATGGCGAAACGAGACCGCCACCATGAGGTCGCGCGGCCCGATGACGCGCGCCATATGCGCGGCCAGCCCCCCGCTCGCATCGAGCAACACAACGCGCTGCCCCAGCATCGTGAGCACGTAGCGCAACAGCTCCACCACCGGTGCCGAGCGCAGCTGCCCGATCAGGAAGATCGTGTCGGCGCGCTCCATCATGCGCACGGCGCGGTAGAGATCGGCCTCGGGAATACGCTCGACGAGGTCCTGCAGCGCGGCAATGTCGCGCGCGACCAGCTCGTGCAGCAGCCCGCGCTCGGACTTCTCCCGCGCCGCCTCGCCGCGCGCGAGCGCCTTGATCCGCGCCTCATGGCCCGGAGCCGTGCTCGACAGGCGCCGGTGAAAGAGACCCTGTAACTCCTTGAATCCCTTGTAGCCGAGCGTTTGCGCAAAGCGCACGAAGCTGGATGCGTGAATGCCGCAGCGGTTCGCCAGCGCATTCACCGACAGCATCGCCACATCATTGGGATTTTGGGTGATGAAGACGGCAATACGCTGATGCGTCTTGCTCATCTCCTCGAACCGATCATGGATGAGCCCGATGAGCGCCCCGTATTCCTCCGGCGATCCCGCATCGTGCATTGCGCTCTCCCCGCTCTACGCAATGAATATTGCTAGCATGCAGGTCCCTGCAATGCCAGCGCCGGAATCGTCATGCGCCCGGCGAATGCCGGCGCATGCGATTTCGAACGGGACGGACCCGTGCGGCCGATCCGAGCCACCCGGCCATGCCGCGGCGATCCAGTATCCGTTCCGTCGAGACGGCGATTTGCGGCGCAGTCCGTTTCGCCGTGGTACGCGCGCCCCATGCCTGTGTGGCGGCGCCCCGGTTCCTACAATTCACCACGGCCCGTCACGGGGCCGGGCGATGTCGCGACACGGCCCGGATCTTCGGGCGGAAACTGGTGCGGGCGGCCGGACTCGAACCGGCACGGGCATCTGCCCCAGGCATTTTAAGTGCCATGCGTCTACCGTTCCGCCACGCCCGCACACGCAGCGTGATAGGGGCGCGGCCCGCTGCGCTCAAGGGGCACGTCAGGGCACGCCCTCCTTGACCGCCTCCATGGCGACATGGGTCGAGGTCGCCGTGACATGGGGCAGGCTCGAAATCCGCTCCGCGAGCACGCGGCGATAGCTCGTGATGTCGCCGGTGCGCACCTTGAGAAGATAGTCGAACCCGCCCGCGATCAGGTGGCACTGCTCGATCTCGGGGATCTCGGCGACGGCGGCGTTGAAGGCTGCGAGCGCGGCCTCGCGGGTGTCCGACAGCTTGACCTCGACAAAGGCGACATGGGCGGCGCCGATGCGGCGCGGGTCGAACAGCGCCCGATACCCGAGGATGACGCCGTTCTCCTCGAGCCGGCGCAGCCGCGCCTGGGTCGGCGATTTCGACAGCCCGATGCGGCGCGCGAGCTCCGTGACGCTGATGCGGCCCTCGGTCGAAAGCACGCGCAGGATGGCGGCATCGAACCTGTCGAGGCCGGAGGGGGCGTTTTGCATGGCTTATCCCGTTTGAGGAGGTCGATCCGGGTCGAGTATGACGCGAATTCGGGAAGAAATGAACCGTAGAATGGCCTATAGCTGGTCCGAAAGGAGGTGCGTCATGCCGCTCGAGACGATCGATACGCTCAAGGCTCGGGTCGCCCGCGAGGCCCTCGCCGATGAGACGACCGCGCTGCAATCGCTCATCGCGCAGGCGGATCTCGACGCCGCCGCGCGCGCGCGGATCGCCGAGCGCGGCGCAGGCCTCGTGCGCGCCATCCGCAGCAGCGCCAGGCCGGGCCTGATGGAGGTCTTCCTCGCGGAATACGGCCTGTCGACGGAGGAGGGCATCGCGCTGATGTGCCTGGCCGAGGCGCTCTTGCGCGTGCCCGATGCGGCGACGATGGATGCCCTCATCGAGGACAAGATCGCGCCATCCGACTGGGGCCGGCACATGGGCCATTCCTCCTCGAGCCTGGTGAACGCCTCGACCTGGGCGCTGATGCTCACGGGCAAGGTGCTCGACGAGGGCGAGCCCGGGGTGGCCGGCCATCTGCGCGGCGCGATCCGGCGGCTCGGCGAGCCTGTGATCCGCACCGCGGTCGGGCGCGCGATGCGCGAGATGGGGCGGCAATTCGTGCTCGGCGAAAGTATCCACGCCGCGATGAAGCGCGCCCGCGAGCGCGAGGCGCAGGGTTACGGCTATTCCTACGACATGCTCGGCGAGGCCGCGCGCACCATGGACGACGCGGATCGCTACCATGCCAGCTACGCGCGCGCCATCGAGGCGATCGGCACGGCCGCGCATTCCGACGATGTCCGCGCCAATCCGGGCATCTCCGTGAAGCTTTCGGCGCTGCATCCGCGCTACGAAGTTGCGCAGCGTGACAGGGTTATGGCCGAGCTCGCCCCCCGCGCCGCCGAGCTCGCGCGCATGGCCGCCACGCGCGGCATCGGGCTCAACATCGACGCCGAGGAGGCCGACCGGCTCGCGCTCTCGCTCGAAGTGATCGAGGCGGTGCTCGCCGATCCGGCGCTCAGTGGCTGGGACGGTTTCGGCGTCGTGGTGCAGGCTTACGGCCAGCGCTCCGACGCGGTTATCGACTGGGTCCATGAGACCGCCACGCGGCTCGACCGCCGGGTGATGCTGCGGCTGGTGAAGGGGGCCTACTGGGACACCGAGGTCAAGCGCGCGCAGGTGCTCGGGCTCGACGGATTTCCGGTGTTCACCCACAAGCCCGCCTCGGATGTCTGCTTCGTCGCCAATGCGCGCAAGCTTCTCGGGCTGACGGATCGCATCTACCCGCAATTCGCCACCCACAACGCGCATTCGGTGGCCGCCGTGCTCGAGATGGCGCGCGGCATGGGGGTGGCGAAATCCGCCTTCGAGTTCCAGCGCCTGCACGGCATGGGCGAGCGGCTGCACGAGATCGTCATGGCCGAGGAGCGCACGCGCTGCCGCATCTACGCGCCGGTGGGGGCGCATCGCGACCTGCTCGCCTATCTGGTGCGCCGGCTGCTGGAGAACGGCGCGAATTCCTCCTTCGTCAACCAGCTCGTTGACGAAGACGTCGCCCCCGAGGCCATCGCCGCCTGCCCCTTCGCCGCCGCCGAGGCGCTGCCACCGGGCACCAACCCTGCCCTGCGCCGCGGCCCCGATCTGTTCCGGCCCGAGCGGGCCAACGCGCGCGGCTGGGATCTCGCCGACACCGCCGATCTCGCGGAGATCGACGCGGCCCGCGCGCCCCACCGCGACGCGCTGTTCGAGGCGGGCCCGATCATCGCCGGCAACCCGCGCGGCGGCGCGGCCGAGGCCGTGACCAACCCCGCGGTGCCCGCCGACACGGTCGGCCATGTCACCTGGGCGGTGCCCGAGGATGTGGACACCGCGCTCAGGGCGGCGAAGCCATGGGATGCCAGCCCCGCCGAGCGGCGCGCGGTGCTCGACCGGGTCGCGGAGCTCTATGAGCGCGATTTCGGCCGCCTTTTTGCCCTGTGCGCGCGCGAGGCGGGCAAGACCCAGCTCGACGCGGTGGGCGAGCTGCGCGAGGCGGTCGATTTCCTGCGCTATTACGGCGCGCAGGCCGAGAAGACGAGCCCTGCACCGCGCGGGGTCTTCGCCTGCATCTCGCCGTGGAACTTCCCGCTGGCGATCTTCACCGGCCAGATCGCAGGCGCGCTGGCCGCCGGCAACGGCGTGATCGCCAAGCCCGCCGAGCAGACCCCGCTCATCGCAACCGCCGCGGTGCGGCTGATGCACGAGGCGGGTGTGCCGCGCGACGTACTGCAGCTGCTGCCCGGCGACGGCGCCACGGTGGGCGCGGCGCTGACCTGCGATCCGCGCATCGCCGGCGTGGCCTTCACCGGCGGCACCGACACCGCGCAGACCATCCGGCGCGGCATGGCCGCCCATCTCGACCCCGCCGCACCGCTCATCGCCGAGACGGGCGGGCTCAACGCGATGGTGGTGGACTCGACCGCGCTGCACGAGCAGGCGGTGCGCGACGTGCTCGCCTCCGCGTTCCAGTCGGCAGGGCAGCGCTGTTCGGCGCTGCGCTGTCTTTATGTGCAGGAGGACGTGGCGAAGGAGTTTCGCGAGATGCTCTTCGGCGCGATGGAGGAGTTGCGCCTCGGCGATCCGTGGCACCTGTCCACCGATATCGGCCCGGTGATCGACGCCGAGGCCGCCGAGGCGATCCGCGCCCATATCGCCGCGCCGCCGGGGCGCGTCGTCAAGACCGTGGACGCCCCCGCCGAGGGCCATTTCGTCGCCCCGACCGTGATCGAGGTGGACGGTATCTCGGCGCTCGAGCGCGAGGTGTTCGGCCCGGTGCTGCACCTTGCGACCTACCGCGCCGACCGGCTCGACAAGGTGATCGACGCGGTCAATGC
>LFIK01002164.1_pt1 | contig 15831 bp, 25 predicted proteins | sample 643401 | NCBI WGS metagenome assembly LFIK01 (sample SAMN03777447, study PRJNA286221) | soda lake metagenome | biome: soda lake; feature: Kulunda steppe; material: water; isolation source: sample T5-Br brine of Lake Tanatar-5 | place: Russia: Kulunda steppe | collected 2010-07
CGCTGCTGGCACCTGCCTCACCGGTCGCCTTGCCTCCACCGCCTGACTTTGGTTTCTCCTTGTTGCAGTTCCGTGTGAATGTCACCGACCCGAACGGGGCGGAGGTCGCACTACCGCTCGTCGAACGGGACGGTGTCGAGGTCGATTGGGGCGATGGCACGAGCGAACAGGTGCCAGACGGCGGGGAGGCGGGTTTCAACGTTACCCCGTCGTATCCGACACACCAGTTCGGCGAAGGCGTGTATGTGGTGACTGCTATCGGCACCGACGCAACTATGGAGAACAACACGGTTCCGGCGGGGGTCGAATACATCGAGGAGATCATCGACTGGAATGTCTCCTCGCTTGCAAGGGCGTTCTCAAACTGGCCGCAGAACTTCCAGGTGCCGGCTGCTATCCCGCCCCAAGCCACCAGCATGACAAGAATGTTCCAGGACGCGTCATCGTTCAACCAGGACATCTCCTCCTGGGACACCTCCAACGTCACTGACATGGCCTTCATGTTCCAGGACGCGTCCTCGTTCAACCAGGACATCTCCTCCTGGGACACCTCCAACGTCACCACCATGAACAGCATGTTCCGCGACGCGTCCTCGTTCAACCAGGACATCGGCTCCTGGGACACCTCCAACGTCACCAGCATGAGCGCCATGTTCCTCGGCGCATCCGCGCTCAACCAGGACATCGGCTCCTGGGACACCTCCAACGTCACCAGCATGAACAGCATGTTCTTCAGCGCATCGTCGTTCAACCAGGACATCTCCTCCTGGGACACCTCCAACGTCACCGCCATGCGCGACATGTTCAACGGCGCGTCCTCGTTCAACCAGGACATCTCCTCCTGGGACACCTCCAACGTCACCACCATGCGCAGAATGTTCCGCGACGCGTCATCGTTCAACCAGGACCTGTCCAGCTGGTGCGTAGAGCAAATCTCCAGCCAACCGTCCTTCTTCGACAGCGGCGCGGACGCCTGGACGGAGCCCAAGCCGGTGTGGGGCACCTGCCCCTAACCCGCCCGCCCCCGCCAGCAACAACGCGGGAGCAGCGACAGCACGTAGAACCAACCGAGAGGACCGGCAATGGTAGATGTCACCACCAACTCCCACGCACTGCTTATCGACGGCACCGAAACCGTCCGTCTGCCCGACGGACGGTGGGCGCTCCAGTTCAAGTCCGGCGACGTCGCCTTCTCACGCAGCCCCAACGTCGGACTGGGCGACGGCGACGACGGCCTACGTGTCACCGGCGAAGACGTCACATGGGTGTTCGACACCAACCTGTCAACCTCCGGCGGACGGGTGCTCCACTTCGCGTCCGACGGTCCGGCGAACGTCGCGTTCGAACGGGTGGGGTGATGACCCCGACCCACGACTGGGACACCTGGATGTCGGGCGGGTGGCGCTGGTTCTGGGTGGCGTGGTTCGCCGCGTTCGTCGTCGCCGAGACGATCACCCTCTGGCGGTATCCAGGCCAGGAACTCACCGCCCACATCAGGCCGCTATTCAACAGCCACCCTCTCTCCTGGTATCTGCTCCTCGGGCTGTGGCTGTGGATGGGCGTCCACTTCCTCGCACCCGCCCAGGAAGGCAGGTTCCTCCAGTGGCTGACGCTGCGATGACCGACTGGGTGCTGTGCGAGGAGCCGCGCTGCCAGCTGTGCGGCTTCGACATGCCGTTCGTGAACTCCCACTACCAGTGCGACAACCCTGACTGCCCGATCCGCGGGCAGAACCAGCTGCCGTGCTGCCAGCCTTGAGGGTGTAGCTCAACAGGTAGAGCAGCGGGCTCTTACCCCGTCGATGCAGGTTCGACCCCTGCCACCCTCACAGCGACGCCCCGCCCTGGAAGGCGGGGCGTCTTAGTGTCAGACGATAACCCATTTCTAACCCACAGCCCTGCCACGGGCACCCGAAATGCCCTTATGAACTGCCGAATACACCCGTCTGCGGGCCAGTTCTCTGCCTGCCGCCCCCGTAGTAGTGGGGGGCGGCCTGCATCACGTCCCCGTCGAAATCTGGCTCAAACTGGGGTGTAGCTGCCATCCTGTACCACTTTCGCTTGTCGGGGGTTTCGGTCTGTAACCCACGGTTATAACCCATAGCCGGCTGCGTTCCTCACGCCAGCTTCTCGACGTCCAACGTCCCGATCGTCGCAGCGAGCTCTTCGATGTCGTTGCGCCACAGGTGCCCGTAGATGCTCGACACCATATGGAGGTCTGACCACCCGCCTGCCTTCATCACAGCCAGCTCGGACGCGCCGGCCTTGATCCACAGCGACGCTGCGAAGTGACGGAGCTGATGTGTGCGACCTTCGAAGCCTACCTCTTGTGCCGCACGCGCCAGCCAGTTCCGCCAGGTCTCGTAGCCGATCACCTGCCCGTCAGGTCCGGTGAGCAGCCGCCCGCACCTGCTGTATTCCTTGAGCCGGTCGAGGTAGGGACGCAGCTGCGGGGGCACCGGCACATCACGGAGCGCGACGGCGTTCTTCCCATACGGCCGTGGCGCGCGAGCCTTCTTCGGCCACGTCTCCCGCAGCGACAGCACGCTTCCGCGGTCGTCGCTGACACGTAGCCCGCGCGCCTCGGAGAACCGTAGGCCCGTGTAGGCGAACAGCCACATCCGGTCGGATGGGAAGAACCGCTCTGGGTCGTGCACGTTCTGGATCGCTGGCCGCTTGACCTGCTGACCCCACCGGTTCGTGAACGTCGTTTCCCGACGGTCGAGCGCCTCGGCAAGGTCGCACAGCAACTCGAACGACGGCGGCTGGGCCGCGTCGGGGTCACGGGCAGGCCCGTCGGAGAACGCCGAGATGCCCTGTGCGATGTTGTCGTGGTGGAACCCCGCCCGTGCCGCGTCCCCACAGATCCCTTTCAGCACGCCGAGCATCCGATTACGGGTCCCTGCCGACGCCGGCTCGCCATCGAGGAGGTTCACACGGTTCTCGAGCAGCTCTTCGATGTCGTCGGGCGTCAACGTGGAGAACGCAGTGGTGGCGCCAACGTGGGCGGTCAGCAGCCGGCACACCCTCGCCGCCTCCTCCCACGATGTCTCCTCTACCGCCTTGCCGCGGCGACGGCGGCGCGTGCCGTAGCGTTCCAGCCACCAGGTGCACACCTCCGCGGTGGCCGTGTCAGGGCGGCTGATCCTGCCCCTCTCGGCCAGCTCTTTCTCCACCCGCCGCTTCTGTTCCAGCGCGGCGTCATGGCCGACACATCTCGCCTGCCGCGACTTCCACGTCCCGTCAGGTGCCGGCGCTTTCCAGCGGACGTCGTAGACCTGTAGCCCGTCGCGGACGTCACCATCGACCTTGCGTAGATACGCCACCGCTGCCCCTTCCGTCGCAACCCACGAAACTGTGGGTTGCAGACGGTAGCAACCTGCGTGACAGGCCGTCTCGGTGCTGCACAGCTCCACCTATGGCTTTGATGGGTGCAGACGAGGTGGCGGTCGAGCTGGGGCTCGACCCTTCAACCGTGCGCCGCCTCGCACGCGAAGGCCAGCTACCCCACTACCGCTGGGGGCAGTCGGTGCGGTTCGACCTGGATGAGCTGCTGGCCGCTGGCCGCCGTGACGTAGTAGACACCGAACCTGGGATGGTGGTCCGCCGGCAGCCGCAACGGCGCCGGACGGTGACGAGCGGCGTCGACCTGTCGGAAAGCATCGACGAGATGCGGCGCAACATCTTCGGCTGACCGCCCCGACGCCATACCGGTAGGGGGTTCACCTATGTGTGTAAGTTTGAATGTCAGAAACTTTGAAACTTGCCTCTGACCTGCACCGATGCCCACAGAGCCGTTTTCGCACCCAGGGTGAGGGTAGGGGTGCGGGGCAGGGGTATCTCGCCGCACGCGAGCTCTCAGTGGCTCCTGTAGCCTCCCTCTCCCGCGACGAGACGGAGGGCCTGTGACCGAACGAGATGAGACCTACTGGAAACGTCGGGTCGAACAACAGCTGGAAGAGGTGATTGCGGCCGATCCGGAGATGTTCGAGATCGACGACACGCCGGAGGCACGCCAGCGCGCCAAAGACCTGGGCGTGCGTGTAGACGAAGAGTGACAGCAAGAACCCCCGCCTCCAGGGCGGGGGTTCCGGTGTGGCTGTTGTCAGTCGCGGGGCGGCGGTGTCCAGCCGACCTGCTCGCGTTGCTTGGCCCAGCGGCGCAGGTGCCGCTCATGCCACCAGCTGATCGCGTCGGTCATCGTCTCTCGCAGGCGGTCCATCTTCCGTCCTCTCTTGTGGTGAGCCAGCAGCGTGGGGCAGCTGCCGGCGCCCGCACAGTCCTCGCACAGGTGGCGTGTCAAGAGGGGCCTACCGGATAGATCCGGCGTGCCAGGCTGTCACACACCGCACAGCGGATCGTGTCGCGCGGCTTCCACCGTCGCGGCACCCACCGCTTCCCGCACAGCGCCTCGACGGGGGTGCGCTCAACCATCGCCTGCCGGACCTTCTCGCGGTCCATCACGATGTGGGAGAGCCGGTCGTCCGGCGGGGCCTTCCGATCGCTGCTGACAGGTGCAACGTCAAGCGCACTCACGGGAGCACCTCCACATATTTGGCGGAGAAATAGTCAGGGTCAACTGGCCAGTGGTCGGACGGGTCGCAAGGCAGACGGACGATCCAGTGTCCGGCGGGCACAGGCACCCAGCCCTGGTCGCCGCGCTTGCCGGCGACCATCTGCAACGGTTCGGTGCGGGTCCAGTGGCTGATCGAGCCGCCGATCGCCATGAAACGTGCCACCTCGTCGTAGTTGTCGCCCGTCCACTGGACGGCCTCGACCCTCTGGGGTTTGGACTGGAATGTTCGGTAGCTCATGCGACCAGATCCTCCAGCGCGGCGAAACGGTGCGAGCGGGCACGGAGCCGTTCGATGCCACGCAGCGCCTGCTGCCGCACCGCCTCAGGGGAGACACCCAGCTCTTGGCATAGAACACGGTTAGGAACCCCGTGCAGCTGCCCGATAAGGGCGGTGCGCTGCTTGGCGGTCAGCTCCCCCCACGCTTGGGCCAGCGCCTCTTTGGCGGGTCCGAGACGGTCGTGGAGGACAGGCTGGGGGGTGGGCGCAGTGTCGGGGAAGGCGAAGTCGACCAGAGGCTGCCCGCCGGCGGCGGTGGCGGAGAGTGAAAGGTGGGGGACGGCGGAGAGGACCCGATCGACAGTGCGGGTCGAGACCCGCTTCCCTGCCGCCTCGTAGGCGGCAGCGGTGCCGTCACTCCCCTCTTCCTCTGCCTCCTCGTATGCGGCGAGGATGGAGGGGCGGTGTCGGAACTCGTGCCAGGAGAGATGGTGGAAATCCTCGACGTGGAAGGCGGCGTGCATCTCCTGCTTCATGCAGAACGAACGCAGCCACCGCCACCCGCCCTTCTCGGGGTTCCAACGCGAGATGGCGAGGGAAAGTCCCGCGTGCCCCGCTGCTGCCAGCTCTTCGAACAGGTGCCGACGGTCTCCGGCCATCCGGTAGGCCAGGACGCGCACCAGCGGAGCGTTCACCTCGTGGATCTCGGTGCGAACCTTCTCGGGAGCGTTGGTGTGTTCCAGTTCGGCGAGCAGCTCGAGGGTGCGCGCCACCCGCTGATCACTCGTCAGCATCGTCATCACCGCCGACGGCGGGTAGGGCGGGCAGCTCCACGCCGGTGTCGGCAGCCAGCTTGTCTACCGCGCCGATGAGATACTCGATAGCTTCGGCAAGCTGGCCCTGGTTGTCTGCAAGCTCGTCGAGGGCGGCGGCGACCGCGTGTTCCAGGTTCGACATGCGGGCGAGGAGGGCGCCGAACGCAGCCTCGCCGATCTTCGCCTTCTCACGCATCGACGCGTCGGTGACGTTCTCGCTCATCGGTTCTTCTCCAAGCTTGGGTTGCGGGTGTAGAGGCACGGGGCGCCACCGGCGGTGGTGGCGGGGCAGCGCACCCAGCCGTCACCGAGACGGCGGGTGAGCTTCTGGGAGTGCTCGGGGCATGTCGGCTGCTTGTTCATCGCGGCCTCCACGAACGGCGGGTGCCGGACACGTCGAGCGACACGTCGTGCTCGACATAGGTGCCGGACCCTGGCTTGAAGGAGACGGGGGGCGGCATCCCAGGCAGGGCGTCCTGCCGGTAGCCGGACATCTCCCCGAACACGTCCTCGAACTCGGAGCCGAACCCGCCAGGGGTCAGCACCGTCAGGTGGACGTGTGTGGGTGACGACGGGACCGGCAGCGGGTTGGGTGTGCCGTCGGGGTAGTCGCCAGGATGGCTGTAGTACGTGCAGGTCACGATGGCGGGCAGCTCGTAGTCGAGCCCGTTGCGGCCGTCGGTCTGGTAGATGACCGTGTCACCGACCTTCGGGAGGCGGTCACTCATCGTCGCCACCACCCAGGTAGCCGACGATCGCGTCGAACGCCTCGGACACCAGAGCTGCGAGCTCATCGAACGACGTGTCGATGGACACACCGAGCCCGCCGAAGTCGTACGGCAGCTGGTCGAAGCGGGCCAGCTTCCGGCGAGCCTCACGCTCACGGTCGCCGACCGTCGGCCAGCGGGAAGCGAGCAGATGCTTCGGGGCGCGCAGCGGGGAGATGATCAGCCCGTCGTGCCCGTCGGGCAGCCGTGCGCCCTCCCACGTGTGCGACCAGATCGTCTCACCGTCGGCGGCAGGGTTGACAATGCGCAGCTCGAGCGTGCCGACGGTCGAACCGTCGTCTGGCGCCTCCGGCTCGCCGTCTTCCGTGCCGCCTTCGGTGCCGGCCAGCAGGTCGAAGATGACCTGCTTCGTGGCGCCCGACGGGACGGCCACACCGATCGATCCGGCCAGTTCGAGCAGTTCCTTCTTGGTTGCCTTGTCAGGGCTGGTCGGAATGTCCAACGGTCAACCTCCTGTCGAGGTTGACCGTGCGTCTCCCGTCAGGCTGTCAAGAGGCTTCGCCCCACAGCCGTTCGACTGTCTGCGGGTCGGCAGCGCGCAGATGCTCGTAGGCGCGAAGCAGCACCTCGAACGTGGCGGGCAGCATCACGACGACGGAGAAGGAGGAGCGGCGGCCCTCGGACTTCTTGCCGAGCATCCGTTTCCAGGCGAGGACGGTGCGAGGTCCGGTGCGCTTGACCGCCTGCTTCAGCTCTGTCGTGACCGACAGCTGCTGGGTGGCCTTCGTCTCCTCCACCCAGCCGTGTTCGCTCTCGTAGGGGTGGTCGATGAGCCACAGGTCGTTCTGATCCTTCGCGCCCTGCTTCTCGATGCGGGAGGCGCGGATGCCAACATCGCGCCACCGGTCGCGACGTTCCCGCTCCCAGCGGGTCCCCTGGCTGCCGTTCGGGTTGCTCATGCGGCGGCCTGCTGTTCGGCGTGGGTGACACGGCCGAGAATGATGGGGAGATACTCGTCGGTGAGTTCGCAGCCGTAGAACCGGCGGCCCTCGCCTTCGAGCACGGTTGCCATCGCGGTCGTGCCGGACCCGAGGAATGGATCGAGGACGGTTCCACAAGGCGGGCAGGTGAGCCTGACAAGCCATTGAAGGAGTGCCTGCGGCTTGACCGTTGGGTGGTTGTTGGTGGTCGGCTTCGGTGCGTTGCTGACACGCTCGAACGTGTCGCCGCACGCTCTGCACCGGTCGCCTTCGCCGCTGTCAGCCCAACGCTCACAGTCGGCGCAGCGGCCACGCTTGGCGCCGACGTTGACGCCCTCCTTCGCTTCCAGCTCGTCGCAGCCGGCGTTGCGTTCCTTCTTCGACGGCTTGGGCACATACCGGAACCGGCTGGCGTCGTCAGGTTGGAACGTGGCGAAGAACCGCGACGCGCCACCCTTGTCGTCGTGACCGGCGGTCACCCAGTCACCTGAAGCTGCACCCATCGAGGCCGTCCGGTTGTGGGCAGCCGCGCTGTTGCGGCGGGGACTACTGCTGCTGCTGCTCTCCCCGCTCTGCCGGTCCAGTTCGGCCACAGGGCAGCCCGCCACGCACGCCCACGCAGGGACGGTCTCGTCGCCATACACCGCGGCGTTCGGGCGGCCCTCCCCCTTGCCCGCGCCGGTGTCCACGAACCCGCCTGCCCGCTTACCGCCGGTCTTGCTTGCGTCGCCCGCACGCTTGTCGCCGGCCAGCTGCCGGCTGCCCGTCTGGACGCAGCCTGCCGCGTGGGTGAACACCAGGTTCGCAGGCCAGCGGCCAGCAGGGGCAGGCTCGAACCGCTCGCCGTTGCGGGCGTGGCCGCCTCGTCCGGCATCGACGATGCCGGACATCAGCTCGGCCTGTGGCACGCGGGCAGCCTCTCGGTCTGCGTCAGACATCCCCACCCGACAGCCGTCGATGTTCAGCGCACCCGTCCCGTGCTCCAACACACACGCCGCGACCGTCCCTTCCAGCGGCTTGCGGACCAGCAGGATCGGCTCGTGTGCAGGCTTCAGGCTCGTGCCGAACCCGTCCCACTGCTGCGCGGCGGCGGTCGCGGGGGCGGTGACATCTACAGCCTTCTTCGCACCGACACCGGAACTGCCATCGAGGGTGCCCGTGGCGGGGTTCGTGCTGGCGGCAGTGCCAGATAGCGTCCTGCTGCCGACAACCTGCCGCTCGGCGCCGGCCAGCTTGTCGATCGCCTTGGACACGTTGTGCGACTTCGGGAAGCCCTGTCCGAACGCCCACGCCGCCGGCGACGGCAACGTCTGCCCCGAGTAGTGGTCGATCGTGTCGCGCACCTCGAACCCAGCCAGCCGCAGGCTGACGCCCATCAGATCCTGCGTGCGGGTGCCCGCGAACACCGCCGCGTGACCGCCAGGCTTCAACACGCGGAACACCTCACGCCACAACGCAGGACCAGGGACGAAACTGTCCCAGCTCTTGCCCATAAACCCTGACCCGCGATGCTCGTAATCCTCACCGGCCAGCCACTTGGACAGCACCAGAGCGATGTCAGGCTCACGCGAAAGTCCGTAGGGCGGGTCGGTCACGACCGCATCCACCGAACAGTCCGGCAGCGCCCGCAGACGTGCCATCGCATCACCGTGAGCCACAAGCCCACCGTCGAACATCAGATCAGCCACGATCAACCCTCACATCCACACCCTTCCCAGACACCTCTGCCCTCCACCAGACCCGCCGACGGCCAGGCCAGCGGTCCAACTGCCAGCCGCCACACAGCAGCGCCGCAGCCGACGCGAGACGCGGACGGCCAGGCATCCACAAGCCAGGGGTGCGGCGGTCGCCGGTCACCACCAGCGCCCGCAACACCACAGCCGCCTTCTCCACCCGCTCATGGAGCGTCGAACGGGGCACCCCCAGCAGATCCGCAGCCTTTCGATACGACAGCCCCTGGATGAGGACCAGCTGGGCCGCGTCAGCCAACTTCTCCGGCAGCCGGTCCAACAGCGCATCCACACGGGCAGCGGAAGCCTCCGCCTCCACTGCCGAAACCACCCGACCATCCCCCGCGAGGAACGCCTGGTAGGCCAGGTCCTCCCACGCGAAGCTGGTCGGATCGATGCTCACCGTCCAGGAGCGCACAACGCCTCCCCCCGCTCGAAACGGCGCTGCATCCCCGCGAACGCATCCACACACGACGGTCCGAACAGACGAACCGGAACCCACCACACCAGCTTCGGCTGACGGCGCGGGGCCACATCGATCACATCCCGCTTCGTGTCGCGGTCCAGCACCGCCCACAGCAGCCGGTCCATATCGACAGCGATCACCGAACGGGACGAGTTGTAGAACGCGAACCCGAGCTCCTGGGTCGCACCCGAGATGCGGGCGGGATGCTGCATGTAGCGGTGCAGCTGCCACAGCAGCTTCTCCGCCTTGACCATCACATGCGGCTCGTCGAACCCGTCAGAGAACAGCGACGAACCCGCGCGGGGGCGCGGCTCGTCCTGCCGGAAACCCTGACACTCGATGAACACCGCGCGGGTACCGAACCTCTGCCCCGAAGGGGCGGTCACCAGGTCGGCGCCGTGCCGCTCGGAAGGGCACATTCCTCGGGCGACACCGGAGGAGACATCGAGCTTCTCGAAACCTGCACGGGACACCGTGTGACCCGCCAGGTCCAAAGCTGCCGTCGCCGCAGCCTCGGCAGGGCCGCCGGCCATACCCCCGATACGCCCCTCCAGCGTGTCGTCGATGAACGCCCCCATCAGAACCGCGCCAGGACCGCGTTGTCCCGCCAGTCGTGCGGGTTATCGACCTTCAGCCCGCCAGCGTCAGTGAGACGGACGTTCCAGCCAAGATGGTTGGTGCGCCCCAAGATCCGGTTCTTGATGATGTTCACCCCGCGCCACCCCTCCCACCGCATCACCTGATCCATGTTGAAGTCGTTCTCCTCCTGCCGGTTCTGGGGGCGCCACTTGGACGGGTCCCACAGACCGAAGACCACATCCGCCTCCGTGAAGCCTCCATACCGGCTGCTGTCCTCGTGCGGCGGTCGACCATGCTGCAACCCGCGGTTCGCCTGGTGGAGCACCAGGAGGCCGACCTCATGCTCTTTCGCGAAAGACTTGAGCTGCTCGGCGATACCGGTGACCTGCTCTACCGCACCCTCACCCACAGAACCTTTCACCAGTTCGAGGTAGTCCACCGCCACCAGCGCCGGCTTCTCACCGATCTGCTCCTCCGCCTCCTCGATGAGGCGGGCCAGACCGTCGATGGTGATGGAGCCGAGGGTCGAGTAGAACGTCTTGGCATGCGCCTCCGCCCACCGTTCCAAAAGGTCGTCGTCCAGCTCACCTTTCTCGATCTGCTGGAACACCTCCTCCGATGACATCTTCGCCCAGATCGCCAAGGACCGGCGGATCACCAGCGGACCTGGCATCTCCAGCGACGCGAACGCGGTAGGTACCCCCAGGTTGCTTTCGAGGACATGCTGGGCGAAGAACGACTTGCCCACACCCGACTTGGCGACCACCACACCTACCTCTCCGACACCGATGCCGCCGCCGATCAGCGGGTCGAGGAACGGCAGACCGGTAGGGACCCGCCGGACAGGGTTGGCGATGTAGCGGCGGAGTAGCTTGGCGCCGGAGGCCGAGGTCCAGCCCATCGGGCGGCGCGGGGCGGGGCTCGCCCCCTCCTCGGTTAGCTCACGCCGGTCGTCCAACTGGGCGAGCGAAGCCATCAGGCCTCACCCCCGAAGTCCAGCTCCAGATGCACCATCGCCTGCTCGACCTCCACCAGATCGTCGGGCGGGAACGCCAGGTCGGTGCCACCCATACCGACGACCGCCAGGAGGGAGATGACCCACTCGGTCATACGCGCCGCTGCTGCGGCGACGGTGACCAGGGCGTCCTCCTCATCTCGGGCCTGGATCGCCAGGGTGTCCCCCGCCAGCATCTCCGCCGCCAGATCGAGGACCTGGCCGCGCAGGGCGAGCGAACGGTCAGCGAGCTCGGGTCCCAGCAACTCGGCAAGCTCACCCACAGCGGAGACCACCTCATCATGCTGGGGGCCGAGCTCTTCGAGGGCGTGAAGCATCTGATCGGCCGCGTCACCGACGAGGCGCTGAACCTCCTCCTCGTCGGGGAACGGCACCGCGGAAGCGTGGAGGGCCGGCATCAGAACGGCACCCCGTCGTTATCCCCATCTGAAGGGAACGGCGCGTCAGCGGGCGGGGAACCGGCAGCTGCCGCGGTGCGGGCCGCCACCTTGCGCTCAACCTCGATCCACTGGGTGAACTCCTTGGTGAGCGCGACCTCCACCTTGCCGCTGTCGGAGCCGCGCACCCACGCGATCGACTGGTCGAAATCCTTGCCGGCGTTCTTCTTGAACGTCACCCGACCGATCGAGTAGGCCTTCCCGCCCTTCTCCACCTTCTCACGGTCATCCCAGACCCACAGCTCGTCAGCGTCCAGCTCCGGCGCCTCGGCGACCGTGAGCTCCTCCGCCCGCTTGACGAAACGCATCTTCGACACCGACGAGGTGGAGGGGAACTTGAAGGTGCCCTCCTTCGGGGTGACACCCTCGGACATCTGCACCTGCCCGCCGCCGTCAGCGCCGGTAGTGGGCGGGGTGGCAGCAGCCTTCTGCTGTGCTTGGGCGATCAGCCCGCCGTTCACCTCCTCGATGACGGCTGCCAGCGCCTCCCGACGGGCGCGGACAAAAGCGGTCAGCTCCTCGTCCGTCTCGAAACGGTCGTCGAGCTCGTAGCTCTCCGTGATGGAGAACACTTTGCCCGAGTTGTTCACGGTCAGGTTCACACCAGATGCGTGGATGTCAGTCACCCGCAGCCTCCTTCTCTCTCCCTGACCGTGAGGCGCCCGCCAAGGTGTCAATCAGGTGCTCGGGCAGCCGGTGGACCGACGCGGAACCTGCCGTCAACGGCTCGGGAAGATGCCGTTCGACATTATCGAACGCCTCTCGGACCGCTTCGCCGACATCACCGCCGGCACGGACCTGGCGGGCCACCTCGGTGGCGAGCCTCTCGGCCTCAGTCGCCCCATGTGCGAAATCAGGCGTGAGCACGGTCAAGCTCCTTCATCAGCTCGTCCCACGGTCCGGCGAGCTCCCCAGAGCCCTGGCAGCCCGAGAAGAACGGGCACCAGCGGTTGGAGCAGAACGCGAACCCAGGGTTGGGGAGGTAGCGGCCGTCGTCGGCCTCCTCCGCTGCGGCGGCACGATCGACCGCCGCCTGCAAATCGTCGTCGGTGAGGGCGAGGCGGTAGAGCCGGCCAGGGACGAAGTTGGCGCGCCGCGAGGTCGAGGTGCGCATCACGTGATACTCGGCCAGCGGCGGCCGGTCGATCACCCCCATCTCGATCGCACCCAGCGCGTAGTGGGCGGCTTCGAGACGCAGCTCCCGCTCACGGTCCTCGTCCAGCGTGGCGGGCCACTTCGACAGCTTGCCCGCCGTCTTATGATCGACGATGACAGGGGTGCCTGCCTCGAACCCGACCCAGTCGAGGGTCCCCCCGAGCGGCGTAGTGACACCGGCGGGGGTGGCAGTGACGGCCAGCTCCACTGCGGCAGGCTCGTAGCGGGAGAGCACCTCACGCAAGCTGCCGCGCCCAAGGTCCGCACCCCACCAGTTCAGGAGGGCGTCTTCCACCTCACCGCGCAGGCTCGCCTCGTCCTTGCCGTCCCACCACTCGATGTGGGGCAGCTGCTCGGCGAGCGCTGCCGCGGCCACCTCGCCCAACCCTTCCAGGTCAGGTAGGTCATCACCGGAGATCCGTGCCGCCTCGTGGGTCTCGAGGGCGGCGTGGACAGCAGTGCCGGTCGCGCCGGCGACCGAGGGTGGGACAGGGAGCTCGGCGCGGTAGGTGAGCGCGAACTGGCGTGGGCACCCCTCCAGCGTCGAGATGGTCGATTTAGTCCACATCCCCCGTCGCGAGACGGCAGCCTCTCTCGGATCAAACATCAGTTCCCTCCTCCCGCGCGACAGTGCCGCGGTAGGCGAGATGGCAATGCGGCCCCGAGAGGACCGTCCCCTATGTGATGAAGTTCGCGGGTTCAGGGGCTGTGGCGTGCTGTGAGCGTGCACCTACTTGACCGCGTGTTTTCCGCGGCACGGGGGTAATCAGCTGGGCACCAGCGGGGAGAACTGCCCCCCTCCCCAGAGGGGGGCAGGTTCTCACCGGCGGGTGCCTGGCGGGAAGAACCCGCCCCCTCCGGAGGTCGGGGGGCGGGTTCTACCAGCTGGTTCTGCGGGGTCAGGGTTGAGGGTTACCCACCAGTGGGTCGCAAGGTCCTGTTTTCCCACTGCGGCTGCCGGTAGCCCCACGACCAGTGCGGAAGCTGTGCGAGGGCACGCACCTGTTCGGGACGCAACTCCCGCGCCCGATGACGGGACCGCTGCTGGCACGCCCACCGGCCCACCTCCAACCCGTCGTCCGACAGGTGCCCGTAGCGCAACGCACCCTCACCGTGACGGGACAGCTCACCAGCAAGCGCGTTGAACATCCGCCGCCACTGCTTCGACCCCGACAGCTCGACACGCTTCGACCATCCTGGCAACGCCTCGAGCATCATCACCTTTGCCGCGTCCAACTCACCGCGCCGCTGCCGATACCGCTGCACCGTCGCCCACCGTCCAACCCTGTTGCCATCCTTGTCGACGAAGCCGTCCGAATACGCAGCCTGCCCGAACGTGTTGACCGCCGCTGCCAGCTGCTGGAACGACTGCTGCCACCCGCGACTACGAGGGTTCAGGTCAACCCCAAGATCAGTCAGGCCCCTCTGTAGCTCGGGGTCGATCGTGCCGTCCTGAAACGCACGCCGCGCCTGGGTGATCCGCGACGCCAGCGCGACCCCGTTCTCCCGATGACCCCGCGGCGGGGACACATCCCCGTGCCGCGACCGGTAAGACCAGAGGGCCGCCAGCGTCTCCGCCGTCTTGTTCCGCTGGGGACCCCAGGACCAGCCAGGCAGCTGCGCCAGCCTGGCAGCGTCATCCGGCGGGAGCCGCCCAGCGGCGAACGCCGTGCGAACATCGGCGACCTCACGGCCCAGCGGGTAGCCGTCCTCGATGTAGTCCTGGGGCACGACCGTGTGCCCCTCGCGGGCGGCGAAGCGGTTTAGAAGTAGCAGCAGAGTGTTCATAACACCCACCGTCTCGGCACATCAACGAGACGCAACAATCCGCCTTGAGAAGCCTTCAGGTTGCACAAATGCACTTCGTTGATGAACCGCCAGGCGGAATGTCCTACGGAGAACCTCTCACGCCTTGTTGCCAGGCTGTTGAGGCGAAACGTCCAGAATGGGCGCCGTAGCGCCCTATTCGACGCATTCCAGGGGGTCCCTCCGCACCCCTCCCCAACAGGGGTTTGACACAACAGAAGACCCGATTGTTGCGCACCCCTGTTGGGCTTGCACTGTGGCTGGTCAGGACCGCATCACGATCCCACTGACCCGCACAGGAGCCCACCGATGTCCCAGTTCCCCACCCTCCAGACCGACCTCCCGAAGCGCAAGAACCCCGCTATCGTCAAGACCACCGACGGAACGGTGCTTGGCTACATCCCCCGCGGAGCTGACGTCCGCACGATGAGCCACCTCGTCGCCGCCGTGGCGCCCGACGGGATGGTCACTCGAATGACCAAGCCGGAGAATGCTGCGGACGTTTGCTACGTCTACGCCCGCGTGTCAGACGCGAAGAAGCACGGCGTGTCGATCGGGTCCCAGCAGGACGACGGCGTTTCCCGTGCCCTCGCTGCAGGCTTCCGAGATGAGAACATCCGTATCATCGTCGAGAACGACCGGTCAGCTGATCTTGAGAAGGAACGCCCAGGGTGGCTCTGGGCGCACCAGCAGATGGCGTCGGGAGCTGCTACCGGACTGTTGACCTACCGCGTTGACCGCTACTCACGCTCCCTGTCGGAAGGCAACCTCGGGTTCGACCTGATCGAACACTCCGGTGGCCGCTACATCACGTGGGGTGACGGGATCGACAGCATCGACCCCAACGCTATGGACAGGGCACGTTGGGGGGTGCAGATGGCCGCCCACGAACTGTCGGGCATCAAGTCCCGCCAGAAGAACGCCCGCAAGCACACACGTGCCCAAGGCCGCTACAACGGCACGATCCGTACGTTTGGTTGGATGCCAGTTGAGGAAGGCCGCGACGGCTACCGGTTGCGGCTCCGACCCGCCACCTTCGAGCCGTATCAGTGGCCGCCCTCCAACGCGTGGACCGACGACGAGGGCAACGGACGTGAGCCGGTCCAGACCGTTCCGGTCACCGAGGCCGACAGTTCCGGCCAGCCCGTCAGCGAAGGGCAGCTGCTCCGCGAGGCGCGCGAACGTGTTGTCACCGGCGAGAGCTTGTCGTCAGTCTGTCGCGACTTCAACCGTCGCGACATCAAGACCGTCTACGGCAACCAGTGGCGTGCAACCTCCCTCAAACGCTGCCTCGTCAGCCCGCTCACTGTCGGCCGCGCACCGCTGTC
>LFIK01002166.1_pt1 | contig 15822 bp, 10 predicted proteins | sample 643401 | NCBI WGS metagenome assembly LFIK01 (sample SAMN03777447, study PRJNA286221) | soda lake metagenome | biome: soda lake; feature: Kulunda steppe; material: water; isolation source: sample T5-Br brine of Lake Tanatar-5 | place: Russia: Kulunda steppe | collected 2010-07
ACCTCACCCACGTGGAAAAGGAACTCTTTTCCGTCCGCAGACACCTCGATCGGAGCGAGTCCCGCCTGTTCCACTCTTTTCTGAACCTCCCTGATCCTACAGCATCATCAGGGTGAGCCCAACCTTTCCGAGCAGCTCCGGATCCCGTCCACGCGAAAGCGGGCGGAGTTTCCTCCGCCCGCCCGAGGTCTTTCGTTGTGGGTCAGGCCCCTTGAGCGGCAGATATCAACTCAAGCGGTTGATACCACTTCATAAAACGGGATTTCGGCCCGGATTATTTTTCGCCGCAATTTCGAAATTTCGTACAAGATTTTGAAATCTGACAGGTGACACGACGTCACCCATGCCGCAGCCGCCCGGCACCCCGCGCGCTGCAAAGGCCGACGGCCGGGGGTCGCCCCCCGGCCGCCATTGCCCGCGCCCGCCTCAGCTGCACCCGCTTGTTGCGCCGCAGGTGTTGCATTTCATGCAGGTCCCGTTGCGCACCAGCGTGTAGTTGCCGCATTCGCCGCAGGGGTCGCCCTCGTAGCCCTGCATCCGGGCCTTGGCGCGGGGGTCGAGCGTGGCGACGGTCAGGCTCTCGCTGTGGGACTCGGTCTCCAGCCGCACGGCGGTCGCCCCGCCGGTGGCCAGCGCGGTGGCCTGTCCGCCCTGCAGCACCATCAGCTCCTGCGGCATGCGCTTGCGCAGATACCCGGTCGAGCTGATCTGGCGCAGCACCTCGAGCCCGCGATTGGCGGCCTCGTCCGAGATCTCGGTCACGTTGCGCTGGCCTTCACCCTCGCCCGCGCCCAGATCGTCGAAGCTGGTGCCCTTGGGCTTCACATGCGCCAGATCGGTGCGGTCCAGATAGCTCACCGCCAGCTCGCGGAAGATGTAGTCCAGGATCGAGGTCGCGTTCTTGATGCTGTCATTGCCCTGCACCATGCCCGCCGGTTCGAAGCGGGTGAAGGTGAAGGCGTCCACGAACTCTTCCAGCGGCACGCCGTATTGCAGACCCACCGAGATCGCGATGGCGAAATTGTTCATCATCGCCCGGAAGCCCGCGCCTTCCTTGTGCATGTCGATGAAGATCTCGCCCAGCCGGCCGTCGCCGTATTCGCCGGTGCGCAGATAGACCTTGTGGCCACCGACGATCGCTTTCTGGGTGTAGCCCTTGCGCCGTTCGGGCAGCTTGGTGCGCTCGCGGCGGATGACCTCCTTGACGATCACCTTCTCGACGATCTTCTCGGCCAGAACGGCGGCCTTTTCCTGCTGCGAGCCGGTTTCGAGGATCTCCTCGGCGTCCTCGTCATCCTCGACCAGCGCGGCGGCCAGCGGCTGGCTGAGCTTCGAGCCGTCGCGGTAAAGCGCGTTGGCCTTGATCCCCAGCGAGTGGCTGAGCTCGTATGCCGCCAGCGTGTCGGCGATGCTGGCCGTGTTGGGCATGTTGATGGTCTTCGAGATCGCGCCCGAGATGAAGCTCTGCGCCGCGGCCATCATGTGGATGTGGCTGTCCACCGACAGGAAGCGCTTGCCCTTCTTGCCGCAGGGGTTGGCGCAGTCGAACACCGCGTAGTGCGCGGGCTTCAGATGCGGCGCGCCCTCCAGCGTCATGGTGCCGCAGACATGGTCGTTCGCGGCCTCGATCTGCGCGCGGGTGAAGCCCAGATGGCGCAGCAGGTCGAAGGCGGGGTCGTTGAGCTGTGCGGTGGGAATGCCCAGCGTCTCGCGGCAGAAGGCCTCGCCCAGCGTCCACTGGTTGAACACGAAGCGGATGTCGAAGGCCGAGGGCAGCGCCTTTTCGACCTTGGCGATTTCCTCGGGGCCGAAGCCGTGGCCGATCAGCGCGGTGTGGTTGATCCCCGGCGCCTGGCCCAGGCTCCCGTGGCCGACCGCGTGGGCGATGATCTCGGCGATTTCGGCCTCGCGATAGCCGAGCTTGCGCAGCGCGGCGGGCACCGACTGGTTGATGATCTTGAAATACCCGCCCCCGGCGAGCTTCTTGAACTTCACCAGCGCGAAATCGGGCTCGATCCCGGTGGTGTCGCAATCCATCACCAGCCCGATGGTGCCGGTGGGCGCGATCACCGTGGCCTGCGCGTTGCGGTAGCCATGCGCCTCGCCCAGGCTCAGCGCTTCATCCCACGACGCGCGCGCGAGCTCGACCAGCCCCGCGTCGGGGCAATGCGCCGCATCCAGCGCCACGGGGGCGACGTTGACGGCCTCGTAATCGCCCTGCCCATGCGCGGCGCGGCGGTGGTTGCGGATCACGCGGAGCATGTGCTCGCGGTTCCTGGCGTAGCCCGGGAACGGTCCCAGCTCACCCGCCATCTCGGCCGAGGTTGCGTAGCTGACGCCGGTCATGATCGCGCTGAGCGCCCCGCACAGCGCGCGGCCCTCGGGCGAATCGTAGCCCAGCCCCATGTTCATCAGCAGCCCGCCGATATTGGCGTAGCCCAGCCCCAGCGTGCGGAACTCATACGACCGCTGCGCAATCGCGCGCGACGGGAACTGCGCCATCATCACGCTGATCTCCAGCGTCACGGTCCACAGCCGGGTGGCGTGGGTGTAGCCGGCGCCGTCGAAGCGCGTGCCGTCGTAGAACTTGAGCAGGTTCATCGACGCCAGATTGCAGGCCGTGTCATCGAGGAACATGTATTCCGAGCACGGGTTGGAGCCGCGGATCGCGCCATGCTCGGGGCAGGTGTGCCACGCGTTCACGGTGTCGTGGAACTGGATGCCGGGATCGGCGCAGGCCCAGGCGGCTTGCCCCACCTGATCCCACAGCGCGCGGGCCTTGACGGTCTTGGCGACCTTGCCGTCGGTGCGGCGCAGAAGCTCCCAGTCGGCATCGTTGCGCACGGCTTGCAGGAACGCGTCGGTCACCCGGACCGAGTTGTTCGAGTTCTGCCCCGACACGCTGGCATAGGCTTCCGAATCCCAGTCGGTGTCATAGGTCGGAAACTCGATCGAGGTGTATCCCTGCCGCGCGTATTGCAGCACGCGGTTGATGTAGGTCTCGGGGATCATCGACTTCTTGGCGGCGCGGATCGCGGCCTTGAGCGCGGGGTTGGCGGCCGGGTCGGTCGCCGCCTCGGGCGCGCCGTCCCAGTTGCGGATCGCGGCGAAGATGTCGTTCAGCCGCGCCTCGTGCATCTTCGAGCCGGCGACGAGGGAGGCGACCTTCTGCTCCTCGATCACCTTCCAGTTGATGAACTCCTCGATGTCGGGGTGATCCATGTCGCAGATCACCATCTTGGCGGCGCGGCGCGTGGTGCCGCCGGACTTGATCGCCCCCGCCGCGCGGTCGCCGATCTTCAGAAAGCCCATCAGCCCCGACGACTTGCCCCCGCCCGAGAGCTTCTCGCCCTCGGCGCGCAGGCTCGAGAAGTTGGTGCCGGTGCCCGAGCCATACTTGAACAGCCGCGCCTCGCGCACCCACAGGTCCATGATGCCGCCGTCGTTCACCAGATCGTCGCTCACCGACTGGATGAAGCAGGCATGCGGCTGCGGGTGCTCATAGGCGGATTTCGACTGCACCAGCTTGTGGGTGAACGGGTCCACATAGAAATGCCCCTGGCCGGGGCCGTCGATACCATAGGCCCAGTGCAGCCCGGTGTTGAACCACTGCGGCGAGTTCGGCGCGGCCATCTGCGCGGCCAGCATGAAGCGCATCTCGTCGAAATAGGCGCGGGCGTCGGATTCGGTGGTGAAATAGCCGCCCTTCCAGCCCCAATAGGCCCAGGCGCCCGCCATGCGGTCGAACACCTGCCGGGCCGAGGTTTCGCCCACGAAGCGCGCGTCCTCGGGCAGGTCGGCCAGCGCGGCCTCGTCGGGGACCGAGCGCCACAGGAATTCGGGCACGCCCTTTTCGCGCACCTTCTTCAGCCGCGCGGGAACGCCCGCCTTGCGGAAATACTTCTGCGCGATCACGTCCGACGCCACCTGGCTCCAGCCGCTCGGCACCTCCACCGCCTCGTTGCAGAACACCACCGTCCCGTCGGGGTTGCGGATTTCCGACTTGGTGGTGGTGAACTCGAGCGCCGCATAGGCGTCCTGTCCCTCGGTGGTGAATTTCCGCTCGATTTTCATGTGCCTGTCCCCTGTGCCTGTGTTCCCGGCAGGAGAGCCGCCGACACAACGAGACAGGGCGCGCATGCGTCAGCACGCGACGGAGAAGCGCCCCTGGATCGGGGCGATAACCGAAGAACCTGTCCCTGTATCGGTGGGGTTTGGGCTACATCTTGTGCCACCCCTCCCGCGCTTGACTAATTGAAGCATTCCACCCCCAAAGGTCAACGCCTAATTAGGGCTTGACGGGGGGTTTCTGATCAGCCGCGCACGCGGTGCTTTCGAGTGTTGCACATGCGCACGCGCGCAGGCGCCGGCTGGGGCGCACGCGACGAGGGTCGCGCGTGTTCGGGGTGCGACGGGTTCAGCCCGCCAGCGCGGCGGCCACATCCGCCGGCGTGCCGATGGCGCGGGTCTCGGTGCCGCGGGCGATTCGCTTGATCATGCCCGACAGCGCCTTGCCGGCGCCGACCTCCCAGAAGGTATCGACCCCCTGCGCGGCCATCCACGCCACCGATTCGCGCCAGCGGACCGAGCCGGTGACCTGTTCGACCAGCAGCGCGCGGATGGTGTCGGGGTCGGACACCGCCTCGGCGCGCACATTGGCCACCAGCGGCACGCGTGGCACGTGCAACGTGACCTCGGCCAGCGCGGCGGCCATGACATCGGCGGCGGGCTGCATCAGCGCGCAGTGGAAGGGCGCGGACACCGGCAGCAGCACCGCGCGCCGCGCGCCGCGCGCGCGCGCCAGTTCCACCGCGCGTTCGACCGCCGCCTTGTGGCCCGACACCACCACCTGCGCGGGGTCGTTGTCGTTGGCGGCCTGGCAGACCTCGCCCTGCGCGGCGTCAGTGGCGATCTCGGTTGCTGTGGCGAAGTCCAGCCCCAGCAGCGCGGCCATCGCGCCCTCGCCCACGGGCACGGCCTCCTGCATGGCACGGCCACGGATGCGCAACAGCCGCGCGGCGTCGCCCACGCCCAGCGCGCCGGCGGCGGCGAGCGCGGAATACTCGCCCAGCGAGTGCCCGGCGACGAACGCGGCCTGCGCAACGTCGAACCCCTCGGCCTCGAGCGCGCGCAGCGCGGCGAGCGAGGTCGCCATCAGCGCCGGCTGGGCGTTGGCGGTGAGCGTCAGCGCGTCGGCCTCCCCCTCCCAGATCAGGGTCGACAGCTTTTCGCCCAGCGCCTCGTCGACCTCGTCGAACACAGCGCGGGCCTGCGGCACGGCGCGGGCCAGGTCCTGCCCCATGCCGATGGTTTGTGCCCCCTGTCCGGGAAAGACCAGTGCCAGGCTCATGCGCGTTCCTCCGATGCGTGGGTTCGCGCCGTCATAGCCCGTCAGCGGGGCGCGCTCAACGCCGCATCACAGGTCCATCCCCGACAGCGCCTCGCCCATCGCGCGGCCCAGATCGCGCGAGATGTCGACATAGAGCCCCTGAAACGCGTTGAACATCGCGGTGTTGAGCGCCTGCCCCTCGGCCGAGGCCGAGAACTCGATATAAGCGCGCATCTCGTCCTCCGACAGCGGCGCATAGGCCATGAGGAAATAGGCGTAGAGCCACTCTTCGGCCTCGGCGCGGATTTCGGGCTCCTGCGCCATGACCTCGGGGACCAGCGCGTCGGCGGACAGGCGCAGCGCGCGCGGTGCGGTGGCGCTGAAGCCCTCGAAATAGGCCAGCGAGGTGTTCAGCCCCATCGACACGTTGGCCTCGATCAGGTCGTTGGCGGCGATGCGCTCGGACACGCGCCCGACAAGCTCGGTCGCATCGGCGCGCGCGGCCCTCGCCTGATCGCGCGCGGCGGCGTCGATGCCATCATCAAGCATCGCCTCACGGGCCTCGATCTCCAGCCGCAGCACCCGCGCGCCGATCTCGGTTCCGGCGAAATCGAGCGCGGCGCGGGTCACGTCGGGCTGCCCGGCCAGTTCGTCGGCGAAGTCGGCCATGAATGCCGCGTGCATCCGCGCGGGGTCATACATGCGCGCGATCTCGCGGTCCCACGCGCCGGTGGAGCGATCGGCGAGCATGTCGTCACGGATGGTGTCGGCGTTGGCGCGCCCTTCCTCGGCCATGATCGCGAAGAGATCTTCCAGCAGATAGGCGTCGGAGAGCGCGTGCGCATCCGGATCGTCGTTTGCGCGCGCAGGCGGGGCGGCCAGCAGCAGCGCGGCAACGGCCAGCGGCGCAAGCGCAGCGCGGATATGGTTCAGAACGGTCATGCGGGCTCCCCTTCCGGCCAAGGCACTGCGCACAGACTAGCGCGCTTGCCGGGTCAGGCGAAGCCCTATCAGGACACGGACGCGCGAACGGAAACGCCCGGGCCGGAGGGGTCCGACCCGGGCGTGACGGTGCGATGACAGGACGCTTACGCCAGATCGAAGCGGTCGGCGTTCATCACCTTGGTCCAGGCGGCGACGAAATCGCGCAGGAACTTCTCGGTGCCATCGTCCTGGGCGTAAAGCTCGGCATAGGCGCGCAGGATCGAATTCGACCCGAACACCAGATCGACCCGCGTCGCGGTCCACCTGGGCGCGCCGGTCTTGCGCTCGACGATGTCATAGAGGTTCGAGCCCTTGGGCACCCATTTCCACGCCATGTCGGTCAGGTTGACGAAGAAGTCCGTGCTCAGCGCGCCGGGACGGTCGGTCATCACCCCGTGCCCGGTGCCGCCGTGGTTGGTGCCCATGGCCCGCATGCCCCCGGTCAGCACCGTCATTTCCGGCGCGGTCAGGCCCATCAGCTGGGCGCGGTCCAGAAGCAGTTCTTCGGGGCTGACGACATAGTCTTCCTTCTGCCAGTTGCGGAAGCCGTCGGCGACGGGCTCCAGCGGCGCGAAGCTGTCGGCGTCGGTCATCTCGGCCGAAGCATCGCCACGGCCCGGGGCGAAGGGCACGTCCAGGTCATGGCCCGCAGCGCGCGCGGCCATCTCGATGCCCACATTGCCGGCCAGCACGATGGTGTCGGCGAGGCTTGCGCCGGCATGCGCGGCCAGCGGCTCCAGCACGCCCAGCACCTTCTGAAGGCGGGCGGGCTCGTTGCCTTCCCAGTCCTTCTGCGGGGCAAGGCGGATGCGCGCACCGTTGGCGCCCCCGCGCAGGTCCGAGCCGCGGAAGGTCCGCGCGCTGTCCCAGGCGGTGGCGACCAGCTCGGCCACCGACAGCCCGCTCTCGGCGATCCGGCGCTTCAGCGCGCCCACGTCATAGCCGGTGGCGCCGGCGGGCACCGGGTCCTGCCACAGCAGGTCTTCCTCGGGGACCTCGGGGCCGACATAGCGCGCCTTGGGGCCCATGTCGCGGTGCGTGAGCTTGAACCAGGCGCGGGCGAAGGCATCGTCGAACGCCGCCGGGTCGTTGTAGAACCGCTCCGAGATCTTGCGATACGCCGGGTCCATCTTCATGGCCATGTCGGCATCGGTCATGATCGGGTTCAGGCGGATCGAGGGGTCCTCGACATCGACGGGCTTGTCCTCTTCCTTGATGTCGACCGGCTCCCACTGCCAGGCACCGGCGGGGGACTTCTTCAGCTCCCACTCATAGTTCAGCAGCAGGTGGAAATAGCCGTTGTCCCACTTGGTCGGGTGCGTGGTCCAGGCGCCTTCGATGCCGCTGGTCACGGCGTCACGGCCCACCCCGCGGCTGACATGGTTGTTCCAGCCAAGGCCCTGCTCCTCGATCCCGGCAGCTTCGGGCTCGGGGCCCAGGTTCTCGGCGCGGCCATTGCCGTGGCACTTGCCGACGGTGTGCCCGCCTGCGGTCAGCGCAACGGTTTCCTCGTCGTTCATGGCCATGCGGGCGAAGGTCTCGCGCACCTGCTCGGCGGTCTTGAGCGGGTCGGGCTGGCCGTTCACGCCCTCGGGGTTGACGTAGATCAGCCCCATCTGCACCGCCGCCAGCGGGTTCTCCATGGTCGCGGGGTTGCCGACATCGTCGTAGCGTTCATCCGACGGCGCGAGCCACTCCTTCTCGGCGCCCCAGTAGACATCCTTCTCGGGGTGCCAGATGTCCTCGCGTCCGAAGGCGAAGCCGAAGGTCTTGAAGCCCATCGACTCATAGGCGGCGTTCCCGGCCAGGATCATCAGGTCGGCCCAGCTGATCTTGTTGCCGTACTTCTTCTTGATCGGCCACAGCAGGCGGCGGGCCTTGTCCAGGTTGGTGTTGTCGGGCCAGCTGTTGAGCGGCGCGAAGCGGTGGTTGCCGGTCCCGGCGCCGCCGCGGCCATCGGCCACACGGTAGGTGCCGGCGGCGTGCCACGCCATGCGGATCATCAGCCCGCCATAGTGCCCCCAGTCGGCCGGCCACCACTCCTGGCTGTCGGTCATCAGCGCGTAGAGATCCTTCTTCAGCGCCTCAACATCGAGCTTCTTCAGCTCTTCATGGTAGTCGAAATCGGGGCCGAGCGGGTTCGGCTTGGTGTCGTGCTGGTGCAGGATGTCCAGGTTCAGCGCGTTGGGCCACCAGTCCATCACGGTGGTGCCCAGCGCGGTCTGGCCACCATGCATCACCGGGCATTTGCCGGTCGTCGGGGAATCGTTGCCGTCCATATCTCGTCACCTCTGCGTCGCGAAGTTGCGGCGGACCCTGTGCGGCCCCGCCATCTGGAATCGCTCTAACATGGCCGGACCATCAAGGAAACTTTCTTTTTCTAATGGTTCTGATAAGCTGAGCTCATGAATGCACTGACCATGAAGCATCTGCGCTACTTCGAGGCGCTGGCCGAACACCTGCATTTCGGCCGCGCCGCCGAGGCCTGCGCGATCTCGCAGCCCGCGCTGTCGTTGCAGATCAAGGAGCTGGAGGCGCTGCTGGGCGCGCCGCTGGTCGAACGCGGCCCCCGGCAGTTGCGGCTGACGCGGCTGGGCGAGGCGTTCGTGACCCGCGTGCGCGACATCCTGCGCGGGGTGGACGAACTCGGCGCGCTGGCCCGCGCCGCCGCGTGGCCGATGACCGGGCAGTTGCGGCTGGGCGTGATCCCCACCGTCGCGCCCTATCTGCTGCCGGCGCTGGTCAAGGCGCTGGGCGCGCACGCGCCGGGGCTGGAGCTGCGCCCGCGCGAGGCGGTGACCCAGCGGCTGGTCGCGGCGCTGCTGGACGGGCGGCTCGATTGTGCGATCGTGGCGCTGCCGGTGTCCGAGCCCGAACTGCACGAGGAGCCGCTGCTGTCCGAGGAATTCGCGCTTGTCCGCCCGCTCGCCGATGCCGACCGCCCCGTGCCCAGCCCCGAGGCGCTGCCGCAGATGCGCCTGCTGCTGCTGGAAGAAGGCCACTGCTTCCGCGATCAGGCGCTGTCGTTCTGCCGGATGGGGGGCAGGAAACGGCCGCTCGACGTGATGGAAGGCAGCTCGCTCAGCACGCTGGTGCAGATGGTGGGCGCCGGGATCGGCGTGACGCTGATCCCCGAAATGGCGGTGCGGGTGGAAACCCGCAGCGCGCCGGTATCGGTGGCGCGGATGCCGCCGCCGCAGCCCAGCCGCAGCATCGGCATGGTCTGGCGCCGCCGCAACCCGCTGGCGGACCAGTTCGCGCAACTTGCCGACGCGCTGCGCGGCATCACCGCGCAGGGCTGAGGCGCTGCAGCAGGTAGATGTCCATGATCCAGCCATGCGCGGCGCGGGCCGAGGCGCGCTCGGCGGCGATCCGGTCGGCCACCGCATCCAGCCGCCCGGCGATCAACCGCTCCTGCGCCATGCCGACATAGGCGCCCCACCAGATGTGGAACGCCTCGCCCGGCAGCCCCGCATAGCCGCCGCCCGCGTCCAGCATCACCACCACGCGGTCGGCGTCGCGCGGCCAGCCACGCGCGCGCAGCTGCCGCGCGGTGGTCACCAGCACCGGCGCGCCCAGATCGTTGAACGGGATCGCATGCGCCGCGCACAGCGCCTGGATCGCGGTGATGCCGGGGATCACCCGCAGCGTCAGCGGCATCAGGCGCCCCACCCGCTCGGCGATGCGCAGGCTGCTGTCATAGAGCGACGGATCGCCCCAGATCAGCAGCCCCACGCGCGGCCCGCCGCCTTGTGCGATGTGGCGCCCGATCACCTCGGCCCAGCGCGCGGCGATGGCGTCGTGCCAGTCGGCAACGCGGGTGTGGTAGTCGGGCGTTGCGGGGTCGCGCTCGGGCAGGTCGAAAGCCTCGATCCGCGTGCCGGGGGTGGTGATGCAGCGCGCGCAGATTTCCTGCCGCAGCCCGGCCAGATCCGCCTTGTCCGTCCCCTTCAGCGGCAGCAGGATCAGGTCGCACGCGTCGATCGCCGCCGCCGCCTGCGCGGTCACGTGGTCCGGGTTGCCGGTGCCGATCCCGATCAGCGACAGCGCGATCACGGCACCGACCGCGGCGTGTAGACCCAGCGCCCGACCCGGCGCGTGGCCTCGGAGCCCACGATCACCACGGTGCGCATGTCCGCCATCTCGGGCGTGGCCTCGGCCAGCGTGACGGTGCGCAGCGCCTCGTCGGGGGTGGAGACCGCACGCGCGAAGATCACCAGCCGGTCGGGGGTGCAGTCTTCCCGCAGGATCTCCAGCACCCGGGCGAACTGGTGCGGGCGCGCTTTCGAGCGCGGGTTGTAGAACGCCATCGCGAACCCCCCGCGCGCGGCGTGGCGCAGGCGGCGCTCGACCTCGGCAAAGGGCTTGAGGTTGTCCGACAGGTTGATCGCCGCGAAGTCATGCCCCAGCGGCGCCCCGGCGCGCGCCGCCGCCGCCAGCATCGCGGTGATGCCCGGCAGGATGCGGATGTCCGGCGCGTCGGCGTCCGCGCGCGTCTCCAGCGCCTCGAACAGCGCCGCGGCCATGGCGAACACCCCCGGATCGCCCGACGACACCACCACCACCCGCCGCCCCGCTGCCGCCATGTCCAGCGCATGCGCGGCGCGCTCCAGCTCCACCCGGTTGTCGGACGGATGCAGCACCAGCCCCGGGCGCGGCGCCACCCGCGCCACATAGGGGCCGTAACCCACCACGTCCGTGGCCTCGGCCAGCGCGGACTGCGCCTGCGGGGTGATCAGCGCGTCATCCCCGGGGCCGAGCCCCGCGACGGCGACCCAGCCGGTCATGCCTCGGCCTCGGGGCGGCGACCGTGGCCATGCACCAGCACGATCGCGAAATAGGGGCAGTCCTCGGGCGCGGTCTCGGCCAGCCGCAGGATGCGCTGGCCCGGCATGGTGCCGCGCTCCACCAGCCAGGCATCGGCGAGCCGCCCCGCAGCCGCCAGCGCGCGCCGCACCTTGGGCAGGTTGCGGCCGAGTTTCATCACCACCAGCGCGTCGGCGTCGCGCATGGCGGCGGCCAGCGCCTCCTCGGGCAAGGTGCCCATCAGCACCATCAGCGAATCGTCGCCCCACGTCATCGGCTGGCCCAGCGCGTTCCAGCAGCCGACCATGCCGGGGATGCCGGCGATGACCTCGACCGGAACGCGGCCCGACAGCCGCGTGTGCAGGTGCATGAACGAGCCATAGAGGAACGGGTCCCCCTCGCACAGCACCACGACCTCCGCGCCGCTCGCGGCCAGCGCGGCCAGCCGGTCGGCCCAGTCGTCGTAGAAAACAGCCAGCGCGCGGCGGTATTCAGGGCTGTCGACCGGCAGTTCGGTGGTCACGGGATACTCCATCGCGTGCTCCACCGCGTCCGGGGCCAGCATCCCGTCCACGATCCGCCGCGCCTGCCCCGCGCGCCCGGCCTTGCGGAAATAGGCGATGTGCCGCGCCCCCCGGATCGCCCGGTCGGCCCGGACCGAGATCAGCCCCGGATCGCCCGGCCCCAGCCCCGCGCAGATGACGCGACCCCCGCTCATTCGCGCCGGCTCGCCAGCGCGTTCACGGCCGCCACGGTGATGGCCGAGCCCCCCAGCCGCCCCGTGACCACCAGTGCCGGCACCGGCGGGTCAGCGATCAGCGCGTCCTTGGATTCGGCGGCGCCCACGAAGCCCACCGGGCAACCGATGATCGCCGCGGGGCGCGGGCAGTCCGGGTCCTCGAGCATGTTCAGCAGGTGAAACAGCGCCGTCGGCGCATTGCCGATGGCGACCACGGCACCGGCCAGATGCGGACGCCACAGCTCCAGCGCCGCGGCCGAACGCGTGTTGCCCATCCGTGCCGCCAGATCGGGCACGCCCGCGTCGTGCAAGGTGCAGATCACCGCGTTGGCGGCAGGCAGGCGCGCGCGCGTGATCCCTTCGCTCACCATCCGCGCATCGCACAGGATCGGCGCGCCCGCCTCCAGCGCCGCGCGCGCCGCCACCGCCATGCCGGGCGAAAACCGCACGTCGCGTTCCAGCCCCACCAGCCCGGCGGCGTGGATCATGCGCACCACGACCACCTCCTCCTCGGGCGAGAACCGCGCCAGATCGGCCTCGGCCCGGATGGTGGCGAAGGACTGCGCATAGATCGCCGCGCCGTCGGTTTCATAAACGTGCGGCATCAGACCTCCCCCGCCAGCGACACATCCTCGGCGCGCATCCCGCGCCGCTCCGGCGTATCGCCCGCCCGCCCGTCGCGCACAAGATCGAACCCCGCCGGCGTCGCCACCACCGTCACATCGGCGCGCCGCGGATGCGCGCAGCCCTTCGCGCAGCCCGAGACATGCAGGCGCTTGCCGTCCGGCACCTGCGCCGCCAGCCGCCGCGCCAGCGCGCGCACCGGCGCATGCGCCTGCACGCACCCCGGCGCACCGGTGCAGGCCTCCACCCGCCGCAATGGATCCTCCGCATCCGTGATCAGTCCCGGCAGGTCAGGCAGCGCCCGCAGCCCCTCCACCAGCACCATCCGCCACGGCGTGACCCGCATGTCCCCCAACCCCGCCAGCGCGCCCAGCGTCCCCGCCTCCAGTTGCCCGAACGCCGCCCCCACCAAGACACCCTGCGCCACCAGCCCCGGCACGGGCACCACCCCCGCCGCAACCGGGGCCTCGCTGCCCGAAAACGCCCCGCCCGGCAGCACGCCGCGCGCCACCAGCGCCGCCATCCGCCCACGCCCGTGCACCACGCCGCCCGCGTCCACGAACCACCGCGCCAGCGCCACCGCGCGCGCCGCAGCCTCCCCCGCCGCGACCGGAGCCCCCAACGCCGCCCCATCGCAGCGCAGGATCACCCCGCCGCCCGCGCCACGCTCCAGCCGGATATCGGCCGACACATCCGCCAGCACCCGTGTCGCCCCGGTGTCCACCGCAAACCCGAACTTCCCCGGCAACGCCGGACCCGCCGCCAGCGCCCGCGCCAGCGCGGCGGCCAGCGCATCCTCCGCAGGCGTCGCAAACGGGCTCACCACGATGTTCCGCCGCGCCTCCAGCGTTACATCCGCATCCACCAGCCCCAATGCACGCAACGCGTCCACCAACGCGCGATACCCATCCTCGCGGACCCCGCGCAGCTGCACATTCGCCCGCGCCGACAGATCGATCAGCCCGCTGCCGAACTCCCGCGCCGCCGCCGCCAGCCCCGCCGCCTGCGCCGCGCTGAGCCGCCCCCCCGGCGGGCGCACCCGCACCACCAGCCCGTCGCCCGACATCATCGGCCGCAGCGCGCCGGGGCACCAGCCCTGCACGACGGGCCCTTCATCCTGACCAAAATATCCTCGGGGGGACTCGACCGCAGGTCGAGGGGGGGCAGACAGCCCCCCTGCGCCGCTGCCACCCGCGCGCCGCCCGCTCATGCGCCCACCCCCGCGGCCAGCGAGTTCCGCCGGCTCACCCACAGCCCAGCGTCGCGCAACCGTTCGAACAGGTCGCGCAACGCAGCCAGCGCCTGCGGGTTCTCGCGCTCCATGAACTCAACCAGATCGGCGCGGCCCAGCGTCGCGTCGTGGTAGAGGTCGAACAGATGCGGCGGCACCACGCCCGCCAGATGCGCGAACGCCGCCATGTGATCGAGCGTCGCGGCGATCTCGGCCGCGCCGCGAAAGCCGTGGCGCATCATGCCGCTCGCCCAGTCCGGATTGGCGGCGCGGGCGCGGACCACGCGGGCGATCTCTTCGCTCAGCGACCGCGCGCGCGGCTGCTCAAGGCGCGTCGCGTCCAGGTGGTAAAGCGCCGGCGCCGCGGCCCCCAGCCGCGCCATCGCGGCGGCGAAGCCGGCCTCGTGCGCGGCGTAGTCCGACGCCAGCAGCAGGTCGCTTTCGGGCAGGTCCTGCGCGTGCACGAAGCTGTCGGCCCCGCGCAGCCGCGCCTCCAGCCCCGCGCGGTCGGCCCGCGCCTGCCCGTCGGCGCCGATCGCCCAGCTTGACGCGGCAAGCCACGCCTCGCCCGCCGCCGCGCGCGCCTCCGCGGTGAAGTCGTCCAGCGCCGCGCCCATGCCCAGCCCGTAGTGCCCGGGCTTCGGGCCGAACACCCGCGCCGCGCGGGCGGTGTAGGGGTTGTCGGCGGGGTCCTCCTCGCGCGCGGCGAGCGCGTCGGCGCCGGTCTCGAACAGCGTCGCCAGCCCCGGAAACACGTCGCGGAACAGCCCCGACACGCGCAGCGTCACGTCGATCCGCGGGCGGTCCAGCTCGGCCAGCGGCAGCACCTCGACCCCGTTCACGCGCCCCGAGCCCGCGTCCCAGCGCGGCGCGAGGCCCGCCAGATGCAGCGCCATCGCGAACTCCTCGCCCGCGGTGCGCATGGTGGCCGAGCCCCACAGATCCACCACCAGCCCGCGCGGCCAGTCGCCGTGGTCCTGCAGATGGCGGCGCAGCAGCTCCTCGGCCAGCTTCACGCCCTGCGCATGCGCCGCGCGGCTGGGCACGGCGCGGGGGTCCACGGCGAACAGGTTGCGCCCCGTGGGCAGCACGTCCGACCGCCCCCGCGCGGGCGAGCCCGACGGCCCCGGCGCCACCCGCTGGCCCGCGAGCGCCGCCGCCAGCCCCGCGCGCTCGGCATCGCCGCACGCGCCCGCGCCCAGCACATGCAGCCCGTCGCCATACTGGCTTTCCTTGATGTCGCACACGAAGCGGTCGATGCGGGTGATCGCCTCGGTCATGCAGGCATCCGCGGGCAGGCCGAGGTCGTCCTCCACGCCCAGCGCCTGCGCCTCGGCGCGGATGTCGGCGACCAGCCGGTCGCGGCGGCGGGGGTCCAGCCCGTCGGCGGTGGAGTATTCGTCAAGCAGCCGCTCCAGCCCCGCCATCCCCTCGGGCAGCGTGGTCTGCGACAGCGGCGGCGGCAGATGGCCCAGCGTCAGCGCGCCGATGCGGCGCTTGGCCTGCGCAGCCTCGCCCGGGTCGTTGACGATGAACGGATAGATCACCGGCAGATCGCCGGTCAGCGCCTCGGGCCAGCACGCGCCCGACAGCGCCACCGCCTTGCCCGGCAGCCATTCGAGCGTGCCATGCGCGCCCATATGCATCAGCGCATGGATGCCCTGCGCGCGCAACCACAGGTAGAAGGCGACATAGCCATGCCGCGGCGTGCGCGACAGGTCGTGATAGTCGTCATCGCGCGCCGCAACCTCGCCGCGTTCGGGCTGAAGCGCAACCAGCGCCTCGCCCCGGCGCAGCGCGGTGAAGCGGAAGGCGCCGTCTTGGACCGCCGGATCGCGTGCAGGCTCGCCCCACGCGGTGTGGAGCGCCGCGCGCAGCGGCGCCGGGAGCGTGGCCAGCGCGGCGCGGTAATCGGCGAGCGGCCAGTCGATGCGCGCGTCGGCCAGGTCGCGCGACAGCGCGACGCCCGCGTGTCCCTGATCCGCCAGCAGCGCCTCGGCCGAGGCGAGCGCGTCCAGCCCCACCGCATGCGCCATCTGCCACGGGCGGCCGGGATAGGTGGACAGCACCACCGCCAGCTTGCGCGTCTGCGCCGCCCTCTGCGCCGCC
>LFIK01002167.1_pt1 | contig 15817 bp, 13 predicted proteins | sample 643401 | NCBI WGS metagenome assembly LFIK01 (sample SAMN03777447, study PRJNA286221) | soda lake metagenome | biome: soda lake; feature: Kulunda steppe; material: water; isolation source: sample T5-Br brine of Lake Tanatar-5 | place: Russia: Kulunda steppe | collected 2010-07
GCCTCTGTCTTTCTATCTTTAGTTTATACAAAACTAATGCAAGCTTAGTCCGGTATAAGGAATACCTTATAAGAAAGTGAAAACAAAAAAAAGGCTACTCAAATTGAGTAGCCTTTAAACTTCATAGCAATTTTTTTTTAATTATTTGGCTGTAGATGTAGATTTAGTTGCTAATGCATAAATTACAAGTCCAAATCCAATTTTGTTTACAGCGTCACCGATGTTGTAAACAACATTCATAGCTCCTTGTGCTGCATCAATGTCTTCTACTAATTGAAGTCCAAATAATCCACCTTCAGTACCTAAAATGTATCCAAGAGGATAAATCGCCCATCCAACTAATACAAACCAACACAATACTTTATGCGCAGCTAAAACATTTCCACCAGCTGATTCTGCTAATTTTTTAGCTTCACCAAACCAGATAATGTAAACAATAATGAAGTAAGCAATACCAGAAATTAATCCCCATACCCACTGCATAGTTGGACTATCCATAGACATAGCTTCACCAAAATAACCAGTTACTAACATCACCACAGACCAGAAAATTAGTTTCCACATCAATGATAATTTAGCCCCTGCAACTCTTAAAATAAGATAGAACTCAACACACATTAATGGTACTGTTAAAATCCAGTCCACATATCGGAAAAATGTAGGCGACTCCCCAACTTGATCCCAATAATCTCTCATGTAAAAGTAATGTACTGCGGCAATAAATGTAATTAAACCAGAAACCAGTACAGAGGTTCTCCACTTGTTGTCAAATTGACTCAGTGATAAAAAGAAAAAAGCAGATGCGGCCATCATAGCCATACTGCCAATAAAAAACGTAAAACCGGTGTAATCGTCGTTCGCGATTTGTGATACATCGGCTAATAAATACATAAAATTACTCATAGCTTTAAAATTTTTGTTCAATCAAAAGTAGGAAAAACTTAAACAATAAAAATTATTATTAAGAAATATTTTTGACTATATTTGATAAAAATTCAATTTATCAAGGTGAAAATTTATGTAATCGCATTTGTGTCAAGCATTTTAGCTATAGTGTTAAATTTTTTGTTAAAAAATTATCTGCTTGATATTTTAGGTCTTTTCATGGTTTTAAGTGTTGGAATATTACATGGTGCAAATGATTTATCTCTAATAAAAAAAATCAAATCAAAAAATTCACTTAGAGTATCAAAATATACCCTAGCATATTTAAGCTTGGTATTACTTGTACTTGGCGCATTTTATTTTATTCCAGTAACAATTTTGGTAGCTTTTGTTCTGATTAGTGCTTATCACTTTGGAGAACAACATCTTCAAATGAACAAGAAATTTAATATACCTTTGCTTAAATTTGTTTATTTTAATTTTGGACTAAGTGTGTTAATCGGTCTGTTTTTCTTTAATTCAGAGTTTACTTCAGAAATAATAAGAGATATTACTGACTTCGTAATTCCAGCCCATTTTTACCAATACGCACTCTTAATTGTATTAACTTTACTTTTTTTATCATTTCTGCTGACCTTACTCCGCACTGAATTAAAGTTACTTTTTATTTCTAAGAAAATATTAGATTTGATAATCGTATTTTTAGTTTTCTACTTTTCTGAATTGCTTTTTGGTTTTGCGATCTATTTTGTGTTTTGGCATACTCTACCCTCCTTAAACGATCAAATTAAATTTCTTTACGGAGAAAATTCAAAAGCCACATGGCTTACTTACTTTAAAAAATCATTTCCTATATGGTTAGTCTCAATTCTTGGACTTTTTATACTTTATTTCTTTTTTGGTAATGATAATATGTATTTAAGCATTATGTTTGCCTTCATTGCAGCTGTGACTTTTCCACACGTAGTTGTTATCGAACGTATGTTTGAAAAGTATAATTCTAAATTTTAAAATGATGAAAAATTATTTAATACTTGCTTTGTTTATTTTTTTTGTAAGCTGTTCTTCAGAACATCAAATTATTGAGGGAAAGGTTATTGACGAAAATAATCAGCCAATACAAGACGTGCTTGTCCAAGTAATGGGAACCGACTTATTTGAATATACCAACGAAGACGGTTATTTTAAAATTGACACCAAAAGCAGAGGAGCGGAGTTAATATTCAACAAAGAAGGTTATGAATTTCAACGAAAATGTATTGACGAAGTTAAAGAAGTGCAACTAGCTGAGAAAGATTAAGTTCTAAGTGTGTGCTTTTTAGTTATTTTCTTACCTTTTTGTCTTGATTCTTGAGACTGAATAATTTCCCACAATTTATCAGAAGCTCTTTTTCTTGCTTTCTCTAAATCTATAATAGGCTCAGGGTAGTCTATTCCAAGTTCAAAACCATACATTTTTTGTTCCATAGGGGTTAATTTCCAAGGCTCATGTATAAACTCTGTTGGAATTTTACTTAATTCTGGAACAAATTTCATTATAAATTCACCTTTGGGGTCATGTTTATAAGAATTTTTAATTGGGTTATAAATACGCAATGTATGTATTCCCGTTGTTCCTGCTTGCATTTGCAACTGAGGATAATGTATTCCTGGTTCAAAATCCAAGAACAAAGACGCCAAATGATTTGAAGCTAACTGCCATTTTTGCCAAAGCAAATGACAAAAAAACGAAACCAATAATGCACGCATTCTAAAGTTGAGATAGCCCGTTTGTTCTAAACAACGCATGCTTGCATCAACTAATGGAAATCCTGTTTTTCCCTTTTTCCAAGCTTCTATTAAATGAGGTTCTTCTTTTTGCTCAAGATTATTGAAAGCTGAATTGAAGTTCTCAAATTCAATGCGTTCCTCCATTTCAAACTTTTGAATAAAATGTGCCTGCCAACGTAAACGACTAGAAAATTGATGAATAGCATTTTTGTTTTTTAAATTACTTTTTTGTTCTTCTAACTTCTGAAGAATCTCTCTTATGGAAATATTCCCCCAAGCAATATAAGGAGAAAGCCTACTACAGGAAGTTCTAGCTAGCAAAGGTTTTGAAATATTAGATTGATAGTTGACATGTCTTTTATTCAAAAAACTATTTAAGTACCTCAATCCAAAACTTCTACCTCCATGCTGAAAATTTGAGCTTAGTGAATAGTTTGGATTCCATTGCGGTAAATGATTGTATAAACCATTAATCTTCTCTATGCTTACAAAACATGAGCTGTTCCCATGAAAAACCAAGCGTTCTTTATTCATGTGGTTTTCCCAAGAATTCACCCAAGTTTTTCTCGATTTTAGTCCTCTTATCACTCCATTGTTTATGAATTCTTTCCAAGTTATTTTTGCTGAATGGAAAAACTTCTTTACTTCAAGATCTCTTTTAAAGGTTTTGCTTAATCCAGTTTCTTGATGACTAAAAACCTGTTTAATACCAAGTATTTGATGAATGCTTGCAAAACATTGAATTGCTTCTCCTTGAATACAAAGAATTTGCGTTTGATGGTTAATTAATTTGCGCTGGAGTTCTGTAATTGATTGATATATGAACCTGAAGTGACGTTTACTGTAGTGGGGGTCTTTTTCAATGATAGGCTCAAATACATAAAGCAAAAGAATTTGCTCGTTTTGTTGAAGCGCTGTATGCAAGGCTTGGTTATCTTCCAACCTTAAATCACGTTTAAACCATACTATATTTACCATTTGGCAAAGTTAGTGTGCCTTAAACGTGATTAAAAATTGAATAATCAACTTTAGTTAATTTTTAGCTTTACTTTAGGCAATTTTAGCCTGCTTTTTTGCTGCTTCAATGAAGCTTACAAAAAGCGGGTGAGGTTGTGCTACCGTGCTTTTGTATTCAGGGTGATATTGAACGCCAACAAACCATGGGTGGTCGGGTAGTTCTACTACTTCAACTAATTGAGTTTTTGGGTTAACCCCAGAGCAAAGCATATTGTTCTCTTCCAATTTTGCAATATATTTATTGTTTAATTCGTAACGATGACGATGCCTTTCTGAAATCATTTCAGCATTGTAAATTTGACTTATTAAACTTCCCTCTTTTAATTCACAATCCCAAGCTCCTAAGCGCATTGTTCCTCCTAGGTCAGTAATGTTTTTTTGGTCGTCCATCAAATCAATTACGGGATGTGGGGTGTTGGGATTCATTTCTGTAGAGTTAGCATTTTTTAGTCCTAACACATTTCTGCTAAATTCAATTACAGCCATTTGCATACCTAAACAAATTCCAAAGAAGGGTATTTTGTTTTCGCGTGCAAATTTTACAGCTTCAATCTTTCCTTCAATTCCTCGTTCACCAAAGCCTGGAGCCACAAGAATTCCGTGCAGGTTTTTAGTTTCGGGGTTGTTTTTAAAAATAAATTCAGAATGAATATTAATCACATTTACTTTTACATCGTTTTCTGCGCCAGCATGAATAAACGATTCTAAAATCGATTTATACGAGTCTTGAAGTTCTATGTACTTGCCAACTAATCCAATATTAACAACTTCGGTAGCATTTTTAAATTTCTGCAGAAATTTATTCCATTTTGTTAGGTCTGGAGATGTATCTTGAGGAAGATTTAATTTAGCAAGTGTAATGACATCCAAGCCCTCCTTCATCATCATATTAGGAACATCGTAAATAGTTGAGGCATCTTTAGATTCAATGACAGCTTCACGTCTTACATTGCAAAAACGAGCCAGCTTATTTCTCAAATCTTCACTCAAGTCGTGCTCTGTTCTACACACTAAAATATCTGCTGCTACACCGCTTTCCATAAGGGTTTTTACAGAATGCTGAGTGGGTTTTGTCTTCAGTTCTTTTGCCGCCGCTAAATAGGGAACAAGGGTAAGGTGAATGACTAGCGAATTATAATCGCCTAATTCCCATTTTAGCTGCCTTACTGCTTCAATGTAGGGTAGGGATTCAATGTCTCCAACTGTACCTCCAATTTCGGTGATAATGATGTCATATTCACCAGAATTTCCTAAGATTTGGATACGTTCCTTAATTTCATTAGTGATGTGAGGAATAACTTGTACGGTTTTTCCTAGGTAATCTCCACGTCTTTCTTTTTCAATTACACTTTGGTAAATTTTACCAGTAGTAACATTGTTGGCTTGTGAGGTGTTTACGTTCAGAAAACGTTCGTAATGCCCTAAATCTAAATCGGTTTCAGCACCGTCTTCCGTAACAAAGCATTCACCATGTTCATACGGATTCAAGGTTCCTGGGTCAATGTTGATGTAGGGGTCTAATTTTTGAATGGTGGTTTTATAACCTCTTGCTTGAAGTAATTTTGCAAGTGATGCAGCAATGATTCCTTTCCCGAGAGACGAAGAAACACCGCCGGTAACAAAAATATATTTTGTATTAGCCATGACGTGTTGATTTGATGTCTTTACGGGACGCAAAACTAAGGCTTTTTTACAAATTAGAAGTAATAATCTAAATATTTATAGCGCAAGATGTGGAAACAAATGGCTAGTTCAAACTTTCATTAAACAGATATTTTTAAAAAAAAAAACATGAACAAAACACCAAGAAAATTAATCATTACATTTCTAAAACTCGTTTACGTTCTTTTTCGTACTCTTCTTTAGTAATTAAGCCTTCTTCATACAAGGCTTTTAATTCTCTAAGTTTTTCTGCTTTTGATAAAATTGATTTCTTTTCTTCTTCATCTATTTCTTTTTGATAGCCCTCAATAGCTTGCATTTCGTAAGTCCTTGAAGGCTTGTATTTCATTGTCCATAGGAACGGGAATAAGAAAAATATACCACCAATAATAGCTCCTACATCAGTTTCTTCATCTCTAGAAAAGGAGTTTTCAAAATCTTGGTAACCTTCCTTTTCTAACTTCACAAGTGTAGTTGAGCCTACAATTTTAGTATCTCTATGGGTGTATGGAGTTGTACCAACATATTCACCATTCAAATATACCTTTGCATTAGAAGGAGTTGAATTAATAGTAGTTGCGCTAGAGCAGCTTGCCAATAGAATAATTGTTGCTAAAAAAATAGCTGTAAGTTGAACTTGTTTTTTCATAATATATTTTACAATCAAAATTTGAGCAAAAGTAAAAAAAAATTATAGCTTAAAACTGATATGAGCTTCTTTTTGCTAAATTCAAAATAGCATTAGGCGCCCCTAACTTTAAAAACTGAACTTATCTAACACAATACTGAACTTTGAATAATAAATGCCTGATGTTTCTCCTTTAATGGTTCGCTTTTTCTTTATTTTACTAAAGTTTCTGTAGAAACTAAAGTGAGCTCTTAAAACCGCCCAAAAATGGGTTGGTTTTAGCTGAAATAAGAAATAAAATGCCGCAAAACCATCAAGGATTAAGCGAAGTAGTAATTTGATATAAATATTTTTTGAAGGGGCATTTTTTACTAAATTATAAAGCGAATTTCTGAAATTTAAAAAGGTTTTTCTAGGATTTAAGTTGTTTAATGTGCCTCCTCCTAAGTGAAATATTTCACTATTAGGCGTGTAATAAGTAAGGAAACCAGCATTGCGCATTCGCCAACACAAATCAATTTCTTCCATGTGGGCAAAATAGTCTTCATCAAAACCTCCAACTTCAAAAAAAACTGATTTTCTAATGCCTAAACAAGCTCCCGAAGCCCAAAAAATTTCTTGTATTTGATTGTATTGACCTTCATCCTTTTCAACTTGGTCAAACATTCTCCCTCGGCAATAAGGATAAGCAAAATAATCAATTAACCCACCGGCAGCCCCTGCATATTCAAAATAATCAGGTTGAGTATAACTTTTTATTTTTGGTTGAACTGCTGCAATTTTTTTATCTTTTTGTAGCAATTCAACAATAGGCAAAACCCAGTTTTTAGGTACTTTTACGTCGTTGTTCAACAGTATGCAAAACTCTTCTTTAACTTCTTTTAAAGCTTGGTTGTAACCTTCCGCATAACCATAGTTTTGGGACAACTGAATAATTTTTACCTGAGGAAAGTTTTTACTAGTCCAAGCCACTGAAGTATCGCTAGACGCATTATCGGCAAGATAAACTTGAGCTGGCCTACTAAAATTAGCCACCGAAGGCAAAAACTCTTTAAGTAGCTTTAGCCCATTCCAATTCAATATGACTACGGCAGGGGTGATCATTACTTATACTTTGGTAATTCGGGTAAAAATGTATATTCCTGTATTTCTTTATTCATCTGACAAAAATAGTGATTAATTCCATTGGTAATCATTAGGTAACGAGCGTCTAGTTCCATATTGTACTTCGCTATTTGGTCAAATGTAGCCTGAGTAATAGGTATAGAAGGAGCTTTACATTCAACCATTAAATTTATTTTTCCATTCGGTTCAAAGGCAACAATATCATATCGCTTAATACGACCATTAATTTCTATTTTTCGCTCTTCGCTAAGCAAAGAAAGTGGATAAGCTAAATGTTGGTGTAAAAATTGAACACAATGTTGTCTTACCCATTCTTCTGGCGTAAGGATCAAAAATTTTTTACGTAAAACAGAGAATATAGCTGTTTTATTTTCTCTATTTTTGAACTTAAATTGAAATGTTGGAAAATTGAGTTGATCCATTAAATTTTCAGCTATTTTTCTACAAATATAATAGTTCTCTTATGAAGAAAGCGGTACAGGTGCTAAATGATTTAAAACAAAAAAAATATGCTTCTATTTATTTTTTGGTTGGAGAGCATGAAACTTTTTTTGTGGATCAAATTGCTAAATATATTGAAGATCACGTACTTTCTGAAGAAGAAAAAGGTTTTAATCAAAGTGTTTTGTATGCTAAAGACTTGACTATGAGTGAAGTTGTGGAAGCTGCAAAACGTTATCCTATGATGGCAGAGCATCAGGTAATTGTAGTTAGAGAAGCCCAAGATTTATCTAGGCAACTAGATCACTTAGAAGCTTATGCAGAACAGCCTCAACCTTCTACAATTCTAGTTTTTTGTTATAAGTATAAGAAACCAGACGGTAGAAAGAAAGTTATTAAAACAATAAAAAAAACAGGTGTTTATTATGAAACAGCGAAGATTTATGACAATCAGGTACCGGATTGGATTGTACAAACCTTAGCACAGAATCAATACAGTATAGATCCAAAGGCAAGTTCAATGTTAGTTGAATTTCTTGGCGCAAGCTTATCTAAAATCTATAAAGAATTAGAAAAATTAATGCAAATTTTGCCTCAAGGAAGTAGAATTACTCCTGAGGCTGTTGAAGAAAATATAGGAATAAGCAAAGACTTTAATAATTTTGAATTAACCAACGCTATTGGTAGTAAAGATGAAGTAAAGGCCTTTAAAATTGTTAACTATTTTGCACAAAATCCGAAGAAAAATCCACTGCCATTTACTGTAGGTGTGCTTTTTGGATATTTTGAAAAATTATTGATTTTTCATTCTTTAAAAGATAAATCCAATACAAATGTTGCTAAACAGCTTGGAGTTCATCCTTTTTTTACCAAAGATTATTTTTCTGCTGCCAAAAATTATCCTCTAAAAAAAGTGAGTAAGGCCATTGCTTTACTTCGTGATTTAGATATAAAATCTAAAGGAGTAAACTCAGGAACAACGCCTGAGGGAGATTTACTCAAATCCTTTTTAGTACAAGTAATGAGAGGTTAAAGTAGTTGCAATTGTTGTCTTAGTGAGGTAAAAAAACCTTAAAAGTAGTTCCTTTATTCAGTTTTGATTTTACTTCAATTTCTCCTCGATGTAGGCTAACAATTTTTTTGGTAAGGTAAAGTCCAATTCCATGCCCTTCAGAAAAGTTTTTGTTCTTTCCTCTGAAGAATGGACTGAAAATGTGCTCTAAGTCTGCTTCTGAGATTCCAATCCCTTTATCCCAAAATTCAAGAAGTATTCCAGAAGCGCAAGGTGTAATACTAACATGACTTTGATTAGATTCTGAAAACTTACAAGCGTTTTCCATCAAATTTATAAAAGCAACTTGAAGCAAGTATTCATTACCTTTTATATTAATGTCAAAATCTTCATTGACTTTTTCCTTAAAATTTACCTGCACATTGTAATTTTTATTTTTCGTTTTTATTTGAACAATGGCATCCATTAAGACTTCATCCACCCTAATTTTCTTAAAGTGTATTTCTGAAGGGTCGTAACTAGCTTTGGCTAAATCTAATAGAGAATTAGAAAGTTTAGCTAATTTGCTAGCGTCATCTAGTGCGTTTTTGATTGCTTGCTGGTATTCTTCAAAACTTCTTTTCTTTGAAGCAGTAATTTCTAATTCAGTAATTATGGCAGCTAAAGGTGTTCTTAATTCATGAGAAATATTAGAAACAAACTGCTTTTGACTTTCAAATGAATTTTCCAAACGATCTAGCATTTTATTAAAAGAAAGTGCTAACTCATTTAATTCATCTTTATTATTGCTTTCCTTTAATCTGAGGTATAAATTAGCTGCAGTAATTCTTTTAATTTGCTCATTCATATTAAAAATAGGAGAAAGGGCTTGCCTACTGAATAAAATTCCGATTAAAAAAACTAAAAAAACAGAAGCTAAAAGCGCAAGAATTAAGGTAGTTGATAAACTTGAAAGCTTATTGTAGCCATATTCGTCATACCCTGCAGCGGTAATAAGAAAAAACTCATTATTGTAAACGTATTTTAATCCTATAACTTTCCAATCTCCAATGTAAAACTGCATTACTTCATCATTTGAAATTCGATTTAGCATGGTTACATCTTCTTTTACTACGTCAGTTTTTAGGTCATCGTGATAAAGCAATTCAAAATTGGTGTTATATATAGCTACTTCAACTTCGTTAATTAATTCTCTATTTTGTTTATAAATTTCTTGTAATGTGTTTTCTTTTACCTGTGCGTCTAAAAACAAGTTGGCTTTTGTCAATGCTTCATTATACAATAAATCATAAAATTCTTTTTCTCTATTTTCAACAGAGGAGAGGTAGATTACCAACGCAAATGCAATTAGTAAGCCTGCAGTAATTGCTGTGAAAAGAAGAGTTATTCTAGCCTTAAGACTTAGCATAAAGTTAGGTTTTCAAGATAAAGCCCATACCTGTTTTAGTATGAATAAGCTTGTGGTCAAAATTTTTATCTACTTTTTTACGAAGATAATTGATGTAAACATCAATAAAATTTGTTCCCGTATCAAAATTCATGTCCCATACCTTTTCAGAAATTTCTTTTCTTGAAAGAACACGTTCGGGGTTTTCTAACATGAACTTTAAGAGCTTGAATTCTTTTGGCGTTAAGTTGATTTCCTTTGTGCCTCTAGTCACCATTTTACTGTGCAAATTCATCTCTAAATCAGCATAGTTTAAAGTGATATTATGTTTTGTAGGCTGTATTTTTTTTCTTTTTAGAAGGGCGTTTACACGTGCAATTAATTCACGCATTTCAAAAGGTTTTACGAGGTAATCATCTGCTCCTGCGTCAAAACCCTCAACCTTATCATCAGTTGTACCTAAAGCGGTGAGCATGATTATGGGTATAAAAGCATCTTTTTTCTTGATTCTTTTACAAAACTCTATACCATCTACAGTTGGTAATATAATATCTGTAATAATTAAATCAAAGTTGTTAGAGGAATACAAACGTTCGGCACTTTTTCCGTCATAAGCTAATTGAACATTAAAACCTACTTCACTTAGTCCTCGTTGTAAAAGTTCAGAAACTCTTAAATCATCTTCAACTACTAAAATTTTCATTTTCACCAATATTAATCATACCACTACACTAAGCAAAGTTAACCGATTTTAAACTTTCAACTCATTTTTTGGGCATTAGAAACTTATTATATTCAACTTTTATGGTTAACCTTTAATTTTCTTTAGAATCCATTTTTCAAATTCAACAATAATGAAAATAGTAACGCCTATAACAAATGGATAAATCCAATACTTTAAATCAATTGGTGCAGTATCAAACAAATCATTCATAAAAGGTACATAAACAAAAATAAGTTGCAGTAATGTTAGTAAACCAGCCGCATAAAAAACGTATTTGTTTTCAAAAAAGCCTTTTCCAACAGCTAATTCCTCTATTTTTCTACAATTGAATAAGTAAAATAGTTGAGCGCATACTAAGGTATTTACAGCAACTGTACGAGCTTCTTCTTCAGAAAGTCCAATGTTTTCATACATATAGGTGAAGATTGAAAGTGTAAAAAATCCAATAATAATAGATACATAAATGATTTTCCACAAAAATCCTTTTCCTAAGATTGAAGCTTTAGGGTCTCTGGGAGGTCTTTGCATTACCTTATCTTCCATTGGTTCAAAAGAAATGGCCAAGGCTAAAGTTACTGCGGTAACCATATTTACCCATAAAATTTGCGCAGCTGTAATGGGCATAGTAATATTTAAAATAATAGCAGCCATTAATACTAACGATTCAGCTCCATTGGTAGGTAAAATAAAAAATAGCGCTTTTCTAATATTATCATAAACTGTTCTTCCTTCTTTAATAGCATTAACAATACTGGCAAAATTGTCATCGGCAAGTACCATTTCAGATGCATCTTTTGTTACCTCTGTACCTTTTATTCCCATGGCAATACCAATATTGGCTTTTTTTAAGGCTGGAGCATCATTTACCCCATCACCTGTCATAGCACATAATTTTCCTTTTGCTTGAAGGGCTTTAACTAATCTCAACTTATGCTCTGGAGTGGTTCTTGCGTAAACATCGTTTTCTAAAACAATTTCTTGCAGCTCTTCATCATTTAGTTTTTCAATTTCTTGACCAGTCATTACTTTGTCCCCGTTTCCAATCCCAATTTCATAGGCAATGGCTTTTGCAGTAACAGCATGGTCCCCTGTAATCATCTTCACCTGAACTCCAGCCGATTTACACTCTTTAATAGCTTGAATCACTTCTTCTCTAGGCGGATCAATGATTCCAACTATGCCGAGAAAAACAAAATCATTGTCTAAGTTACTTATGTTGAGGCTTGAGGCTGAAGTAGATTTTTTAAAAGCAGCTCCTAAAATTCGTTGTCCTTTTGAAGCGGCTTCATTCATTTTTTCTTCCCAATAACCTGGATCAAAATCCGAATTGCCATCAGCTGTAAATTGAAATTGACAGCGCTCCATTACCTTTTCTGGCGCACCTGTCATAAATAGCAAGTCTTCTTCTTCAACTTTATTTTTACTTACCATAAATTTATGTTCAGATTCAAAAGGTATAGTGTCTATTCTTTTGGCCTTAAAATCTTCGTAGCCTGCTTTAAAGCTCAGGCTTAGTAAAGCTCCTTCAGTAGGTGCGCCTGAAACATCCCATTGACCATTGTCTTTTATCTCTAAAGAAGAATTATTGCTTAGCCTTAAACATTGCATAAGTTGATTAAATACAGGATCTTCTTTTGGATTAAATGCAGCTTCATTTTTAAGTATTTTTCCCTTTGGTTCATAGCCTGTACCATCAACTTGATAAGTGTTTTCTGCAGTAATTACTTGTCTAGCTGTCATTTCATTTCGGGTAAGTGTACCGGTTTTATCTGAGCAAATTACACTCACAGAGCCTAGCGTTTCTACAGAAGGGAGTTTTCTAATAATAGCATTTCTTTTAGCCATCTGTTGTACACCAATAGCTAGAGTAATTGTCATAATTGCTGGAAGTCCTTCAGGAATAGCGGCAACAACTAAACCAATTGAAGCTAAAAATAATTCGGCTATTTCATAATCTCTAAAGAAGTACCCAAAGGCAAAAAACAAACCAGTAACCCCAAGAATGATAAAAGAAAGTACTTTTCCAAATCCTTCAATTTGTTGGAGTAGTGGAGTAGTAATTTCTTCTACCTCACTCATTAGCGTATTAATTTTACCAATTTCTGATTTAGTACCTGTAGCCACAACTATTCCAGTACAACTTCCTTGCATAATTACAGTGCTCGAAAATAGCATTCCTGTTTGGTCTCCTAATAAAGCATCTTTTTCAACTTTTTTATTGTTTTTTTCTACAGCAGTAGATTCACCGGTTAATGTAGCTTCTTCAACTTGTAGGTTCTTAGATTCAATAATTCTAATATCAGCTGGAATTTTGTCTCCCGATTTTAACTTAACAATATCGCCTGGAACCAATTGTTCAGCTTCTATTTTTTGTTGCTTACCATTTCTTATCACTATTGCATTTAAGGAAAGCATATTTTTAATGCTGTCTAAAGCCTTTTCTGCTTTCCCCTCTTGCACAAAACCAATTAAGGCGTTGATTATTACCACCGCGGCAATTACCCATGTGTCAATCCAATGATCCATGAGAGCTGTGATTACAGCAGCTACTATTAAAATGTAGATTAGTGTATTGTGAAATTGAAGCAAAAACTTAACTAAAGGATGTTTTTTTTTGCCTTTAGGCATTTGGTTGAGGCCAAAGTGTTCTATCCTTTTTTCTACTTCGCTAGTAGAAAGCCCTTTTTCTACATTACTTTCTAGCTCTTTAAGTGCTTCTTTATGGGTGAAGGTGTGCCAGTTAGGGTTGGTAGAGGAATTTGACATAAAGTTATTTGTTTTTATAATCTAAAAATAATCAAATAAATTAGAACTGTAATTGAATTTAGTCATTTTTAGTGAAAATAATTGCTCTCATTCAATATAAAATCTAAAGTGTATTTTAATAATGAGGTTAATAAAACATAAAACTTAAAAGCATAGAAACAATTAAGAACACAAATAATGTTACTGAGTATAGTGAAAAATAAACTAGTGTCTTAAAAAAACATAATATTTTTTTGGTTTTGTAAAAAAGTAAGATTGCACGAAATAAGTAAATTAAAATAAGTAAGAGAAACAGCAGGCTAACTATTTTGTTAGTAAACAGTGCTGTAGTAATTTTGTATGAGCTGTAAATAAAAATAAATAAACTACTCATGTTAAAATTAAATACTAAGTGATCTACAAAAGAACGCTTTGATCTCCAAAAAATAAGAAAATTAAATAAGCTAAAAATTGGAATAAAAAAGAACATAAAAAAGGGAATCTTAGCTTGTAAATATTTCAGGTATTCAATAAAATTGTTTTTGATTTTTGTAATTCCTCTAACAAACCTAAAAGTTATTAAGCCCGAAAAATTATCCTCTAGCAAGCCCTCTTTAATAGCCGTTTCATATTTATAATTTCGTTTTTCTTGAAAGTTTAAAACTAATTTTTGAATCAAATTCAAGTTTTTAAAAATACTGTCACTGGTTTTATTATTTTCAAAATTAAGCGAAGTAGAGTCAATAACAGAAGAGGTGCTAATAGTGCTTTTAGTTTTTTTTGTGGGTGAGTTTTCTTGACTAACTTCATAAAAATCAATTTCATCTAAGGCTTTAACTAAATCTTCATATTCTTCATTTTTTATATTTATTGAAGTAATTAAAAAGAAAAGAATAGCTAGACTTAAGAAAAACCTAAATGGATTTACATACTGAGCTCTTCTGCCTTCTACAAAGTTTTTAGTTAGCTTTCCAGGGTTTTTAACTAACTCTTTTACAGTGAACCACAATTTAGAGTCATAAGAAAATAAGGAGCTAAAAAGTTCTTCGATTAAATCTCTAAAGCTAATTTTCTTAGTTGAATTTTTTTGTGCGCAATTAGGACAAAAACGATCACTAAGATGTAATGGATGCTCGCAGTTCAAGCACATTTCTCCTCTGTGCTTTTGAGTAAATCTCCGAGGTTTTAGTTGAGGAAATCGCATTTTTTTTCTAAATTGTTAAAACAAATATAATGCAATTATTTAGATGTAGCCTAAAAGATGATGAGTCAGCTAAACATTCATCAACGAAATAGTAAAAAAAATAAGCCTGTGATATAAATTTATTGTATTTTTGAGCGCATAAAAATAGGAATCAAATTTTTGTGTAATGATACATTTCTTTCAAGCTGAAACCTCTCAATTTTACTGCGTTCAATCAGAAAATAGACCTGATTTTGAAACCATCAAAAAACTAAAATGGCTCTTTGGTAATGCCCGCTTTATTGATGAAAAGAAGGTTGAAGGTACTTTTATAGGTCCTCGAGCAGCTATGATTACTCCATGGTCCACTAATGCAGTAGAAATCACCCAAAATATGGGGATTTTGGGTATTGAGCGTATTGAAGAATTTCATGCCTTTGAAAACGAAGCTGATTTTGATCCAATGTTGTTTCAACAATACAATAATCTTCATCAAGAAATCTTCAAGGTGAATATTCAGCCTGAAGAAATTAAATTAGTAGATGATATAACCACCTACAACCAACAGGAAGGTTTAGCTTTAAGTGATGAAGAAGTTTCCTATTTAAATGATCTTTCTAAGCGCATTGGAAGAAAATTAACCGATGCTGAAGTATTTGGATTTTCACAAGTAAATTCTGAACACTGCCGACACAAAATTTTCAACGGAACATTTATTATTGATGGTAAAGAAAAACCATCTTCTTTGTTCAAATTAATTAAAAAAACTTCCGAAGTTAATCCTAACGAAATTGTGTCTGCTTATAAAGATAATGTAGCCTTCATCAATGGTCCTAAAGTAGAGCAATTTGCTCCAAAAAGCCCTGATGTTCCAGATTTTTATCAAGCAAAAGAATTTGAATCTGTGATTTCTCTGAAAGCAGAAACGCATAACTTCCCTACCACAGTTGAGCCTTTTAATGGTGCTGCAACAGGAAGTGGAGGCGAAATTAGAGATCGCTTAGCCGGAGGAAAAGGTTCACTTCCATTAGCTGGAACTGCTGTTTACATGACTAGCTACTCCCGTTTGGAAGAAAACAGAAACTGGGAAAAAGCTTTTCCTGCCAGAAAATGGCTTTACCAAACTCCTTTAGATATTTTGATTAAAGCTTCTAATGGTGCTTCCGATTTTGGAAATAAATTTGGTCAACCCTTAATTTCAGGATCGGTATTAACCTTTGAACACCAAGAAAATAAAA
>LFIK01002172.1_pt1 | contig 15811 bp, 21 predicted proteins | sample 643401 | NCBI WGS metagenome assembly LFIK01 (sample SAMN03777447, study PRJNA286221) | soda lake metagenome | biome: soda lake; feature: Kulunda steppe; material: water; isolation source: sample T5-Br brine of Lake Tanatar-5 | place: Russia: Kulunda steppe | collected 2010-07
CCATCTTGCAGCACTGACCTTGGTTCTTCTTTAAGGTTATCGAGTGTTCCACAATCAAAGCCAGAAAATAGGAATTCTCAATAACTGGCCCTACAATACTCCGGGCTCAGTAAAGTAACTCCAACCAACAACTGTCTGATCTCAAACACACAGTCTCAGACACCAATTCGGCAAAGACACAACATGGCGTGATATGCCACGTTGCGCTGTGTTTGCTTGTCCAAATCCAGATGCAGATACCTAGATACAGAAAAAGGCGGTCCATCAACAGTCACCGACCTAAGAGACAAAGCAACCCAATTATGATATTTTGCAGCCTTGTCCGTCTGATCTTCGTTGCCTAGCTGGTTTGCCTGGTTCCAGATACTCCTCAACCTCTCTCTCACATCAACAACAAATTCTGACTGTGGGATTGTTTGAAATGCTCTCACGCGATGTTGGAAATCACCGCTCCTTTCCAGACCATGAAAAGCATCCAAGAACTCAGCACTCCAGCACTTCTTGTTGATAGTGCTCATCGCAATATCAGACTTGAGGACTTTGGCAAGAGTGCTACTATTACTGCATAGCAGAGCATTATAAAATCTCACAGCCGCTCGAAACCAATAGAATTGCAAGAGCTCTTGGCCACACTCACGTAACACAGACCAGTTGGGAGTGGTGCGCTTGACACCTAAGATACCTTTAAGCAAGCACATGTGAACTGTTTGCAGAGGGCAGTCCATCTCAGTTTCTTGCTTCATGTACCTAGTGCCCCATATTTGACTTGCATACATGCTTGCTGGAAGTGCATTACCTTTAGCCAACCAAAGCATGCTGTGTGGTCTATCTGTTAATCGGTGCTCCGATGCAAACTGCCTGACCCTACAACAACCAGCCATGAAAGGCGTAAGCATATGCTCAGCTGCAGCAGCCATGTTGTGTGTGGTTAGGGATTTAAAGATAAGGCCTTCAGTCAAGAAGTGCGACTGTAAGAGAAGCTGCTTATAAAAAAACTGTCAGTGCATGAAGGAAGAAATAGAGCTAATTGTTTTCCTGGCCCAGAAATGCAGACACATTGTTGCAGGAGGAAAAAGGGACGCATAAGTCCTTCGGAGAGAGACCACGTGTGGATGGGTGCAGACTGCCCTTAACCTACATGCTCATTCTGTGCTCTATGCACACAAACTGGATGCGCTCTTGAAAAATCCAGTTGCTCTCAAGGCCCTGGTCTGGAGCAGAGGGCGGCTTGTCACCCTCCAGATCCTCACTAGTTCATCATTTTCCCTGGTGGAGGAGACTCACGGCTCTCGGGCCAATGTGTCTCCTTTTCCTTAGTCGATGTAGGGAGTGGTCTTACTGCCTACGCAGTTTTTCTTTTCTTTTCTTCTCTGCAGTCACTTTTTTCGTGGTGAAAAAGGATGTGTTGCTCATCTTGTGCATCATTAGCATTGCACAAGTCACAAGTAGGGAGGTATTGTGAGTCCAGGTCACAGTTTCAATTCGAAGGGCGTGGGCACAAAGCCTAAAGCGTGCCACGCTGTGAATAACGTAACGTCACGAGGAAGATCAAGGAGCATGAATCTAGGAAGGTTGTATGGCGAATGTGCGATCAGGGCCCTCTTGGTAGGGAGGGCGCACCATTGATAGTAAGTGGAGCGTTTGCTGTTGCGCTCTCGTGGATGCATATCAGAATGATGTGTCCAATGATCCAAGTGCCTCTCCCTGAGGTCCACAACAAAACGACCAAGATCAATGGGCTCACACTACAGCAGCCGTTCCTTGAACAAGTAGGGTTGTGTGAGACCACTGGTATAAAGTTAATACTGCCATTGAATGGCATTCATAGCAGACAGGATGTGGGATGGCTAGCAGTCATCGCACCGTGAGCTTAGTTGCATCAGCTTGTAAAATATTTCTTGCAGTGGAGCTACTGCTCTGAGTTTAAGCATTGTACAGCCGCACTGCCGCCCAGAACCAGTTGAATTGTAGAGGCTCTAGACCACACTGGCGCATGATGCACCATGAAGGGGTTGTGTCCTTGACCATCAAAATCCTCTTGAGCACCATCAGCAGCCATTTCTATAAAGGATTGTCCATTTCTTTGCCCTGTGGTAAGAATGGTGTGACCCATACCTGGCTTCCATGCATACCAGCAGGAATTGTAGATGTGTAGGAATGTAGATGTGTAACCTGTTAGTAAGGTCATCATCCGGGAATATGGCGTCCCATATAAACTGTCTGCTGCAGAAAGTACCAGCTGTGAAGGGACGTAGCGCTGCATTAGCTGCAGTGTTCAAATTAACATGTGGTGTTATAAGATCTAGACACAGCATTCTAGGCACTCATGCACGAACAAGGCCAGACCTTTGGTGTCTGCTTGGCTAACAAAGTTTCTAAGCCTGCTCAAGTTGTTAGGGAGGGTGCAGAAGAGGTGGTGGTGCTTGATGCGCAATTATGTCAAGTCTGTACTTGGGCAGTCTAAGAGTACATGCTTTTCATCTTGTACACAGTGACAGTTGCATTTTGTGCAGATTCTAAGCTCATTAGGAAATCTGTGCTGTTGTTGCCGGAGCCGCTCAACATGCAGGTTGTGACCAGAGAGTCTGAGTCTGGAGAGAGCGTGTGAAAGATGGCCAGAGATTTTTTTGTTGTAGTCAGTTTGGATGCGGATTTCTGATCATCCCACCAGCCGGTCTGACTCCCTAAGGGCACGCCAAAATGGGTGAAACATGTCCTCATGACCCTGCTGGAAACGTGTGCATTATGTAGATGGATTTGGTCCAGATCTCTGCATTCTCAAACAGTATGCTCACGCAGCAACGGTTCATAGGAAGGTGTGTCTGCAAGCGAGAGGTTTTGGTGAAATGCAAAACTCAAGAAGACAAACATGTACACAGCTGCGAACCTTAAACTTTCTTGAAGACGCCAATCACGAACTACAGAATAAAAGCCTAACATGCCTGACAAGGGTAGCTAGGCTGAACCCATCAGGTCTGCAACCTGCCAGTGGACCTTGATCTAGAAAGGCACAAACGCATTCAAGACAAGGAATCGTATGAAAACCAATGACTCTGCACTAAGATGAAAGAGCCAACAGCTTAACTATACTTGCTTGGTAAGCTGTGTAAGTGGCACTCAATTGAGTGCCACTTAGGTGTATGACCTCACTCGGAGATGAATACTATTTCAGATTCATTTCAAACTTCGTGCAACAGTAAAGTCTAAAAAGCAAAACTCTTCCAGCTTGAAAGCCAAATCATTCAATGATTGAAAAATTGTGATAAGGGTTGGCCCTTATTCACTCACTTGAGTGACAAGTATATCAAGGGGGAGCATCAATGCTGCCTAGGCGCACCATGCAGTGACTGCATGTACCTGTTGCTGTCCAGCAGCACTTTGCAAAGAGACGAATGCAAAAATGAAATATCATAGCAGCCACAGCTAAGGTCCTTCTTGTAGAAAGGGAGAAGAGGGCCAAAAAGGAAGAAAGGAAGAATAAGACTCTGTCTGACTGTGCCAGCAGGTGTGGGGTTACCGGCAGGCAATGATGACAGGTAATGAGTCATTAAACGGTGTCATGTAATTGCAGACAAACATTCCTCCACCCACACCAGATGGTATTGCTCTACCTCACATGCATTGGGCTTGCCGCAGAGAATGTAGCAAACCTCCTCCTCATCCCATGCGCATGCCCAAATTAAACAGGCTTAAGGAGCAAAAGGGCAAACACTCGAGACTTGGGGAAGCTAACACAAACTCAGGCTCAATATCTGTTAGTAGGTAGATACAGGAAACATATCTTCAACAACATTGCAACCAGAAACCATGGCAGGAGCCCTGACATGTCCATCCACCCCATACAGTAGGCAGTAGGCCCTCGCGTCATATGCATGGGCGGAAAGGTAACCTGCACGCTTAGCTCAGCCATACTCTGCGCAGCAGACATTCCACAGGTTCCATGCAGCATCCAGATCCCAATGCATCTACTACCCAGGACGTGGTTGTCGCACGCCTGAGCTCCCAGCACCAGTCCCTTCTGCCATGGACTCCTCCTGCTGCGCTTGCTTGCAGCGCTTCTTGCACTGTGGGCACTCGCATAGCCTCATGGACGGCCACAGAATATTGGCCTCCTTGTCCCAAACCATGGGTGCCTTTGTGGCGGCCCAGCACTTGCTGCAGCACGAGGTGGTCCTGTGCTCGTTCAGCAGCAGGACCATGATGGCACGCCCATCAGTGCCACCAGCACCCCGCAGCATGTTGCACCGCAGCGTCTTGGCCAGCAGCGTTGGGCAGGAAACTTCTGTGTGAGGAAAATGATGCCTTCCTGTGTCCAAAGTGGTATGGTGCGCTCTGTTTGGTGTTTGGACAACTGTCCGTGTACGAAGTGTGCTGATGCCTTACCCACACTGCCATGGCCATGCACACCACACCAATTGGGGGTATTATCTCCTGCAGCACATTTGAGTACCCCCAATAACAACAATTCTCATGACCCTGGCTATGACGATGAGATGTGGCAAAAGTTTCTTCAAGAGCATGTCAAAGGTTCTGACAAGTCTGTTAGCATACTGCACCGAATGAGAGTGAAGCTTCATAGTAAGCTTGGTGGGTTTCTGAGGATCAAGCAGGTTCTTCAGATGCTCCAAACTTTAAGGGCTGTGGATGGTGTCACCCAATCCCAGAAGGATAGTGTGGAGGCTAAGGTTAATTGCAGCTCGGTGAAGGCATTGACAAAGCACGCTGTCTGTTGGTGAGCAGCTTAGAGCTGGCTCCAAAGCCTAGTATTTTTACAATGCTTGACTTCACCAAGATGGATGTGCCGCTGACTGGGTGTGAGCTGACTGGAGTTCCGGACTCTGGACAAAAGGCTGGTAGGCTGTTGCTGTTGCTGAGAGCCCCCCATCCCCTCTGCACACTACCCTACTTCTTAATGTAGTTAAGTGTCTGCAACTATAGTGAGTCTTTGATTAGCAGGGAAGCAGGGAGGGGAAAGCCATGCAAGGATGGCTTTGTTGATAGATCCTTAGGGATCTGTAGGTTCTGCAGTGCCAAGTGGCAATTGAATAGAACAGCCAACTAAGAAGCCTGCTTCTATGGCTTTCATGATAAGTCTCTTAGCGTTGCTGTGGCGCTCAGTGATCATAACGGAGATGGTCTAGTGTTGATAACCTGATAGAATATGTAAGGCACTGTCTGAATGATGACGAGGGGGGCATTGAAAACTGGTTGAGGTCTTTAAGCAGACAACATGCTTCTGATTGAGAGGAGTACCTGTTCTGTAGTGACAAATGTTGTTCTCTATTTGAATAGCGTTGCAGATATTTTTGTTGGCTGGTTTATCCTGGTAGTATGAATAGAAACTGGTTTTAGGGTTTGCATGACCAAGCTTATGCTTAGAATGCATATATGCCTTCAGAGCATCGCAGAGTTGAGAGAAGTAAATGGGCCTTGTAGCAGTTGGGTTTGAGGGTCTTGAAATCGCTGCATCAGAGGGGTACCCCCATCAAGGCCAAGCCAGGCCATGTCATGAAAAGGGTCACCATCGATGCTTGCGCACAGAATCCCTGTGTCTGAATGACTTGCATCATTTTATATTGCCTGATATATGGCTACGGCATCCTCCCCGCACTCATTTAACAGCTAAACCTGAGTGGGATTTGAATTTAAAAAGGTGCACAGGGTTAGTTGTATTGTAGTCACTTTGTGTGAGCATCTTCAAGGTTTCCCCTTGAACATGGTGGCAGTGAAGCTCAAGGTACAGCAAATCCTTCCTGACTTGGTGGATAGACAAGAGGCCGTCAGCGGCAATATGTGAGTGGCCGTGAAAAATGGTGGCTGTGATGGCAGCCAATTCAACTCTGCTATCCATGCTGAAGTTCAGCTATGGCATTAATGCATGCACACATTCTTTCTTTTCTCTCTCTTTCCCTTTCGTTTTTTCTTTCTTTTCTATGCTTCTTAGGACCCATGCGGGTATGCCATACAGTGTACCTGGTGGGAGCATGACCCTCGGGCCCAGCCCAATAAATGCCTTTAAGGTTACATAGCCGAATCTGCCAAACGAGGGCAGCTTAATTGAGGGTTATCAGGCCTGCAACCTGAACCGATATCTGGGAAAGGACCAAAGAGTACGAGAAAAGGCAGTGTTTGAGAAACAAGAATGATGCATCAGAAAGGCGCCAAAAGCAACATGTGCTGCTGGTGCCTGAGGGTGCCGGGTGGGTGCACCGGCAGCCTGACAGCACCAGCAGCATAAGCACCATACGCTCCTACCTCCGAAGGCGTTCCTCTTTGAGCTGCTCCTCCATCTATCTCATGGGCCATGAGTCTCCATCTACCTCATAGGCCTTGAGTCATGACTGAGGTAAAAGTGCCTTAAAAGCAGAACTGTGTATGGAACCTCAATCACAGCAAACCAAGCCGCTTCCATGCGGCCAAAACAAGGTGAAGCTGACAGTTAAGATAAAAGAAGATGGGAAAGGGACACAACAAAGGTAAGGGTTGCAAAGCTGAACGTAAGCGATTGTGCTTAGCTTATCCGCAGTCCACCAAGCCTGCAACTTAGTCTTCTGCTGCTCCCACTGCTGCTGCTCCTGTAGGCACGGCTGCAGCTGTTTCAATCTTGCTGCCGCTGCAACCGCCGCCGCCGCCGCCGCCGCCGCCGCCCCTGCTGCTGCTGCTGCTACTGCTGTAGCCATTTTTGCAGCTTCTGCTCCCTCTGCTGCTGCTGCAGCTGTTACTGCTCCTATAGCTGTTGCTTCTTCCACTGCTGCCGCTGCCGTTGCTGCTGCTCTTTTCCACTGTTGCCGCCGCCGCCGCTGCCGCCGCTGCTGCTGGTCTTCTCCACGGTTGCCGCTGTCACCGCCGCCGCTGCTGCTGTTGCTGTTCCATGTTTGTTGCACAAGTTGATTCTAGACGCACCGAACATTATATTATGCAGAATGCTTGTGCGGGAGAGTTCATGATTTCCTTCCAGAGTGCGCGCATGCTGCCCGCCTGCTTGCTAATTTGCACCATCACCGTAAATACGCCCGACGTCAAACTGATATTGAACTGTTGCAGACATTTTAGATCCCAATTTCATCATGCAATAGCGTCAGAATGCACCAACAGATGCAAACACAACAGCAGAGGCGCCAGAAGAGGAGGTGGCTGCAGCCGCATCCGCAGCATTGCCAGAGCAACTGCAATTACACGTACAATTTGGTTCTGACACATGGCCTGAACCGGCCACATAGTACAAAACAACTGCTGCTGCAGCTGTGGCTGTGGCATTAAGCACTTCTAGCGCCAGCCACAGTTGAGGCATGCAAGCACACGGGCAAGACGGTCAATTTAGGCTAGGCCTTCCTCTGCCCAATTCAGTGTACAGGGCGGCCTAATCCTTGTGAATCAAAGGCTTCGTCCATCTCGACGGCCTTGCATGTGCTTGCGGACTCCGCCTTCCGCTGTTTCCTCATGGTGAGGGGCAAGCCTTTGGCTAAGCAGTGGGCCTTTGGCCGGGCAAGCCCTAGGCTAAGGAGCGGGCCTTGGCCACAATGGCGTTCCCGACTTCAGGGTGTGTCTCAGCACATAGGTAGTACAACACACAGCATGTGGCACCCAAGCAGCCTCAAGCCCGGCATCAGCTAACAACTGCCTGCTCATTGGTGCACCTCCCTTTTCCCTCCTCTCCAAGTTACCCTGACAAGTACGCTCGGTTGGAAACTTGAGCACACAGCAGTGTCAAGGCATGGGCACTCTTGTTAAAGTAGGCTGTGTGCACACTTGCAAGCGCGCAGGCTGCAAATTGCACAGGCACAGTAAACCCAGTACCCATGCGCATTGCGCGCGCAAAACATGTCAATTGCTGAGGGCAAATGCCTAGGGCACTAAGGTTGGTGCACCCAGCGCTGCCCATTGTCCCACCATGGAAGCTGGCTGGAAATCAGCTAAGGGGCTTGGTTGACAATGCATGCTGGAGATCGGCTAGCATTTTTAACAAGACAGGCTGAAATTTGGCTCTGCTCTAGTGGCCTTGCTTGCTCTGTTGCTCCCATGTGGAAGATGAGAATAAGGGAAATCGCTGGCCAGTGTATTTGAGACGCCCAGGCAACCAAAACAGCGCAATATGGCGACCTGCTGATGTTTTCAGGTGGCCTCTTGTTGTTTGTTCCTTGCTGCTGCTGCTGCTACTGCTGCTGCTGCTGCTGCTGCTGCTACTGCTGCTGCTGTTGCTGCTGCTGTGCTGCTGCTGCTGCTGCTACTGCTGCTGCTGTTGCTGCTGCTGCTACTGCTGCTTCTGCTGCTGCTGCTGCTGCTGCTGCTGCTACTGCTGCTGCTGCCTCCACTGCTGCCGCTGCTCCTACAGCTCCTACAGCTGCTACATCTCCCACTGCTGCAGCTGCCGCGTCGACCGCTGTTTCTCCCTTAGTTGTACTGCTGCTCCGATGTTACTTCTCTCATTTTCTCTTACTCCTGCCGCCGCAGCTGCTGCTCCTGCCATTACAGCTGCTACTCCGATTGGTGCTGCTAGTTGCTATCAACATTTCACTTTTCAAAGCCACATTTGCGCGCCCGCTGGCGGCACGTGCCAATCTGGCGGGTAGCATCTTGAGGAGAGTGCCATACTAGATCTTGACATTGATTTTATTTCAATTTGACTGGGGGTTGTGTGCACGTATGTGTTGCCAAAGACAGTCACGTGCATGCTGAAGATGTCAGCCTATTCATACACTCAAACTCAGTAGTGTCGGAGGAAACAAAAAAGGCAAAGTCAGACAGGTATCAGCAGCACCCCGGATGCTCGACGAGCTAATGTACAATGCGGATCTATTCGCTCCTAACGCGTTCCTAGAGGAGCCCGGCTTACTCGCAGCCCCCCCTGTTGGTATGAACACGCACACGCAAGGGGCTCACCAAGCAGGAGAGGTCGTGGACGAGCAGGGGGCCCTCGCTGCGGGGGATGCGTACTTCGGCGCCTGGGGAGCCACGGTTGGGAGCCACGGGCCAGTTGGTGGGGTCGCTGTCACCGGCGAGGTGATGTACCCTTCATCAGGGCAAACTGCAATGCTCGGCCAAGTGGACAACGGCACGGCGACGCTTCGACCAACAGGAGCAACGTTGGAACGTCAGTACACTTCCAGCAACTCTGGCAACTCCAGCAGCTACGAGCAGAACGGCCTGGACAAGGTGACAGTGCCCTGCACATCTCCTGACTTTTCCCGCATCTTCTTCTCGTCAAGACCAGCCCTGTTTAAGTGGGGTGTGCATGAGCTAACAACTGCGCTTGCACCCGTTGGCTGACCCCTGGCCTGCCGCTGTTGCTTTGCCTTTCACAGGATGCGTCTGCGCCCCCCCACCCCAGGATCGCAGAGCTGGCAGGCCCTGCTGCACACAGTAAGCCCCCTCAGCGCACCAACAGTGGCAGCAAGCGGGCCAACAAGAGGGCAGAGACTGCATCCCAGAGTCGCGAGCAGAGCCACGAAACTTCTGATGAGGAGGCCAATGGCCACTGCGGCCTGAGGAAGTCCACTCCGCATTCCACTGTAGAGAAAGCCAGGCGGGACCGCTTGAACAACCTTATTGAAGTGAGTCGAAGCTGCTCACAGGTGCTAGCCTGCACACAGGCCCTGCAAGGCTGCAGCTTGCGCGTCTCGGGGGCTGAGTGCATGGTGGAGTTGGGGGCCGCATGCGTGAGAGCAGCAAGGTGTATTTTGCTTTTGGAGCACATGTGTACTAGCCAGTGTCTGAGTGCTCCTGATGCTCGGCTTTGGTCTTGAAATACTTACGTTGATCTGACTAGGTTGTGCTCACACGACATTGCAAGTGAAATGAGCACACATGAGGCAGGCGTGCTGTAAGGAGGCAAGACCGCACCTGCCTCTGGCTTACTTGCTTGTCATGACCTACGGGCCTGCCTTCCCATCGTCATGCTTTGAAGCCCTCCCTAGCTGTGCAGGTCGGTGGCAACAGGCTCCATGGCCGAGGGACCCTGCTTAGAGAGCCAACTATCTCAAGTTCTTTTGGTCCAGCACCACCGCTATGACCCAAGGTGGCTGAATGATTGCGGCCATGTGCATTTGTGTCCCTGCGCAGGCCCTGGCGGAGCTTGTACCCGCCTCTGACCGCAAGTACGCCAGCGACGCAGGTCCGTGGTTAGTCAGTACCTTCCGTGGTTAGTCAGTACCTTCCGTGGTTAGTACCTTACTGATAAATTTATCAGTACCTTACTGATAAAGGTACTCTGTTCAGCACATGGGGTGATTATGCTGAGCAGGCTTTTGGCGTACCCATATGGGTCAGAGGCTAGATTTGGCCCGCAAGTTGGCAAGTGAGGTAGTGCAGCAGCATCCTGTTGGCTGGGAGTGTAGGACTTACCGATGGGCAAGACTGAGGCGCATGGGGCCCTAGGCAGCAAAAGGTAAGTGACGTGGCGCAGCAGATATCACTAGAACTGAGCTTTTTCAGCATGAACATCACGAATAAATTTTTGGCTGCTGGGATTGCTGGCTCAGAGAAGTAAATTGATTCTAAAATCCAGAAGTAAATCAGATCTGCGCACCATCCGCTGGCCTTCATGGCAGTATGATCCTTCTGGTGGCAGCGTTGTGTGGCTGATTTACATGCAATCAAATACAAACCACCAAAGGTTTGCCGCAGTGCACAAGCAGTGGCATGACTCACAAGCGCACATCGCTCAAGGACCATGCACTTGTAATTGTCCAGCATGTATGAAGGCTGTAATGGCTGCGCACTTCAGCATGAAACATGCGCAGGAGGTGCTGCATACAAGATGATGCACTGCGCGCCTCTGCTGCCTGCCTGGTACTAAGCCATGACCCACACCCATCTCACTCAGCCTGCTCGTCTTACCAAAGGCCGCTGTGTGTGATGAGCTTGATTGCCTCATCAGAAACAGGTTGATCTCAGCCATCCTTGGCACCTACTCAACGGATGCCCTCAAGCTCCGTAATGCTGCTTGTGTATACCAGCGTGCACAAATTTATCTTGATGGTTAGCAAGATGATCGAAATTATTTTGCTTTTGTTGTTGAGGGTCAAGGAGTCACACACCAAAGGTAACACAGAAATGCTCACCTAGATGCTCTGACATGCTTGCCTGGGATGGTGCATTCACACACGCATGCGCGTGCACACACATAAGAAGCACACGTGTTCCTGCACCTGCGTGTTTTTTGCCTGCTCCCTGGCTTCACGCTGCCCTGGTGCTCTCGCCCTTGCCTCCATGCCACAGGTGTGCGGCGCCCCAAGCACGTCATCCTGAGTGACGCCCATGCGCTGTTGCGCAAGCTCAAGAGCAGCGCCGCGGCCAAGGGCGGTGCAGCCTTGGATGGGCAGCAGGACCTAGCCAGTGCTCAAAATAAGCCTCAGGTGCCACTCCCGCCCGCCAGGGGCGCTGGGAGCGGCATGTCGTCCCCTCGGCAGCAGCCGGGCGCGCAGGGCCTGCCGCAGGCCACGACGGGGCCCCTGGAGATGGCCATCCCCTTCAACATGGTAGGTGCACCGTGGGGGACTTGCGTGCGGCCCGTGTCCAGCGTCCCCAGCCACCGCCCAGATCAGATCCCAGACCAGGGCTACATGCCCCTTCCAGGCAATGCCAAGGAGGCAGCTTGCAAGCACGCAAGGGCCTGGCACCATGGAACACCATATGTGGAATGGCGCTCTGATGGGGTGCCCTTGAGCTCTGCCTGGTGTGTGCCAGCCCGCCAGCAATCCTGTGTGTACACAAACGCGCTTGCCGCCTGCCTGCCTCCTGTTCCCTGTGCTGTCTGCGTCACGCGCGCACGTGGCCCCCCTGCATTGTGGCACCCACGTGCACCGCCTGCCTGCTGTGCGCACGCACCCCCAGAGCCCGGCCTGCACGGGCGTGCTGGTGGAGCAGCGAACAGGGGATGGTGTGGACAGCAGCTTGGCGTGGCGCGTCACTGTGACATGCCGCGACCGGCGGGGCCTGCTGATGGACATGGCCACGGCGCTGGCCAAGCTGCCGCTCAGCGTGCAGGTGCGTGAGGCTGGGTCAGGGCTCTGTGGGAACTGTGGGGTTGTCCAGCGAGGCGCGCCTTGGAAGATTTAGGGGGGAGCTGTTTTCCTAACCTTTCTGGGGCCTAGCTGCCTCACCTTTTCCTGTGCTCTAAACTTTCCATTCCTGCTCTGGGCTCATGATTTGCAATGCCTGCCTGATAAGCATACGGCAAAAGCGCTCGGACTTAGAGCCCCGGAAGCTGGAGGAAGCTACTGTGCCTGCATACACACAACACCCAAGGAGCCCTGACAGGCGACCACATAACACAAGAAAGTACAAGGCTGTAGAACACGGAAAGCACATACGCGCACGCTGCGTGCACCTCCAGGCTGCATCACTGCGGACCTGCCAGGAGGGCTCCAAAGCCCAAGGCGCATTTGACATCCTTGTCCATGACACTTCTCTGGTGCGTGTGGGGGGCATGGACCGTGTTATGGGGGAAATGGGACTGTTGGAGATGACTGGATGGTGCGGGGGGCCATGCTTGCTTGGTGCCTGGGATAGGCTTACGCATCGTGGGATTGCATCCTCCCTCTGCTGCCTCCCCGTCCCACCCTGTACCCCCCCAGGCTCTGCTCTTCTGCTGTGTGGTCTCCTGTTGCACTTGCCATGGCTCCTCCTAGAACTGGACCTCTTTGTGTTGTAGTGCTTGCCATGGCTCCTCATAGAATTGGACCTCTTCTGTAAGTAGCAATTGCCATGGCTCCGTTCCTAAAACTTGACGGCACCTTCAGGCCTTGAGATAGCGGCCTGCAGGATGGGTGCCCTGATAGTGAAATTCCAGGGCTCTTGGAAGGGCACCCTGCCAGTTCAGTGCTCGAGAGGAATGCTGGGCACTGGTCTGGCCCTGCCCATGTCCTCATCATTCAGCAAAACGGATGGCCATGTCTCTGCAGTTCATGCATGCTGCAACCATGCCACTGTCGCTGCAGTCACCAATGCATGTCATGCTGAGCAACAGGGGACGTGGCAAATTTGTTGCCCCTGATGGCTCTCACCTGTGCTCTCCTATTACGCGTCTCTTGCTGCCCGCGCAGACGCCAGACGAAGTGCAGTGTGTGATGAATGCAGCTATGTATGCGTACCTGATAAATCAACCAGACATGGACCTGGAGCCTGTCAAGCAGGAGCTTAACGGCCCCACCTGCAAGCGTGCACGCTGCTGATCTAGGTTGGGATTGGCATCGGCATGCACAACAGTGCCCGCCGCACTCAAGATCTGGAGGTGTGTGCGCAGGCAGGTGGACGCGAATGCTGCTCGGAGGCTGCCCTACTTGTGGCAGCAGAATAAGGTTGTTGGGATCATGGGAAGAGTGCGTGCCACTTGCGAGAATGTATTACCCTCAGGGGCGCGCAGCTGCAGGCGTACCTGCCACGAAGACTGCATGCACATTGAGTTGCACTGATGCGCAACGCATGGAGCACCGACATCGTGCTTGCACATTGCATGTTGGGCCATGAGGCTCATTTGGAGGTGAGAAGGAGGGCTGACATTTTATGAGAATGCATGGTCCAATTGTGCACACTAGTCCTGTAGCTAGTGCTGGTCAGTCATGTCCATCCAGGAGGAATAGATGTGCAGAGAAGGAGAGGTGCAAGTAGACCCTTATTCCTGTCTTTTCCACTTCCCCTCTTTTGGCACCTTTTCGAAGTGGCTGTATTTCTAAGATAAAAGGGTGAGCTGAATGCAACGCACAGTTTCTCTGCCACAATCGTCAGATCGTGATGTGTTTGCGGCGTGGACACCGGATTTGAATACGCTTTTGCCTGTGCTTCAACATGACAAGACCATCGGGTGCATTCTATGCATTCACTGAAAAAACGTACCAGTACATGGGCGGGGTGTGCTTGTCCTATGCACCGTCGACAGGTGCATGCGTGTTGTAGCGTTGAGGGACTTGAGGGCAAGAATTGCTCAAAATAATACTCAGTTTTGGCTGTGGAACACCACGAACCATAACTATGATGAGACTGAGCGCTTGCCATGTTCCTGGATCCTTGTCTGCAAGGTGTATTTTGCCCAGACTTGCAGGTTCTTTAGGTGCAGCTTTTGTGCTACGCAAACACGACCTGTGCTTCAAGTATGTTGTTATGTCTGGGGCTGAAGGGAGGCAGTTCCTTCTTATAGACAAGCCATTGAGGCAATCACGTGGTCAAGATGAAGGGGTGCAACCTCTTCATGTGTACATTATCATTTGATACGGGTCTTGGGGTGTTGCTAGGGGGAACAGGGTTTGTTCGTACATGTGCTTGTGCTCTTATACCTAGCCAGTCATCTTAGATGACCAGTCGACCTGGTGAATAATGAGTGAGAACAGCCCTGTCCAGCATCTTAAAAACTTTACAGCAACTCTCATCCATTCATCCACACTGAGCTGCATGACACCGTGCTTGCGTGATCGTGCTCAATTTCTTTGATCTGCTAGACCTGGTTCTTTCTACGGGATGGGCTGCAAGCGTGAACCAGACAAACGATGGGTCCCTCACCAATCCTAGTGCTTTTTTTGTTGCACTTCCCAATTCCTTCGCATTCAATGAGGCATACTATGGCGTCTTTGTAACTCGACTAGGACAGAGGAACAAGAAGGATTGCCAGGCTCCAGCGTCCCTCCCCTTACCATTACCCTACTTGGATGCAGTAGTCAAGATTGTTCTGCTAATTTTGAAAAGCGGGATGATTTCCTTTTGGGGCATTTGCTTCAACATCTGTTCTACTTGCATGGGCTTACAAAGCCATCATCATGAGTGTTGTACTCCTCTTTCATTTCACTGGTCTTACACGCATGCAGTAGAAAGCCAGTTGCAACATGCTGCAATCATTTTGATGTTTGTATTGCACTCATGTATGTCTTTTAACACTGTGTACAGGGCTGCAAACTTCACCAATACTCCTCACCAGATAAGCAAGATGGGTGATGTTGCAGGCTTGCTTGGTGCTTGCACCAGTTCTATGCCTGGGTCTAGCGTCCCAGAATGAAGTCAACCCGCCAGCAAGTTCATACTTGGGAAAAATCACATTGAGGATATCAAGGATATGTCCTTAAGAAGTGTGACGGCTGTGCAAGCCTGCTCAAAGATAGCAAACATCCGAGTAGAAGGAAAGGAAGGTAAGGTAGGTATAATTAGCAATAAGTGCATAAACAAGTTTAAGTTTGACCTTCAGCCAGGTAGTTTGACTGATCAGGTAAGGTAAGGTTTCAAGGCTGTATCCGCCGAACGAGGGCAGCTTAGGGTAGTTTGACTGATCAGGTTGCTGGTGAACACCAGCCATAGAAAAAACATCCATAAGCTCTGAAAAAAACCGATAGGAATCATTAGTTTGTTTCTGAAAAAATTGAAGGTTACTAACCGGAAACAAACCTAGTAGGTTAGGTTACATAGCTGTATCCGCCGAACGAGGGCAGCTTAGCTGAAGCCTAAAAGGCCTGCAACTCTGAACCAAAACTAAAGCGCTCAAATCAGCGGAAAAATTGAAGACATCTTCAACAAGTTTAGGGGGTTAACCGCCAGCCAGGTCGTTAGGTTGATTGCTTTGTTGCTGGTCTTCGCCAGCCAAAAAATAGTCCATAATATCCGAAATGAAATGGCAGAGTCTATTGTGCCATTGAGAAAGAAAATCAAAGACAGTCTGACTAGGCAAGGCATGTGGAATACAAGGGGCCTCATAGAAGAGGATTGGCAGAAAAGAAAAGAGTACTTTCTTCTGAGAGAGCACACAAACAAGTCTTGACAGTGAAAAAGAACATGCACCTCATTTTGAACAGCAGCACAGGAACACTTGTCACAGTGGCCATTTCCACCGCGC
>LFIK01002173.1_pt1 | contig 15810 bp, 18 predicted proteins | sample 643401 | NCBI WGS metagenome assembly LFIK01 (sample SAMN03777447, study PRJNA286221) | soda lake metagenome | biome: soda lake; feature: Kulunda steppe; material: water; isolation source: sample T5-Br brine of Lake Tanatar-5 | place: Russia: Kulunda steppe | collected 2010-07
AAATGATCGATGACCCGAACGAGGTCGTCGGCGTAATCGTGGAAATCGAGCGCACCATCATAATCATCGCTTTCGCCGTAGCCGCGCGCATCCCACGCGACGGCGTGGCATACCTCGGACAGCGCGGGCAGGTTGTCATGCCAGTTGCGCTTGTTGCCACCGATACCGTGCAAAAGGACCACCAGTGGCCCCTCCCCTGCATGGTCCACCGAGATATGCGGAGCGGGACCGATGCGTTCAGTGGTCCATTGCTGCGTCATTGCGAAGCTCCTTTGTTGACTGAATAACGTTGTGCGAGCGGGTTGAGGATCAGCCGATCGACCACGATCACCGCCACCACGATCATCAGGCAGACGGCGAAGACCATGGTCGCGTCAGCGCTCGACTGAGCCCGCACGAGCAGATAGCCGAGCCCCGATTGCGCCCCGAAAAGCTCGGCCACCAGCGCGATTTTCCAGCAGATACCGTAGGCGATACGGATCCCCGACATCAGGATCGGCGTCATCAGCGGCAGCGTCACCTTCAGGAAGTGGCGCACCGGATTTCGGCTTAGGCTGCGCCCCATTTCCGCGAGCTCGGCGTCGATCTGTCGAAAGCCCGACATTGCGCTGATCAGACAGAATGGCAGAATGATCGCCATTTGGATGAAGATCACTGTTCCAGTGGAGACCTGGAACCACATGACGCCGAGGATTGCCCAGCCCACTGAGGGAAAGCTGTTGAGAAACACCAGTACCCGGCGCTCGAGGATTGCGGTGACGATGGCCGAGCGGCTGGCGAGCGCCGCGAGAATGAGCGAAAGCAGCATGGCGCAGGTCACCGCCGCAATTACCCGGCCAGCGCTGATGGCGAAGTGATAAGCGAGGCTGGCATCGGTAAAGAAGCGCGCCATGGTAAGCGCCACCGCCCCCGGTGACGGCAGGACAAATTCCGGCACCCCCTGGGCGGTGAACCACCAAAGCAGGATACCTGCCAGGATCGCGGTCTCGGCAAAGCCCCGTTCCACGAAACCGGTGCGTGCGCGCTCAGACATCGAGTCTAAACCTCTGATCGAGCCGGCGCTGGACGGGGCGGAAGACCGCAGCCTCGACAAGCGCGACAAAGAGAAGGATGAAGGCGATGATAGCGAAGACTGTTTCGGTGTCGAACTCCTGACGCGCGACGTCAAGGATGTAGCCGACGCCGGCGTTACCCCCGAAGAGTTCGGCGGTGAGCACAACCTTCCAGGCTACTCCGAAACTCGTGCGCAGCGCAGCGAACAGGTAAGGCACCAGCATCGGGACAATGATCCGCATCGCGATGCGTAGGCGGTGGCGCGACAGGCTCAGCCCGAGCTCCACAAGTTCCCGGTCGAGCTCGATCAGCCCGGTGCGGATGTTGATCGCCGTGAAGGGGATCAGGATCATTGTGACTGCGAAGATGACCGTTACGCTGTCCATTCCGAACCAAAGAATCGCGAGGAACAGCCATCCGATCCCTGAGAAGGCGTTGAGAAACGGCGTCAGGCGGGCGTCGATCAGAAGGCGCGTCAGTCGAAGATACTGCGCACTGAAAGCAAGCGCGGAACCGATGACAAAGGCCAGCGCGATTGAGGCGACGACATGCCCCAGCGAGACCGAAAGCTGCGACAGCAGCATCGGCGAAACCAAGAACTCTGCCATGCGCAGGAACACCGCCTCGGGGCCGGGCACAAGGTAGGCGGGAACAAACTGCGAATAGATCCACCATGCCGCCAAGGCGGTGAGTGTGAAGCCGTGAAGCGCCAGCGCCATAGTGACGGAGCGGCGGCGCTCCTGTCGGCTGCGGCGCGGCGGCTGCGCGGCGGGCGAGATTTCCTCGCCCACCGCTGCGGCATGGGGACGCTGCTGCATCGGCCCGACCCTACGCCGTCAATCCTGGAGCGCCGGTGTCCAGATGGTGTCGGACACGGGCGGGACGTCCTCCAGCAGCCCCATGTCGATCGAGCGGTCCCACAGAATTTCGATCGCCGTCAGGTCGTCCTCGGTCAGTCTCACCGGAAACTCGGAGAAGCGCGTGAACCACGCTTCGAAGAATGCCGGATCCGTGTCAGTCTCTTCGCCGACAGCGGCGAACACTTCGTCAGGGTTCTCGATCGCGTACTCCATCGAGGCGTGCACGAGATCGAGGAACTCGGTGTAGAGCTCTGGATTGGCCTCGAGCCTGTCGCCATAGCCAGCGAGAACTGCGGAGACCATTCGCGTGCCGTATTCCGCATGCAGGTCCTGCGCGATCTGCGCAATAGGCACGAAATCACCCGTCTGCATCGCTTGGAATGCCTGGGCATGGATAAGTGTCGCCGCATCGATCCTGTCAGTCGCGAGCGCAGAGGGCAGAGATGGTGCGGGCATCTCCACAAGCTCTATGTTGCCTCCGCCGGTCTCGGTGGTCATGCCGTGGACCTCGGCCAAGGCGATGCGCACCAATGTGATGCCGGCCGAGCCAATCGAGTAGATCCCCAGCCGCTTTCCTTCGAGATCGGCGACGCTCTCGATATCGCTGTCGGCAGGCACCCAGATGCCGGCACCTTCCCCGGCTTCGTGGTAACGCAGTCCGGTGCCGATGATGCGCAGATCAAGCCCCCGGCCCCTGGCGCGCGGGATGGCCATCGCGGCGGTCTGCACGACGTCATAGGTACGCGACGCGGTCGCCTGGATCAGCGCCGATATGTCGAGCGCCGTGGCGTCGATCTCAATGAGATCGGAAGAGACCTTGTCATTCTGCAGCGCCCACATGACCGCCTCATGCGAGGGGTCGTTGAGATAGCCGAAGGTCATGACCTCCTTGGCCTGCACTGCTCCGGCTGCGATCAATGCCATAGCGGCGACAGCGGCACCCGTTGAGTATCTACGATTGGTGATCATGGTGTTTCTCCCTGTTGTAGTTCGGCGTCCTCGAAGGTCTGGAACTGTTCCAGCAGCGTGTCGCGCAACTCGCGCAGCTCCGCATCGTTATCAATCGTTCTCGGGCGCGGAGCCGTAATCTCCACGATCCGTGCCACCTGCGAGGGTTTGGGTGTGAGCATGATCACGCGGTCGGCCAGCATTACCGCCTCGTCGATATCGTGGGTAACGAAGGCGACCGTCTTGCGGCTTCCCTCCCAAAGCTCGATGATCTGATTACGAAGGCGTTGACGGGTTGTGGGATCAAGCGCCGAAAATGGCTCGTCCATCAGAATGATGTCGGGCTTGAGGGCGAGCGCCCGGGCGATTGCCACTCGCTGGCGCTCTCCGCCCGAGAGGATGGCCGGCATCTTGTGCAGATCACGGCCGAGTCCAACCCGCTCGAGCTGGGTGCGGGCTTCCGCTTCTCGCTGCTCGCGCGTTATCTCCGGTTGGCGCATCTCGATGCCGAAGGCCGCGTTCTCCAAGGCATTCTTCCAAGGGAGCAAACGCGGTGACTGGAACACATAGGCGAGGCGCTGCCAGGTCTCGTTTGGAGGTTGGCCGTCGATTGCCACGCTCCCTGAACTGGGGGCAAGCAGATCGCCCATCAGCCTCAGCGCGGTGGACTTGCCGCACCCCGAGGGACCGAGGATACAAACGAACTCACCGGGTGCGATGGAAAACGACATGTCACCGTAGATTGTCGCGCCGCCGATCTCCAGGCCCACCCGATCAAAGGATACTGCTTCGGCGAGCACCATCGGTTGCACTCCTTAACTTTACCGTTTAGTAGTATTCTGGCGTTAACGGCCTCTGTCAACAGAATGTTTATGCCTCTGGAAGGCGAAGCGCGCATTCTGCGACGCAGAGTTGGCTCCGGAAATTTGCACTGAAGCGGAGCTATGCGCGAAAGTTGGTGATGGCGTGATCAGGCGGCGGCTTGACGTCGCTTGATGCCGTCCTTGAAATCAACCCCCTCGACGATCTCCGGCAGGCGGTTGGATGGAATGGTAGGCTGGCTACATCAGCGGCGCGCTGCTCATGCCGGCGACACCCGTTCGACGTCTGGTATCTGACTACTGCGGTCCGCGCGTTCTGCACGCCGAAATCCATGCCGAATCGGACCATGCAGCCCGGTTGGTGCAGCTGGTCATGGAGCGGTTCGGCGTCTCCGAGGACGCCGCGCGGATCCGTTTGCTGAAGCTCAACCTGATCACGACGACCACCGGGTCAGACCACCCGACCGTTTCCGCTGTCCATTTTGTCTCCGGGATTCACAGGGGTAGATCACGGCGGCCTTCTGCGCACAGCATCTTGTGCCGGGCGACAAGCCAATATCCCCCGCATGTGTCTTGGCCGCGCGCTGTGCCGGGCTATCTGCGCCCGGCAGCGCTAGCCAAGGATCACCAGCATGCCGCAGACCGCCAAGATCATCCTGACCGACCTGGCCTTGCCCGCCCGGATCGGCACCTATGGCTCGGGCGACACCGTGCCCGAGGTGCATCTGCTCGACCTGACCCTCTGGATCGATCCGGCGCTGGTTCTGGTCGCGGGCGACGGGATGGCGCATGTCTTCGACTATGACCCCCTGGTGTCCGAGTTCGACCGGCTCGCCCGTGACGGGCATTACTCCACGCAAGAGTGGCTGATGACCCGCATCGCGCGCGCCTGCGCCGCCCAAGCGCCGATCCATGCGCTTGACATCTCCCTGCGCAAGCACCCGGTGCGCGCGGGCAGTGGTGCCCTTGGTGTGTCGCTGCATCTGGATGCCCAAGCATTGGCCGGGCTGCGCTGAGGTCGCACCATATTGCCCCGGCTCGGCCCGGCGATAGGTCGCCCCGCGAGAAGGAGACACGAGATGCCCCACACCGAGGCCACCCGCGCGGCGGGCCTGCAAATACTGGCCGATTTCACGCCGCGCATGGGACGGCGCTATGCCAACGGGCGCAACACGGATCGTGGGCCGGGGGCGCATCGGGATGTCTCGACGCTCTCGCCCTATCTGCGGCGCAGGCTGCTGACGGAACGCGAAACCATCGCCGCCGCGCTTGACGCGCACGGGCCCGAGGTGGCAGAGAAATTCGTGCAGGAGGTCATCTGGCGGGGCTATTTCAAGGGCTGGCTGGAACGCCGCCCGCAGGTCTGGGCCAGCTACCGCGACGGGCTGGCGCAGGACCTGGCCATCCTCGACACCGACCGCCGCTTGCGCCGTGACGTGACGCGCGCCGAGAGGGGCGAGACGGGGCTGGCCTGTTGCGACGCCTGGGCGCAGGAACTGGCCGAAACCGGCTATCTGCACAACCATGTGCGGATGTGGTTTGCCTCGATCTGGATCTTCACGCTGGGGCTGCCCTGGCGGCTGGGGGCGGATTTCTTCTATCGTCATCTGCTGGACGGGGACCCGGCCTCGAACACACTGGGCTGGCGCTGGGTCGCCGGTCTGCACACCCGGGGCAAGCCCTACAAGGCGCAGGCCTGGAACATCGCGAAGTTCACCGATGGCCGCTTTGCTCCGCGCGACGCCGATCTTGCGCAGGACGTGGCGGGGCTGGAGCATCTGGAACCCGAGGGCCTGCCCGAGGTCCGTCCGCTGCGCGCGCCCGTGTCCCCCGATCAAGCGGCCCCGACCGCCCTGCTGATCACCGAAGAGGATGGCCGCGTCGAGGATTTCGCCCCCCAAGCGCTGGATATCCGCGCCGCCGCGACGCTGACCGCCAGCCACCTGCGCTCGCCGCGCGCGGTGTCTGACAAGGTGGCGGCGTTCGAGGCCATGGCGCTGGCCGATGCCGCCGCGCGCGCCGGGGTGGCGACGACGCAGATGCGCGCGGGCGTGCCCGCCGACCTGGCCCGCTGGGCCGACCGCGCCGGGGCGCGCCAGATCGTCACGCCCTATGTGCCGACCGGGCCGCTACGCGATTGGCTGGACGAGGCGCGCCCCGCACTGGCCCAGGCCGGTATCACCCTGGCCGAGTGGCAGCGCGACTGGGACGGGCTGATCTGGCCGCATGCCACCTCCGGGTTCTTCAAGGTCAAGAAAAAGATCCCCCGCATCCTGCACGCGGCGGGCCTGTCGTGACCCGCACCCTCGTCATCGGCGCTGGCATGGCCGGCATCGCCTGCGCACGGGCGCTCAGGGACGCCGGCCGCCCGGTGCGCGTGATCGACAAGGGCCGCGGCATCGGCGGGCGCATGGCGACGCGGCGCGTGGCCACCGACGCCGGCGAGCTGCGCTTCGACCACGGGGCGCAATATGTCACCGCCCGCGATCCCGGGTTCGCCGCGCTACTGACGGCGTCGGAGGCAGCGGCCCTCTGGGCGGATGGCAAAGCACATCCGCATCACGTAGGCCTGCCCGGCATGTCGGGCCTGCCGCGGGCCATGGCCGCTGGGCTGGACGTCTCCCTTGGCGTCGAGGTGGCCGAGGTACGCCGTGCCGGGGCAATCTGGCAGGTAGCAACCGGCGACACGGTGATCGAAGCAGAGCAGGTGGTCCTGACGGTACCCGCGCCCCAGGTCGCGCCGCTGATCGGCGCCGATCACCCGCTCGCCGCCCGGCTGGAGGCGGTGGAGATCGCCCCCTGCCTGACGCTGATGGCGGCCTTTCCCGCAGATGCGCCCGCGCCCTTCGTGGGCCGCAAGCTGACAGAGGGGCCGCTGGCCTTCATCGCACGCGACAGCAGCAAGCCGCAGCGCCCGGGCGGAGCCGTCACATGGGTGGCGCAGTCCAGTCCCGGCTGGTCGGCCGCGCATCTTGAACAGGACAGGCAAGAGATCGCCCGCCGGATGCTGCCGCCGCTATGTGCCGAGATCGGGGCCGCGGCGGACAGTGCTCTGCATGTCGCGGCGCATCGCTGGCGCTATGCCCGCGTGACCGCACCGCTGGGCGAGGCCTTCCTGCGAGACGCCAGCGGGACGCTGCACCTGGGCGGCGACTGGTGCCTCGGGCCACGGGTCGAGGCCGCCTGGGCCAGCGGCAAAGCCATCGCCGCGGATATCCTGGCGGGTTCGGATGCGTGAGGACCCGCGCATCGCTGGCCTTCTCCGCCTGATCACGGGGGCGCTGCATCCCGCGCTCGGGGCAGGGCGGATGGCGCTCGCGCTGGTCATGGGGGCGCTGTGTCACGCGCTCTTTGCCGCCGCGGTGCTGGCCATGATCACGGCCATGTTCTTCGGGTTGAGCGAGAGTTTGGGCACCGTCCCCTGGCCCTGGGCCGCGCTGGCCAATGCCGCCTTGATCGTGCAATTCCCGCTGGTCCACTCGGCCTTGCTGACGCGGCGCGGCGGGCGTCTTCTGGCGCGGCTGATCCCCGGCCGCCACGGGAGCACGCTGGCCACAACCACCTATGCCATCATCGCCTCGGCGCAGCTTCTGGCCCTCTTTGCCCTGTGGACACCCTCTGGCATCATCTGGTGGCGGGCAGAGGGGGCGGTGTTCTGGGTGGTCACAACCGCCTACGCCGCAAGCTGGCTTCTGTTGATCAAGGCAAGCTTCGATGCGGGGGCCGAGCTGCAGTCGGGCGCGCTGGGGTGGATGTCGCTGCTGGCGCGGGTGCGGCCGGTGTTCCCGGACATGCCGACGCAGGGCCTGTTCCGCGTCATACGCCAGCCGATCTATGTGGCCTTCGCCCTGACGCTCTGGACCGTGCCGGTCTGGACGCCGGATCAACTGGCGCTGGCGGTCAGCTTCACTGCCTATTGCCTGCTGGCTCCGCGCCTGAAGGAACGCCGCTTCGCCGCCCGCTATGGTGAACGCTTCCACCGCTACCGCGCAGAGGTTCCCTATGCGCTGCCCCGGCTGACATCTGCAAGAGACGAAACCCATGCGGAATGACCTGACGATCTATGACCGGGTGGCCGACCAGTGGTGGTCCGATGACATACGTTGGGTGCGCACGCTGAAGAACCTGGTGCCGGGGCGGTTGGCCTGGTTCGACCGCCATGTCGACTGGCGGGGCAAGGATGTGCTGGACCTTGGCTGCGCCGGTGGGTTCATGGCCGAGGCGATGGCGGCGCGCGGTGCCAATGTCACCGGGATCGACCCGGCAGAGCAGGCGATCGCGGCCGCCCGCAGCCATGCCAGCGAGTCCGGCCTGCGCATCGATTATGATGTGGGCGTGGGCGAGGCGCTGCCCTATGACGCGGCCCGCTTCGACGCCGTGGTCTGTGTCGATGTGCTGGAACACGTGGCCGACCTGCACATGGTGCTGTCCGAGGTGACGCGCGTCCTGCGCCCGGGCGGGCTGTTCCTGTTCGACACCATCAATCGCAATCCCCTGGCCCGACTTGCCACGATCACCATGGCCGAGGACGTGCTGCGTCTCTTGCCGCGCGGGACGCATGACCCGCAGATGTTCATCAAGCCGCGCGAATTGCGCGCGGCGATGCAGGGCGCGGGACTGGTGCCCGGCCCGGTCACCGGGCTGGGCCCGCGTGGCGTGAACCGTCGGCTTGACCCGACCTTCGGTCCCTTGCCGCTGACCGCCATTCTCTACATGGGCATGGCCCGAAAACCCGTCTTCCCGGCCGGAGGTAACCCATGCTGACCCTCGCGCTTCTGACCACGGCGCTCCTGTTCGGGGGTATGGTGCTCTATTCCTTCGGCTTTGCCGCTTTCCTGCTGACCGCGCTGCCGCCCGAGGTGGCGCGGCCGACGATCCGCCGTGCCTTCCCGCATTTTTACCTCTTCGTCATCGGTGTCGCCGCCGCCGGAGCCGCTCTGCTCTGGTCTGCCGATCCGCTGGGCGCCGGGCTGATGGCGCTGATTGCCCTGACTACGGTGCCCGCCCGCCAGGTGCTGATGCCCGCCATCAACCGCGCCACGGATGCGGGGGCGAAGGCCCGGTTCAAGCGATTGCACGGGCTTTCGGTGCTGGTGACACTCGTCCATATCGGGTTGGCTGGATATGTCCTTGCACGTTTTGCCGCCGGAGCCCCCGCATGACCGATCTGCCGCGCGAAGATGTCCAGTCCTACCCGCGCCCGCCCAGGCTTGAGCCGGTGCTGCAACGGATCAGGGTTGTCCTCGGCGGCACTACCGTGGCCGAGACGAGCCGCGCCATGAGGGTGCTCGAAACCCATCACGCGCCGACCTACTACCTGCCTCCCGAGGACGTTCAAGCCACGCTTCGCCCGGCCTCGGGGACCAGCTTTTGCGAATGGAAGGGCGTTGCGCGCTACTTCGACGTGATCGCCGGGGGCAAGACGGCGCCGCGTGCGGCCTGGGCCTATGAGCGGCCCACGGCGGGGTTTGCAGCCCTTGCCGGGTATGTCGCCCTTTACGCCGGGCTGATGGACGAGGTCTGGGTTGGCGATCTGCGCGTCGTGCCGCAGCCGGGTGACTTCTACGGCGGGTGGGTCACGCCAAATCTGGAGGGTCGGATCAAGGGTGCGCTAGGGACGCGGCACTGGTAAACTCTCGGGGACAGCATCTCTTTGGCAGCAGCCAGGCCCTAACCGAATATAGCTGGCGACCACCTTTGCCAGAATGTACACCATCATCAGGCATAGCGTCGCTGGGAGAACAACCTGTCCGCTTTCCGCCCAGAGCGTCGGTCATGGAGGAGCTACTCCACTTGCGCGAGTGAAGGGGTATCCGGGCGGCCAAGCCATTCATCTAGCTTTGACCAGCGCTGCCGCCCAGAGACGTTCTTCACGGCGATGGCCACCGCCTTCTTCTGCCCCACCAGCACCACGAGCTTCTTGCCGCGCGTAACGCCGGTGTAGATCAGGTTGCGCTGCAGCATGGCGTAGTGCTGCGTCAGCACCGGGATGACCACCGCCGGGTATTCCGACCCCTGGCTTTTGTGGATCGTGGCCGCATATGCAGGAACCAGCGTGTCTAGCTCGCCGAAGAGGAACGTCACGGTGCGGCCGTCGAAATCCACGGCGACTTCGCCATCGTCGAGATCGACATCCTCGATCATGCCGATGTCGCCGTTGTAGATGTCCTTGTCGTAGTCGTTCTCGATCTGCATGACTTTGTCGCCGGGCGCGAAGGTCCAGCCGAAGCGCTCTACCTTCTTCTCCCCCGCAGGATTCAACGCGGCCTGTAGCTCGATGTTGAGCGAACGCGCACCTACACCGCCGCGGTTCATCGGGCAAAGGACCTGGATGTCCTTGATGGGATCGAAGGCGAAGCGGCGTGGGATGCGCTTGGCGACCAGCTCGACGATGCGCGGCACGGCCTGCTCCGGGTCGGAGGCCGGGACGAAGTAGAAGTCCGCCTCGCCTTCGGGTGGCGCAAGATCCGGCATGCGCCCTGCGTTGATGGCGTGCGCCGTGGTGATGATCTTGCTCCTTGCGGCCTGACGGAACACTTCGGTCAGGCGTACGACGGGAACAGCATCGGATCCGATGATGTCTGCGAGGACCTGGCCGGGGCCGACCGAGGGCAGCTGGTCGATGTCACCGACGATCAGTAGCGCCGCGCCGCTTGGCACCGCCTTCAGCAGCGATTGCATCAACAGCACGTCGACCATCGAGCTCTCGTCGACGACCAGCAGATCGCAATCGAGCGGGTTCTCGTCGTTGCGCTTGAAGCCGAAAGCCTTTGGATCGAACTCGAGAAGCCGGTGGATGGTCTTCGCCTCCATGCCTGTCGCTTCGGACATGCGCTTTGCCGCGCGGCCCGTGGGCGCACAGAGCAGGAGCTTCACGGCTTTGGCCGCCAGAATGCGCAGGATCGAGTTTACGATGGTCGTCTTGCCGACGCCGGGGCCACCGGTGATCACCATGACCTTTGATTTGAGCGCGAGTCGGATGGCCTCGGCCTGGCTTTTCGCGAGAGTGAGGCCCGTTTTCTGCTCAATCCATGGGAGCGCCCTGTCGACATCGATTTCTGGCCAGGGCGTTGGACCAGCATGGATCCGCCCGAGGTGCTCGGCGATGCCGCGCTCGGCACGGTAGAGCCCGGTCAAGAAGATGCAGTCCGCATCCCCAACCCGATCAGCGGTGACCGTCTCCTCGGCAAGTTCCTCCAGCAACGCGCTTTCGATCAGCGCCGCGGGGACTTCCAGCAGTTTTTCCGCAAGTCCGATCAGGTCGGCGCGTGGCAGGCCGCAGTGACCATCATTCATTGCCTCGGTCAGCGCAAAGGAAACCCCCGCCCGCACCCGGATCATGGCGGTTTTCTCGATCCCGAGCTTCTCGGCAATCAAATCGGCGGTGCGGAACCCGATGCCACGGATATCCTTCGCCAGCTGGTACGGGTTCTCGCTCATGACCTGGACGGCATCGGTGCCATAGGTCTTGAAGATGCGCACCGCGCGCGCTGTCCCGACGCCGTGCTCGTGCAGGAAGACCATGATCTCGCGGATCACCTTCTGATCGGCCCAGCCGGCGGTGATCTTGTTGGCCCGCTTGGGCCCAATGCCCTCGACGTCGCGCAAACGCTCGGGCGTGGACTCGATGATGTCGAACACGTCCTTGCCGAACATCCTGACCAGCCGCTTGGCATAAACCGGCCCGATCCCGCGAATCATCCCGGAGCCGAGATACTTCTCGATGCCCTCGACGCTGGACGGCTCGGAGGTTTTCAGGAAATGGGCCTTGAACTGCAGGCCATGTGTGCGGTCGTTGGTCCAGGTTCCAGAGGCCGTGACCCACTCGCCGGCCGAGATCATCGCCGCGTGGCCCACGGTCGTGACGAGATCGCGATGTCCGCGCGCCTTGACGCGCAGGACGCAAAAGCCGTTCTCCGGGTTGTGGAAGGTGACGCGCTCGACCAGCCCCGAAACAACCTCGGTTGTCGTGTCCTGGCTTGCCTTGCCTCTGTCGACCACGCCCGTCGATCGCCCTACAGCTCGACGTTCACGACCATGCTCTCGGGGTCGATCGCACGGCGCTGCTGCGCGATTTCTGCGACCAGGCGGCCGAGCGCACGCTCATTCTGATAAGTCAATCGGCACGCCTCCGCAAAGCGCGCGAACATCTCGGGCTCAAGGGCATAGTCCTCGCGATGGGCGACGTCGTCTTTCGACACGATCGCCCGGCCGATGTAATCTCCGTAGAAAAGCGACAGCCGGGTGTCCTGCAGCCGGGCGACGACATCCACGCGGCCCTCGCGGACGATCTCTCCGTTCTCGTCGACGGCATCGGCCTTCGGGTCGCGAAGGCGGACGGGCTTGCCCAGCGACCGGTTGTCGTAGAGCGCGGCCCAGCGGTCCAGATGTCCGTAGAAATAGCCGACGCCCGGTTGCGCGATGGCGCCCATGAGAAGCGGGCGCCTGCCATCGGACCCTCCGATCGCGGTGATGCTCATGATGGCCGTGGTCATGGGGTCCCTCCGTCACTGCAGCTCGCGCCCGAACCAGCGGACGCGCCCGACGATATTGACCTCCTCGGCGGTGCATTCATAGGGCGAATACTGCTGGTTGTCGGAGATGATGCGCACGCGCGCCGGATCGCTCATCGGGACATGCTCCAGCCGCTTGGCAACGAGGCCCAGACCGTCATGCAGCACGAAGATCCCCGGCGGGATGGGGTTACGGCGGTTCATGTCGACCAGGATGACATCGCCATCGTGAAGTGTTGGCGTCATGCTGTCGCCCTGCACATCCATGACGCGCAGCATGGACGGGGCGGCCTTCAGGTTGTCGCGGATCCAGGCCTTGCGGAAATGAAAGTCCCGCCCCGAGCTTTCCTCGCTGCCCACGATCGCGCCCCCGCCCATGGCCGGACGGGCGCGCACATGCTGAATCGACACGAAGGCGTCCTGGTAACCGTCCGCGATCGGATCGTCGCCCTCCACGCGCCCCTTTCCCGTCAACAGCCAGTCCGGGTCGACCCGGACGACATTCGCGATCCGGCCGAGCTTTTCGATGTTGGGGGTTTGCGAACGGCCGCGCAGGATGTCGTAGACGAAGGAGCGGTTGACCCCGGCTGCGCGGGCGACTTCGGCGACCGACAGGCCGAGTTGCCGGATCCGGGCGCGCAGGCGTTCGTGCATTGGCACGGACATGTCAATCCTCCTTTTGATCGTTTGTGGAAAAGACAGGATTGCAACGCGGATGTCAACAGAATAGAACATTAAGCGAACATATACAGCAAAGGGATTCGGGGATGCGGGTGGAACGCGATGCATTTGAGCTGTCCGAGCTTGCCGAACGCTGGAACATCGCGGGGGCCGACATCCGTTACCTTGTGGCCAGTGACAGGATGCCGCTCTCGGTGCGCATCGTCGCGCAGCCGGTGATCCTGCATGCCGAGGAGCGCACGGCCGACAGCGCGCCCTTCTGGGTTCCGGTCGAGGAGACGATGTTCTCGGGCCTGGGGGATCTGGCGTTGCGGGACGCGTTCCGGCTGGTGCGCGACGGGGAAGGGCAAGTGCGCAGCCTCTTTCTTCCCGATGATCGGATGCTGACGCTGCGCGGGGGCGAGGGGATCTGCTTTTCTCATGTCGATCTGCTTGTGCGCCGCGAGCGCGCCGAGGCGCTTGAATGCGCGTTGCTCGGCGGGCCGCTCCAGAAGCAGGATGCATTTGATTTCAGACTGTTCGTATTCGACGATCAGGAGTTCGCCTTCACGCTGCCGCAAGCGCGCGCGCTCGAGTTCATGCTGGCGCAGACGCGGGATGGTGCGCCCGATCAGCATTATGGCAACATCCTGAACGCCGTGGGATCCTCCTCGCAGCGGCTGAGCAGCCTGTTCAGCCGCAAGCCCTACTGGTCGCGGTTGTTGCGCAAGACCGAGGGTCGGCGCGGATGGTATCATCTCGATCCGGATTTCGTGGTCTGGTTGCTCACCCGCCGCTGACACAAGTCGTCTTCGCTGTGCCGCCCGCCGCTTCGGCGGGCGTCTTGATTCGTGCCCTCGCGAGGGATCCCGCGGCCGGCATGTCTGCATCTGGTATGCATCTCGTCTGCACTCGTATGCGCTTGTCTGCACCGGCGGCCGGGCGCGCCGTTCGGGACGCGAAATCAATCCTGTAGGAAAATTCGACGTGCATCCCACCTGTGGGACGTCTGCATACCGCAAAACTGGCATCCCTTCTCCTGACGCATCGAGACAGGAGACGCCGATGACAGCTCAGTTTCTCAACCAGGTTCACCTCGCGCGGCGCTGGCAGATCAGCCCGCGCACGCTGGAGCGCTGGCGCTGGAAAGGGCAGGGGCCAGCCTTCGTCAAGGTTGGTGGCCGCGTCATCTACCGGCTCGAGGATGTCGAGGCCTATGAGAGCGGCCGGCGCTGCGAAAGCACGACGCAAGGCACCGCGCTGCGGGTGGCGCAATGATCCTCGCGCATTTCACACCGGGTCCGCGGGCCGAAGCGGCACGTGGTGCAAACCGTGATCCCGAGATCACCGACATCGACCTCTATGCCTGGGTCGCACAAGCCGAGGCCGGTGATGTTCTGATCTATCACCGCGGGTTTCTCGTGGTTGATGCGGACAAGACGGTCTCGACGCTGCGAGCGCAGCGGCGCCGTGCTCTGCGCCGCTTGGCGAATGCCGCGTTTCGGGCTGCCGAACAGGGTCTCGTGCACCTCGTGCAGGAGCGCGAGGGCCCCGACCGCTTCGCCTACATCGCCGTCTCGCGCCCGAAGCCCAAGCACGCCGCCGCCTCGCTGTCGGCGCTGCTGCTCGAGGAACAGGCGGCGTGACCTCCCCCATCCAGTTCCTTCTCACCGATCGCGGAGACCCGTTCATGCCCTTTCCCGAGAACACCCCCACGCCGGACGATCTGCCGGAAGTCGACCCGAAGGAAATCGCCGACCTGCCGGTCGAGATGCTGGCTATCCTGCAGCACGAGATCGACGCACGCCTCAAGCGCGACAAGGCCGCCAAGGCTCGCCTCGATGGGGCCTTGAGCATCCGCTACGCCGACCGCGCTGCCGAGGTTCGGCGCGCCGCAGGCAAGGATACCGGCACGACCCGCCTCATTGACGGCGATTTCACCGTGGTCGCGGACCTGCCCAAACGCGTCGAATGGGATCAGGACAAGCTGGCCGCGATGGTCGAGCGCATCCGCGCCGCCGGTGACGATCCGGCCCAGTATGTCGACATCGCCTTCAAGGTGCCGGAGCGCAAATACGCCGCCTGGCCGGATGCGATCCGAGCCGGGTTCGAGCCGGCGCGTACCGTGAAGACCGGCACGCTGAAGGTCGAGATTGTCCCGCAGGAGGACGATCAATGACAGCGCTCACCCCCATTCACGCCCCCGACCTTCCCGGTCTCATCGAACGCGCCGCGACCATGCTGTCGGGGGCCAAATCCGCCGCCGAGGTGCTCGAAGCCCGTGAAGCGGCGGGGCTTGCCTACGATGTCGCGAAACGCGCGGCGCGGTTGAAGAGCGCGAAGGTGGCCCACGACGATCTGATCGCCGCCGCCCATCGCGCGCAGGCCGATGCGCTGGAGATCGAAGCGGCCGCCAAGCGCAGGCTGGCGGATGAATACGACGCGGCGCAGGCCCGCGGCGAGGTGGCCAGCGCCAAGAGCAATCGTGGCAATCAGTGGACCGTTTCCGACGGGAACGGTGCAGCGTCCGCGGCCAGTCTCGGCCTCAGCCGCAAGTCGATCCATGACGCGCGCCATCTCCGCGACGCCGAAACCGCCGAGCCGGGGCTCGTACGGCGCACGCTGGATGCGCAGCTGGAGCGCGGCGAAGAACCCACACGCTCCGCCCTGCGCCTCGCGGCGGAAGCGCGGCTGGAACGGTCACTCGACCGGCTGCGGCGTGTGCAGGACAGCTTCCGGCGGCTCGAGGAGACGAAAACGCCGCCACCGACGCCCGAAGAGCGGGCGCGCCAGGTCGCCGTGTTCGGCACGCCGGAGGATCGCGCGATCTGTGGGCGGATCGACGAAATCGTCGAACGTATCGGCGAACAGCCCGCGCCTGCAGAGGCGGTCCGCCGCATCCCGCCGGCCTCGCGCCATGCCGTCGAAACGGCGCCGATCCGGCGCGCCGCGGCC
>LFIK01002174.1_pt1 | contig 15809 bp, 16 predicted proteins | sample 643401 | NCBI WGS metagenome assembly LFIK01 (sample SAMN03777447, study PRJNA286221) | soda lake metagenome | biome: soda lake; feature: Kulunda steppe; material: water; isolation source: sample T5-Br brine of Lake Tanatar-5 | place: Russia: Kulunda steppe | collected 2010-07
GATATGATCTGCTTATGAATAACCTGACCCTGAAACAGCTTCGGTATTTCGAAGCGCTGGCGCGCCAGGGCCATTTCGGCCGCGCGGCCGATGTCTGCGCGATCTCGCAGCCCGCGCTGTCCATGCAGATACGGGACCTGGAAGCGACACTGGGCACGCCGCTCTTCGAACGCAGCGCCCGGCAGGTGCGGCTGACCAGCTTCGGCGCGGCCTTTGCCGAGCGGGTCCGCGATATCCTGCGCGCAGTGGACGAGTTGGGCGATCTGGCCCGCGCGGCGAAGGGGGGGCTGGCGGGACAGTTGCGGCTGGGGGTGATTCCCACCGTCGCGCCCTATCTGCTGCCGGGGCTTTTGCCCGCGCTGACCCGCGCCTGGCCCGAACTGGACCTGCACCTGCGCGAGGCGCTGACCCAGCGGCTGTTGACGGAGTTGCGCGCGGGTGGGCTCGATGCCGCGATCGTGGCACTGCCGGTGTCCGAACCGGGAATCGAGGAGGCGCCGCTCTTCGCCGAATCCTTCGTGCTGGTGCGCCCGCAGGCGCAGGCGGACCAGCCCGTGCCCGGCCCCGATGGCCTGCGCGCCATGCGGCTTCTGCTGCTGGAGGAAGGGCATTGCTTCCGCGATCAGGCGCTTTCGTTCTGCGACATGGCGCCGGGGCGCGCGCGCGAGGTGCTGGACGGCTCGTCGCTGGCCACTTTGGTGCAACTGGTGGGCGCCGGGATCGGGGTCACGCTGATCCCGGAAATGGCGGTGCCGGTGGAAACGCGTTCGGCGCCGGTCGCAGTGGCGCGATTCCCGGAACCGCAGCCCAGCCGTACCATCGGCATGATCTGGCGCCGCACCTCGCCGCTGGCGCCGCAACTGGCGCAGATCGGCGCAATGGTGCAGGCGGTGGGGCGCGGGCAGAGCGTGGCGGTATCACCACAGCAAGCGCCCGCGCATCACCCTTGATTTTGCCGCCGAACAGGCGCAGGCTGCAGGCATGAACATCCAGAACCTGCCGTCCAGCTCCGCCGAGGACCGTGTCAGCTTCGACCGGCGCGAACTCGGGCAGATCCTCGGGCTTTACGGGCGCATGGTGGCGGCGGGGGAATGGCGTGACTACGGCATCTCGATGCTGCGCGACCGGGCGGTGTTCTCGGTCTTTCGCCGCGCCGCCGAAAACCCGCTCTACCGGATCGAAAAGACACCGCGCCTGCGCAACCGACAGGGGCTTTATGCCGTGGTCGGCATGGATGGCCGGGTGCTCAAACGCGGGCACGAGTTGCCGCAGGTGCTGCGGGTGCTGGAACGCAAGCTGATCCGTGTGATCGACGGCTGACGGCCAGCGCGGCCCGGCAGAGCGGGCTGGCGCGGCGCGCGCCGATCCGGCGTTCCTGCGCATCTGGGCCGGGCGGTCCCGCGCCACCCTCCGGGCTGCGGCGGGGGCTTGTCCCTGACGCGTCGCCCGGCCAATCTGCCGCCATGATCACGCGACATCACATCAAGGGCGATGCGCCCTCCTGGGCGGTGTATTCACCCTGCGAGCGTTACCGCTACGCGCTGACCCGCGTCTGGGACACTGCGGGCGCGCGGGCGCTGTTCGTCATGCTCAACCCTTCGACCGCAACCGAGGCGCAGAACGATCCCACGGTGGAGCGCTGCGAACGGCGGGCCCGGGCACTGGGCTTCGGGGCGTTCCGGGTGTGCAATATCTTCGCCTTTCGCGCGACGGACCCGAAAGTGATGCGCGCCACCGCCGACCCGGTCGGGCCCGATAACGATGCCGCGATACTTGAAGGCGCAGGTTGGGCGGGCGCGGAAGCAGGCGGGCGGATCGTGTGTGCCTGGGGCACGCATGGCGCGCATCTGGACCGCGGCCCGGCGGTCGAGCGGCTGTTGCGCGGCACCGGGCAGGCGCTGTTTCATCTGGGCCTGAGCCAGGCCGGGCACCCGAAGCATCCGCTCTATATCGCTTACGCGCAGCAACCCCAGCGCTGGTAACGCGGGTGCCGGTGCTGCGCGCCTTTCCTTTTGCAGCGCACAAAAGCGCCCCCTCAGCACACCGCCCGCCCACCCCTCATTTCGTTTTCGGGGCGCTTCGCGGGCGCTGCCCACCGCGCAAGCGCGGCGGGCGGGAACGTGGATGGCTACGGGTCCAGGGGCGAGCGGTCAGAGCGCCGCCGCCACGCGCGCACCCTGGTCGATGGCGCGTTTGGCGTCCAGTTCGGCGGCCACCTCGGCGCCGCCGATGACATGCACCTCGGTCCCGGTGCCCTTCATGGCATCGGCCAGACCGCGTTCGGACACCTGCCCGGTGCAGAGCACGAAACTGTCGGCGGCGATCACCGCCTCGGCCCCGTCGCGGCGCAGGTGCAGCCCGGCATCATCGAAGCGCAGGTAGTCGACGCCGCTCAGCATCTTCACGCCACGCATCTGCAGGCTGAGCCGGTGGATCCAGCCGGTGGTCTTGCCCAGCCGCTTGCCGGGCTTTTCGGCCTTGCGCTGCATCAGCGTGATGGCGCGGGCGGGGGACTCGGGGCGCGGGCCTTCGGGGGCCAGACCGCCGGGGTGCTGCGCGGGGTCGGTCACGCCCCAGACGCGGGCCCAGTGCGCGGGGTGCAGCGTGGGGCTTTCGCCCGCATGCGAGAGGTACTCGGCCACGTCGAAGCCGATCCCGCCCGCGCCGAGGATCGCGACCCGCTCCCCGACCTGCGCCCCGCCCTGCAGCACATCGGTATAGCGCAGCACATTGGCGCGCTCCTGCCCGGGGATTTCCGGGTCGCGGGGGCGCACGCCCGTGGCCACCACCACCGCCTCGAATTCCGCCAGCGCCGCCGGATCGGCGGAGGTGCCCAGCCGCAGCGCCACGCCCGCGCGGGCCAGCATGGTGGCGAACCACTCCACCAACCCGTGGAACTCCTCCTTCCCGGGGATAACGCGGGCCATGTTCAACTGCCCGCCGATGCGGTCCGCGGCCTCGAACAGCGTCACCATGTGCCCGCGCTGCGCCGCCGTGATCGCCGCCATCATGCCTGCGGGCCCCGCGCCCACCACCGCCACGCGGCGGGGGCGGTCGGTCGGGGTGTAAGTCAACTCGGTTTCATGCCCCGCGCGGGGGTTCACCAGGCAGGAGGCGACCTTGCCTTCGAAGGTGTGATCCAGACAGGCCTGGTTGCAGGCGATGCAGGGCGCGATTTCGGCGGCGCGGCCTGCCTTCGCCTTGGCCAGGAACGCGGGGTCGGCCAGAAACGGTCGCGCCATGGACACCATGTCGGCATCGCCGCGGGCCAGCACATCCTCGGCCACCTGCGGGGTGTTGATCCGGTTCGAGGTGATCACCGGCACCCCCACCGCCCCCATCAGCTTGCGCGTGACCCAGGTGAAATTCGCGCGCGGGACCGAGGTGGCGATGGTGGGCACCCGCGCTTCGTGCCAGCCGATGCCGGTGTTCAGCACGTCGGCGCCTGCGTCTTCGATGGCGCGGGCGAGGCGCAGGACCTCGTCGAAGCTCTGGCCATTGGGGACCAGATCCAGCAGCGAGATGCGATAGATCAGCAGAAAGTCCGGGCCGGTAGCGGCACGGATGCGGCGCACCACCTCGACCGGCAGGCGCATGCGGTTGGCGTAGTCGCCGCCCCAGCGGTCGGTGCGGTGGTTGGTGTGCAGGCAGAGGAACTGGTTGAGGAAATAGCCCTCCGACCCCATCACCTCGACCCCGTCATAGCCGGCCTCGCGGGCACGGGTGGCCGCCGTCACCATGTCGGTGATCTGCTTTTCGATCCCCTCTTCATCCAGTTCGCGGGGGGTGAAGGGGGCGATGGGGGCGCGAATGGCCGAAGGGGCGACACATTCGGGGCCATAGGCGTAGCGCCCCGCGTGCAGGATCTGCATGGCGATACGGCTGCCCGCGTCATGCACCCGGTCGGTGACGATCCGGTGGTTGGCGCAGTCAGTGTCGGTGAACAGCCCCGCCGCGCCAGGAAAGACGCCGCCTTCGGCATTGGGGGCCATGCCGCCGGTGACCATAAGCCCCACACCCCCGCGCGCGCGCTCGGAGTGGTATTCGGCGACGCGGTTCCAGTCGCCCATCTCCTCGAGCCCGGTGTGCATGGAGCCCATGAGCACCCGGTTGGGCAGGGTCAGGGGGCCCAGATCGAGCGGGGTGAAGAGCTTGGGATAGGGGGACATGGGCGGCCTCCGGCAGGTTTGGCGGGAGAGTGTCAGGGTGGCGCCGCGCTGTCATCCCGTATCGCTGCGTCACTGGCGGGTGTGATCTTGCGGAGCGCCCTTGCGGGCGCAGGTCTTCTGGCGCTGCGCGCGTTGGAAGGGGGCATTCTGCCCCCTCTGCGCGGCAAGCCGCGCATTCACCCCATGAGGATATTTGGGCACAGATGATGGGGCTCAGCGTTGGCGCAGGCGGGCGAGGGTGCGGCGCAGGGTGCCGGGGGTGAGGGCAGCGGCGAGCAGGACTCCGGTGGCGAAGGCGGTCAGATCGGCGATCCAGGTGGCGGCGGTTTCGACCAGCAGGCCGAGGGCGAGGCGGGCGAGGATAAAGCTGCCGATCAGGCCGAGCGCGGCGATCCGGGCGCGGGGAGTGGAGGCCGCTTGCCACTGGGTCAGTGTCCAGGCGCCAACGAGGGCGAGCGCCGCAGGGGTGGCGCCGAGTAGCCAGCCGGAGCCGTCGGTCAGGGCGGCGAAGGCGCTCGCGCCGAGCGCGCCGGGCAGCGTGAGCAGGAGGGCGAGCGCGCCCTGGCCGTGGTGGCGCGCGATGAACTTGCCGAGCGCGGCGAGAAGCACGGCGGAAAGGGCGGCATGGGCGGGGCTGGCGTGGATGAGCGGGTAGGTGAGGTAGCGCAACAGGTGTTCGGGCAGGAACTGGCGCGTCTCGACCATCCAGTGCTGCACCGGGGCGGCGAAGCCGAAGCGCTCGACCGCCAGAAGCCGCCAGCCGGGGGCCTGGGCGCCGCCGATCAGCCCCTGCGCCCCGGCCCAGAGCGCCAGTTCCACCGCGCCGAGTGCCAGCAGCAGCGCCCAGACGACGGGCGGCAGCGGCAAGAGCAGCGGTTGGGCATCATCCGGGGTTTGGTCGGGCACGGGCGCGGGCCTTGGTTGGCGGCTGGTTGACCTTCAACCGGGCCAGCGATAACCCGAGCGGCATCGCATTTCCAGCATGGAGCCCACGCGCATGTCCGACACGGCCTTGAGCGCGCATACGCCGCGCGTCTTTTCCGGGGTCCAGCCTTCGGGCGGGCTGACGCTGGGCAATTACCTGGGCGCGCTGAAGCGGTTCGTGGAAACCCAGGAAAGCGGGACCGAGACGATCTATTGCCTCGTCGATCTGCACGCGATCACCACTTGGCAGGAACCCGCGAAGCTGCGCCACGCCACGCGGGAGCTGGCGGCGGGATTCATGGCGGCGGGGATCGACCCGGCGCGGTCGATCCTGTTCAACCAGTCGCAGGTCAGTGCGCATGCGGAAATGGGCTGGGCCTTCAACTGCGTGGCGCGGATGGGCTGGCTGAACCGGATGACCCAGTTCAAGGACAAGGCCGGCAAGAACCGCGAGAACGCGAGCGTGGGGCTGTTTGCCTATCCCAACCTGATGGCCGCCGACATCCTGACCTATCACGCCACCCATGTGCCGGTGGGCGAGGATCAGAAGCAGCATCTGGAGCTGACCCGCGATATCGCGCTCAAGTTCAACCACGACTACGGGGTGGATTTCTTCCCGGTGGTGGAGCCGGTGATCGAAGGGGTGGCGACGCGGGTGATGTCGCTGCGCGACGGGGGCAAGAAGATGTCCAAGTCCGACCCGTCTGACATGAGCCGGATCAATCTGACAGATGATGCCGCCACCATCGCGCAGAAGTTCCGCAAGGCGCGCACCGACCCCGAACCGCTGCCCGAGGCGCCCGAGGAGCTGGAAGGCCGGGCCGAGGCGCGGAACCTGGTCAACATCTACGCCGCGCTAGCCGATACCACGCCCGGGGCGGTGCTGGCGGAATACGGCGGGCAGGGGTTCGGGACGTTCAAGCCCGCGCTGGCCGATCTGGCGGTGGCGAAGCTGGCGCCGATCAACGCCGAGATGGCGCGGCTGATGGCCGACCCGGCCGAGATCGACCGGATGCTGGGCGCGGGCGCCGATCGCGCGGCGGCCCTGGCGCATCCGATCCTGGAGGCGATGTTCGGGATCATGGGCATGGTGCGCTCGCGCCAGCAGTGAGCGCGGCCCGCACGACCCGGTGGGACCGAACAGCGCTCGCGCAGAGCGGGCGGGAAGGTGATGGAAGCGGCGACCGGACGTGAAAACGCCCCGACCGGGGACCGGGGCGTTCAGCAAGTCTGCATTCGGCAGCTTCGATCAGATGATCCGCACCTGGGTGCCGATCTCGACCAGTTCGTACAGATACTCAACATGCGGGTTCATCAGCCCGATGCAGCCGTTCGACGCCCGCCGCCCGATCTTGGCCGGGTTGTCGATCCCGTGGATGCGGTAATACTGCCAGCTCAGGTTCATCGCCCGCGTGCCCAGCGGGTTGTCCGGGCCGGGGTGCACGATCTCGGGCAGCGAGGGGTCGCGCTCGCGCATTCCGGGCGTGGGAATCCAGGTCGGCTCGAACCGCTTGAGCGTGACATGGGTATAGCCGCGGCGGGTGAAGTCGTCGGACATGGGCACCGAGGTCGGATAGACCAGTTCCGTGCGCTCATCCTGCGACCAGTAGTAGAGTGCGCGCGAATCGGTGTCGCACAGGATCGCGCCCTTGTTCAGGTTGTCGAAATGGTTGCGCCAGTCGTGGTTGCGAAAGCCCATCACATTGCGCCGCGCGGTGCGGACCGAGCTTTCGGCCTCGTAGTCGGGCAGTGTCTGGGCGCGCAGGATCGCGGGGGCTCCCAGCCCGCCAAGGGCGACGGCGCCCAGAAGCGCCCTGCGTGAAATCGGTTTTCCGGCCATAACTCTCTCTCGCATCACATTCATGGATTGGCACATAAATGTGAAAATGCGCCCTGTTTGGCAAGTCACGAGCCTGTGGGCAGGCGCGGATTCGGCGCTTTTGTGGCATTGCGGTTGGGGCGAAGCCCACGCTCACGCGCAAAATCAGCTCAGGACGCTGTCAGAAACGTGTTGTTGTCGGTCTGGCCGGTCTCCCTGTAGCCGTGCCGCTCCAGCAGGTCGCGCAGCCACGCATCCTGCGTGACCGGGGTGGCCCCGTGCGATTCGAGCACCAGCAGCGGACGGCAGCGGGCGATGGTGGCCTCGGCCCCGCGCAGGGCGTCCAGTTCGTGACCTTCCACATCAAGCTGGATCAGCCCAACCTGCGCGTCGCCCACGGTGGCGTCGATGGTGTGGATGGGGATGGTTGCATACCCGGCGGAGTTGCGCGGATTGCGCGGCGCTGCCAGCCGCGAGCCACCACCCAGCGCGCGGCCCTGCCCGTCATGGGTGCGGATGGTGGTTTGCCCCGGCGCCGCGCCCAGCCCGCCCAGATGCAGGTCGCAGTTCGACAGGGTGTTCAGCCCGCAGGTGGCCATGGCGCAACCGTGGTTCACGCGGTTGGGCTCGAACGCCCAGACCTGAGCACCGTGGCGCGCGGCCAGACGGCACAGGAAGGGCAGGAAATCGCCGAAATAGGTCCCGGCGGTGACGATGCCGCCGCCCTTGAAGCGCTGCCGGAGCGCCCGCAGCGTGTCCCGTTCCCAGACCTGCCCGCGCATGATCGCGCGCGCGCAGGGGCGGTGCGCGGACTCGACCGGCACGCAATAGACGCCGTGCCAGTTGCGGGCGATGTGAAACGCCACCGCCGTGCCGATGGTGCTGTCACGCATGGGGGCTCCGGTTTCGGGGCATCAGGGTCGCGGGCCTGCGCCACCCTGAATTGGTGCGTGATCCGGGCTGTCACGTCAAGCACCTGCACCGGCGCAGGAGCGGACCGGGGGGCGCGCCCGGACGCATGCATGTGGACCGATTTCCCGCCGGCTCCGGACGGCCAACGTAAAGGCGCTTGCGCTAATGGTGTTCCTGCAGTCAGGATAGCACCCATACCGAAAGTCGAGTCGGGCCAGGGCCCGATCGATCCCGTGCCGCACAGGAGAGGCCTGCATTGACGACCCCCACCCAGGCCGCCCAAACCCAGCCTGCGGAGGAACGCAGCGCGTTGGACAGGGTGCGCGACCGCATTCTGGCCGAGGTGCGCGCGGGCACGCTGCGGCCGGGCCGGACGATTGCGCCCGAGCCGCTGGCGGATGACCTGGGGCTGGCCGTGACCGAGGTGCGCGCGCTGCTTGGGCGGCTTGTCGATGAAGGGTTCGTGCATGGGGACGGACCCAAAGGCGGGCTTGCGATCCGCCAACTCGCCGAGACCGAGGTGCTTGACCTCTATAACGCCCGCGCCGGGATCGAGGGGTTTTCAGCCCGTCTGCTGGCCGAGCGCAACGATCCTGCGCTCAACAAGCGCCTGCTGGGTGTTATCAGCGCCACGGCGCGGATGGACGAGCGCAGCGAGCGCGCCTACTTCGATGCCAACCACATGATCCATCGCAGCATCGTGGCGGCGACGGACAACGCGTTCCTGCTGGGGTTCTTCGACAACCTGTGGCGGCGCGGGGCCTGTTTCGGGCTGTTTGCCAGTATCGAAAAGGTGGATGTCAGCGCCTCGTTGGCCGAACACACTGCGCTGGTCGAGGCGATTGCCACCGGCGACGGCGCCATGGCCGCCGAGCGCATGATCGCCCATGTGCGCGACGGGTATTTCCTGTTTCTGGATGCGCGGCAGGACAGCCCGTTCTGATCCCCTGCCCCTCTTTCGCAGGGGTCGTGACCCGCGCTACCTGCGTTCGACCCTCTGACCCATAGTCGCAAGTGCCCGCGCAGGGCGCGCCGGGTGGGTGGGGCGCGGCTCGCGCGGGCACTTTCCGGGTGCCGCGCGGGCCTGTTTTCAGCGCCGGGCCAGTTGCTCGATCGTCGGGCGGAACTGTTCAAGCTGGTAGCCATAGCGCGCGCCTGCGTCGATCAACTCGTCCGTGGGCCGCGTGCCCGCCTGGCTCAGCGCCCAGACGATGGACGAGCGGTTGCCCGAGGCGCAGTAGGCCAGCACCGGCCCCTCGGCCTCGGCCAGCGCGGCGCCCTGGGCTTCGACATTTTCCATGGTGATCGCCCCACCGACGACCGGGTTGAGCACGAAGCGCAGCCCGGCGCCCTCGACCGCGGCGCGGATCGCCTCGGCCTGCACGTCCGGGGTGATTTCCCCGTCCGGGCGGTTGCAGACCACCGTGGTGAAGCCCGCGTCGCGGATGGCGGCCACGTCTTCGGGGGTGATCTGGGGCGAGACGGCGTAGCCGTCGGCGATGGGGCGAATCTCCATGGTCCTGTCCTTTGCGCGCTCTGGTTCAGGCAGCCGCCAGCCGGTCCACGCGTTGGCGGATCGGCGGCGCGGCCAGCATCCCGGCCACCATGGAAAGTAGGAAAACAATACCGCCGGTGCCACCCCAGCTTATCGATGCAATCGCCGGACCGGGGCACAGCCCCACCAGCCCCCAGCCCGCGCCGAACAGCACCGATCCCAGCACCAGGTTATGGCCCAGCCGCGGGTCGGGCTTCGACGGGAAGGTCCCGCCCAGCGCGGGCGCGGCGCGGCGCGTGGCGATCTGCCAGGCCACCAGCATCGGCAAGATCGCCCCGCCCAGCACGAAAGCCAGCGTCGGATCCCAGGCGCCGAACACATCAAGCCAGCCCTGCACCTTGGTGGTGTCGGTCATCCCCGAGACCAGCAGCCCGGCCCCGAACAGCCCGCCCGAAGCGGCGGCAAGAATCACACGTTGCATCAGATCACCCCCAGAACATGCCGGAACAGGACCACGGTCAGCCCGCCCGCCAGCAGATAGAACACGGTCGCCACGATCCCGCGCAGCGAGAACCGCGAAATCCCGCACACCCCGTGCCCCGAGGTGCAGCCATTGGCCAGCCGCGTGCCGATGCCGACCAGCAGGCCCCCGGCGATGATCACCGCAAGGTTCGTGGTGATGTTGGTGCTGACCTCCACGCTGTAGAGCGGCAGCATCAGCGCCGGGACCACCACCAGCCCGGCCAGAAACGCGGCGCGTTCGGCCCAGTCGCGCAGGCCGGAGCGGTCCACCAGCCCGCCGATGATCCCGCTGGCGCCCATGATCCGGCCGTTGAACAGCAGGAACAGCGCCGCCGCACTGCCGATCATCAGGCCGCCGATCAGGCCCCATATCCAGTCCATTGGTATCATTTGGAAAACTCCATTCCAGCAGGGGGGCGTCATACCCGCCTGCCCATGTTGCATCGTCTGATCCGGGATCAGAGCTTGTTGACCGGCACCTTCAGATACACGGTGCCGTTGTCCTCGGCGGGCGGCATCTGGCCCGCGCGCATGTTCACCTGCAGCGACGGCACGATCAGCTTGGGCATGTCGAGCTTGGCGTCACGCTCGGTGCGCATGCGGACGAAATCCTCGCGCGTCTTGCCGTGGCCCACATGGACGTTCTGCACCTTCTGCTCGCCCACGGTGGTTTCCCAGGCATATTCCGCGCGCCCTTCGGCCTTGTAGTCATGGCCGACGAAGATGCGGGTCTCGTCCGGCAGGGCGAGGATCTTCTGCACCGACTCCCACATGGTATCGGCCGAACCGCCAGGGAAATCACACCGCGCGGTGCCGAAATCGGGCATGAACAGAGTATCGCCCACGAAGGCCGCATCGCCGATGACATATGTCAGGCAGGCGGGCGTGTGGCCGGGCGTGTGCAGCACATCGACGCGCAACTGCCCGATATGGATCGAATCGCCTTCCTCGAACAACTGGTCGAACTGGCTGCCGTCGCGCTCGAACTCGGTCCCGGCGTTGAAGACCTTGCCAAAGGTATCCTGCACCACGGTGATCTTGCGCCCGATGCCGATCTTGCCGCCGACCTGCTCCTGCAGATAGGGCGCGGCGCTCAGGTGGTCGGCGTGGACATGGGTTTCCAGCAGCCATTCGACGCGGTAACCCTTGTCCTTGACGAAGGCGATGACCTCGTCGGCCGAGGCCGTGCTGGTCCGCCCTGAGGCATAGTCGAAATCCAGCACCGAATCGATGATCGCGCAGGCGCTGCCGCCCGGATCGCGCACCACATAGGTGATGGTGTTGGTGGCTTGGTCGAAGAACGAGGTCACTTCCGGCTGCATGGTCTCACCCCTGTCTGGTGTGCTGTGGTCTGCGGGCAATATAACGACATGCAAACATATTGCAAGAAGTGAATGTTAATTTTTGGAGTCAATACAGTGATCGCCGGGGGTGCGACGGCGGAAACAGGAACCTGCGCCCCCGGGCATGTTGCGCCCCGCGCGCGGACCGTCGCGCAGATCGTCGGCAAGGCTGAAGCGATGACTCCAGCCGACCGCTCACCCTGCCCCCAGCATCCGCGCCACCCGTGGCGCGAAATAGGTCAACACGCCGTCGCAGCCCGCACGCTTGAAGGACAGCAGGCTTTCGACCATCACCTTGTCGCCGTCCAGCCAGCCATTGCCCGCCGCCGCCATCAGCATCGCGTATTCGCCCGAGACCTGGTACGCGAAGGTCGGCGCGTCGAAGCGGTCCTTCACCGCGCGGCAGATGTCCAGATAGGGCATCCCGGGCTTGACCATCACCATGTCCGCGCCCTCGGCCAGATCGCGGGCGACGCAGGTCAGGGCCTCGTCGCGGTTCGCGGGGTCGATCTGATAGGTCTTCTTGTCCCCCACCAGCCGCGCCCCTGCCCCGACCGCATCGCGGAAGGGGCCGTAGAAGCCGCTGGCGAACTTCGCGGCGTAACTCAGTATCGCCACATCCCGGTGGCCGGCGTCCTCCAGCGCCGTGCGCAGCGCGCCGATCCGCCCGTCCATCATATCCGACGGGCCGAGGATATCCGCCCCGGCCTCGGCCTGCGCCAGCCCCATCTTCACCAGCGCCGCGACCGTTTCGTCGTTGACGATCTCCCCGTTCACCACGAAGCCGTCATGGCCGTTGGCGTTGTAGGGGTCGAGCGCGATGTCGGTCATCACCGCAAGCTCGGGCACCGCGGCCTTGATCGCGCGGATGGCGCGGTTGGTCAGGTTGTCGGGGCTCCAGGCCTCGGCGCAGTCCTCGGTCCGCAGGTCGGGGTCGGTATAGGGGAAAAGGCAGATCGCCGGAATGCCCAGGTCGGCGGCCTCGCGCGCGGCGTCGACCACGCGGTCGATCGACAGCCGCGCGACCCCGGGCATGGAGGGGATAGGTTCCGCGCCCCCCTCGCCCTCGCGCACGAACACCGGCCAGATAAGGTCAGCGGCGGACAGGCGATGTTCCTGCACCAGTTCGCGCAGGGCGGCGGTGCGGCGCAGGCGGCGCAGACGGGCGGCGGGAAAGGGGGCGGGGGTGCGGGGCATCGTTCGGACCTCTGGCGCGACAGGCGTGCGTTTTCCCAGTCATCGCATGGTGCTGGCGCGAAGCCAAGGCCGCGCGGGCGCGGCAGGCACGCAGGCAGGCAGAGGGGAGCGCTCAGCGCAACCCGGCGCGTTTGGCGGCGCGGTGGATCGCGGCCAGGGTCTCGTCCGTCGCCGCGTGATGGGGCATGTGGCCGACGCCGTTCAACCGCACAAGGTTCGCGCCCGGCACCTCGGTCGCCAGCCGTTCGGAGTGGATTGACAGGCCCACCACCTCATCCGCCGTGCCGTGCAGGATTTCCACCGGCATGGAAAGATCGGCATAGCCGGGCTGCATCACCTCCACATGCTCGCGCAGGGAATTCACCTGGATCGCGTTCACCGCCAACTGGCTGCGCCGCAGGGTCAGGTTCAGCCCGATATGCTCGGCATAGCCTTCGGGCACCGGATCGGGGTCGAAGATGTTTTCGATCACCCTTTCCGCCCGCCCCGTCGGCGCCAGCGCCGAAACCAGCGGCAGCAATAGCCAGCGCCCCGGTGCGCTGGCGGTCAGCCGATACCAGACGCCCAGATCTCCGGGCCAGGGATGCGAGGCCGGGGCCAGCAGCACCAGCGCGGCCGTATTGTCCGGGTCCCGCAGCGCCCAGCCCAGCGCCACCGCCCCGCCATAGGAATGGCCCAGCACGATGGGGTTTTCCACGTCCAGCATGGCGGCAGCGCTGCGCAGCACATCGGCCTGCGCCTGCGGGCTTTTCTCGATCTCTTCCTGCCGGTCCGACCAACCCATGCCGGGACGGTCGAAGGCGATGATGCGGAAATCGCTTTCCAGCCGCGCCACCAGATCGAAGGTGAAATCGCGCGCATTGCCGCTGGCGCCGTGGATCAGGACCAGGTCCGGCCCCTGCCCGCGCACCACCGCGTGGACTCGGCGGCCGTTGACCTCGACGAACGCGCCTTCGGGCGGGGTCGCTTCCATCGCGCGGGCCGCGCGGCTGTTTCCATCGGTCCCGTCTGCCATGGCGCAGCCTCCGATCAGCAGCAGCGCCAATGCTGCCGCGCCAATCGCGTTACTGGCCAATCCGGGCAAGGTCATAGGGCGTTGACTGGTAAATCTCGTTGATCCAGTTGCCATATAGCAGGTGCGCGTGGCTTCTCCAGCGATTGAGCGGCGTTTTCGCCGGATCGTCATCGGGGTAGTAGTTGCGCGGCACGTTTATGGGTTTGCCGGCCGCCACGTCGCGGTCATATTCTTCCTTGAGCGTGGTGCTGTCGTATTCGAAATGGTTGACGATCATCAGCGCCCGGTGGGCCGGATCCTCGATCAGGCAGGGGCCAACCTCGTCCGAGGCGACCAGCGTCCGCAGCCCCTCCGCCGCGTCGACTTCCGCCTGCCGCAACTCGGTCCAGCGGCTGACCGGGATCAGCACATCGTCCGAAAACCCCCGCAGGTAGGGCGAGGCGGGCGCGAGGTTGCGGTGACGAAAGCAGCCAAAGGCCTTGGCGGGCAGCATGTGCTTGTTGATCCCGTGGAAGTGCCACAGCATCGCCATGCCCCCCCAGCAGACGCCAAAGGTGTGGTACACGTTGGTCTGGGTCCAGTCGAAGACCTCGGTCAGTTCGTCCCAGTAGGTCACGTCACCATAGGGCAGATGCTCGATCGGTGCGCCGGTGATGATCAGCCCGTCAAAGCGTTCGTGCTTCACCTCCTGGAAGGGGCGGTAGAACTCGGCCATATGTTCGGCGGCGGTGTTCTTCGTCTCGTGCTCGGTCATGCGGATGAGCGAGAATTCGATCTGCAGGGGCGTGGCGCCGATCAGCCGGGCGAATTGCGTCTCGGTCTGGATCTTCTTGGGCATCAGGTTCAGCAGCCCGATGCGCAGCGGCCGGATATCCTGCCGTGCGGCGCGGGTGCGGGACATGACCATCACGCCCTCGTCCGACAGGATGTCGAAGGCGGGCAGGCTGGAGGGGAGCGTGATGGGCATGGGCGGTCTCTCGGCGAACAGCGAGAACCGGGATAGCGGAAGGCGCGCGGGGGGGCAACGGCGCCCGCGCCCGCTCAGTCAGGCCACGCTCAGCCCAGAAGCGTGCCGACCCAAAGCCCCCATGCCAGCCCCGAAAGCATGGCGCCGATGAAGGCAAATCCCATATAGGCGCCGAACACGCGTGGCTTGACCAGCGCCCAGACCGCCACCGCGGCGGGGATGGAGGTCATGCCGCCGGCGACGACAAAGGACATGGCCGCCCCGTCCGCCATTCCCTGGCCCAGCAGCGCTGCCATCAGCGGCACCGCCGCATAGCCGTTGAGATAGGCGGGCGCGCCGACCAGGGCCCCAACCAGCACCGGCTGCACGCCGCTGCCGCCCAGAACCTGTGCGATGGCTTCGGCAGGCACATAGGTGATCATCAGCGATTCGATGGTGTAGGCCAGCAGCAGCCATTTGCCGAGGAAAAGCGCATTCTCGCCCACGGTCTGGCCAAAGATGCGGCGGCGCCCGGCTTCGCGCCAGAACCGCCATTCGGGTTGCCCGGCAAACGGGTTCTTCACCTTGCCGCAACAGGTGCGCGGGGAAAGATCGGCTTTCAGCGGGTCGGTGAACAGGGCGCGCGTGGCAAAGGCGCGGACGGTCAACCCACCCATGACCCCGATCATGACGGCGAACACCGTCTTGGCGATGGCGAAATCCACCCCCAACACCCCCGCTGTCACCACGAACATGGCCGGGTCCATCAGCGGCGAGGCCAGCCAGAAGGCCATCACCGCCGACAGCGGCGCCCCGACCGCAAGCAGCGCGGCAATGAACGGGATCACCTGGCAGGAACAGAAGGGCGACAGCCCGCCCACCGCCGCGGCCAGCAGGATCATCGGCACCTCGCGTCCCTGAAAGGCGCGTCCGACCAGCGTTTCCGCCCCCGCAGCCTTGACATAAGCGATGGCCAGCACGGCAAACGCGATCACCGGCGCCGTGCGCAGCAGCGCGCCAAGGGCGAATTCCGCCGTGGGCCAGACCTGCGCCGCATCGAAGAGCGCCAGCGCCGCCAGTATCAGCACGATGGCCAGCAGAACGCGGTCGACGCGGCGCCAGTCAAGGCCGCCGCGCAGCGGGGGGGAGGTGTCAGCCATGGTCACGGGACTCCGTTGCAAGGTCGGCGCAGCAACCGGCGGTGAGGAAGGCGCCCAGGTCTTCAAGCGCCGACATCCGCGCGGCGCAAAGGATGCGCCGACCCTCGCGGGTCTGGTCCGCCAGCCCGGCCTGAACCAGGATTCGCACATGAAAGCTGAGGGTGGAGCCGGTGATCCCGCAGCGTTCGCCCAGTTCGCCCATGGCCAGCCCTGCGGGGCCGGCGCGCACCAGCGTGCGCAGCACCGACAGACGCTGTTCGGACCCAAGGGCGGCAAAGGCCGCCGCGGCGGCTTCGACTTCGGGGAA
>LFIK01002175.1_pt1 | contig 15807 bp, 13 predicted proteins | sample 643401 | NCBI WGS metagenome assembly LFIK01 (sample SAMN03777447, study PRJNA286221) | soda lake metagenome | biome: soda lake; feature: Kulunda steppe; material: water; isolation source: sample T5-Br brine of Lake Tanatar-5 | place: Russia: Kulunda steppe | collected 2010-07
CATTTGCAGACTTTTATTTTTTAAAGAAAGAGAATATCCGGGTGCAAGATATCCTCTTTCGCGACGGGAGGAGCTAATTACAAGCCCCTGGTCTTTACAAATGCACAAAATAAATTGTGCGGAGGAACTGAAAAAAATGAAAGGGTTTGTGCAGCACATTTTTGTTAATAAACCGCCTAAGTAAACGTATTAAAAGCAGTTAACTTTTTTTGAAAAAAGTTTATTGCCCTAAATAGTTATTTTTTAGACATTTCACCCATATATTTGTATTATAGATTATTTTGTAATACAAGTAAATAGAAATCGTGAATTTTTTCTAATTAATAAAGATCCATTTTAATCAATGGGTCTTTTTCTTTTTCATCATATTGTTATCGATAATCTGGATTGCTTCATTTTTAAGCGTACTCAACGACTTATTATCAACATCGATGATAAAAGGCTCAAATTGATTATAAAAGTAAGTAAATTGTCTTTTAGCATATCTTCTCGTGTTTCTTTTGATAAGTTCAATGGATTCCTTTAACGTCGTTGCCCCATCAAAATATTCGAACAATTCTTTATATCCAATGGCTTTTTGCGCGGTTAATGATGGGTGGCTTTGATAAAGTTTTTTAGCTTCTTGCACTAAGCCATTTTCGATCATTTCATCAACGCGGTCATTGATGATCTGATAAAGGGTTTCGCGGTTTCTTCTTAAAACGATTAAACAGTAATCATAAAGAGGGGTTTCACCGTTTTTTGTGGAGGTATGGTGCGAAGTGTTATGGGTTTTATAAAGTGCTTGAATGACCCTTTTTTTGTTATTGGGATGAATAAGACGCGCAGCTTCACTGTCTTTTTCGCTTAACATTTCATAAAGGGTTTCACGATCGAATGGTTCGTGCTTTTTGATGAAATCTTCGTCCGGATGGGATGCTTCAAAGTTAAAGTCATGCAACACACTTTTAATATAAAAGCCAGTTCCTCCGACAATCAAAGGCAACTTATTATTTAGTTTAAACTGTTCGATTAAAGCTCTCACTTGTTTTTGATAGAGTGCAACACTAAAGGATTCTTGCGGAGGTAATATATCGATCATGTGGTGCTTAATTAATGATTGTTCTTCTTTACTCGCTTTGGCGGTTCCGATGTCTAACCCTTTATAGATTTGCATGGAATCTCCTGAAATAATGGCTGTGTTATAGTGCGTGGCAATCTCTAAAGATAGTTTGGTTTTCCCAACCCCTGTAGGGCCTGTAATAACGACGACCATTATTGCACCCTCTTAAAGCGTGTTTCTAATTCGTTTAAAGAAATTTCTATAATCGTTGGTCTACCGTGCGGACACGTAAAGGGATTCTTTACTCGATTCAAATCTTTAATCAACACATCAACTTCGCCATGGTTGATGTGCTTATTGGCGCGTATTGAATGTTTGCATGATAAATCTTTTGCGAGCTGATTGATAATTTTATCAATCGACAAGGTCGTATCATTTAAAAGGTATTTGATCATTGATTCTGCGTAGTCGGTTTCTAAGTTCTTTTTAAACCACGTTGGAATGGATGTAATGTGCAACGTGTTGGAATCGTGTTGTTTGGTTTTAAGCCCAAAATATTCTAATTGTGGTTTATACGTTTCGTATGCTTGCACTTCATTGTTTGATAAATATAGTTCTATAGGGGTTAATAAGCGTTGCGTGGATGAGGTAGGATTAGACATTTTATCTAAATAATTTTCATAACGAATACGCTCTGCTGCGGCGTGTTGGTCAATGATATATAAGCCGTTTTCATTTTGAAATAATAGATACGTTCCACTATATTGGCCAATGTATTCTAAATATGGCAATCGATCGGTTCTAGGAATATTTTTCACCGTATCAGGCGGGGTTTCACGAACGGTTTTTGGCGGTGTGAATTCGTCGGTATACGTTTTAATGTCTGAATCATAGGGATGGGTTTCATCGTTAGAATCCTGTGGTGACGTTGCATCTTTGTGGGGGGATTCATTGCTAACTTTTTGTGTTTGATTTTCTTGATCACGCATATCAAATGCTGTTTGTGTTTCTTGTGTTTGATTTTTTAACTTAGGCGTTTTATAGGTTTTAGGAATTAAGTTTTCTTGTCTTAAACGATCATTAATTGTAGATGTAATTAAGTGTTCTAAACTATGTTGTTCACTAAATTTTACTTCGAGTTTTTGAGGGTGAATATTAACATCAAGCATGATTGGGTCTACTTCAACTTCTAAAAATATAATTGGACTTTTATGCATCGGCAAATAGGTATCATATCCTGCTTTAATCGCATGAATTAATCGTTTATTTTTAATGATTCTTTTATTGGTAATAATATGCATATGTTGGTTCGATGAACGGTTATAGGCAGGCTTGGTTAAATATCCTCTAATTTTAAAATATTGATTCGCGTTTTCAAAGGGAACCATGTTTTTAATGATTTCTAATGCGTAGATACTATTGAGGATTTTTAAATGATTGCCATCCCCCTTTGTCTTTAACAATATTTTTTGATTGTTGGAAAGTTCAAAAGCGATATAGGGGTGCGAAAGCGCAAGTTTATTTACATAATCCAAAAGCAATGCGAGTTCACGCTGCTCACTTTTTAAATGTTTTAATCGTGCTGGGGTATTATAAAATAAATTTTCTACTATAATCGATGTTCCTTTTAAAGCACGGCCTTTATGGATGCCTTTTAAGTGACCGTTTTCAATGATTGCTTGGTGTCCTGGGGCTTTATTTAATGAGCTCTCTAAGGTGACTTTAGCTACACTCGCAATGCTTGGCAACGCTTCACCTCTAAACCCTAGGGAACCGATGTGATGGAGATCGTGATGAGTTTTTATTTTACTTGTTGCGTGACGTTTAAACGCCATTTTAATATCACTTTCATCCATCCCATCGCCGTTATCTTCTACTTTTATCATTTTTAAACCACTATCTTTTAAAGCAATCTTTATATCCGTCGCATTGGCATCAATAGAATTTTCCAATAATTCTTTGATGACACTCGCCATATTTTCAACCACTTCACCAGCTGCGATCATGTTTGAAATTTGTTCATCCAATTGAATAATTTTTCCCATCCGTTTACCCTCATTTCTTATAAGTTCTCTTTTATTTTAGCATATCGTATTATATGCTTGTATTAAAAATCGCAATTGCATTCAATTGCGATTTTTGAGTTTTTGTTTGAGTTCATAAATTAGACTTAACGCATCAATAGGACGCATTGAATCTGGATCTGTTTCTTCTAACGTTTTTCTTATTTCATCTTCTTCCAAAGCGGGGAATTCATTGGTTTCATTGATCGAAAATAAGTCATATTCTGATGATAAACTGACCGTTTCATTCGTGTTTTCAAGCGATTTTAAAATGGCGTCGCTTCTTTTGATTAATGCTTTTGGTAAATTGGCTAAGCTTGCGACATTGATGCCATACGATTTATCGGCTTTTCCAGCTTTTACGGTATGATGGAAGATAATTCTACCATCCTCTTCTTCGGCCGAAACATGGATGTTTCTCAGGCGCATTAAACTTGATTCTAGATTCGTTAGTTCATGGTAGTGGGTTGAAAACAGTGTTTTCGCCCCTATTTTCTCATGAATATATTCAATAATCGCTTGGGCAATCGCCATTCCATCATATGTTGAGGTTCCACGACCAATCTCATCAAATAAAATGAGTGAATCTTTTGTGGCGTTTTGAATGGCATGATTCGCATCAAGCATTTCTACCATAAAGGTAGATTTCCCACTTAAAAGATCATCGGATGCGCCTATTCGTGTGAAGAGTTGATCAAATAGTTTGATGGTTGCTTTTGAGGCAGGCACAAAGGATCCAATTTGAGCCATGATCGCGGTAATCGCAAGTTGTCTCATATACGTCGATTTACCACTCATGTTAGGACCGGTAATTAAAAATATATCGGTATCTTTATCCATTTTAATATCATTTTCGATGAATGATTCACTTTGAACCAATTCAACGATGGGATGCCTAGAGCCTTCAATTTCAATTATTGGGTCATTCGCAATAGTGGGTCTTGTTAAACGGTAACGTTCACTTGCTTTTGAGAACGCTAAAAACATATCTACTTCGCTTAAAATTTCAGCGTTTCTTTGAATGATACCGATTGATGCTTTAATTTTATCTCTTAGGGCAATGAATAATTCGTATTCTCGTTTGATGCTTTTTTCTTCTGAAGCGATGATGACTTTCTCTTTTTCTTTTAAGGCTTCAGTGATATAGCGTTCAGCATTCGCAAGCGTTTGTTTTCTGGTATATCCAAATTCTGCTTTAACGTTTTTAATTTGTCCCTTAGGGATTTCTATATAATAACCAAACACCCGGTTATAGCCAACTTTGAGTTTTTGAATCCCTGTTTTTTCACGTTCTTCTTTTTCTAAATTTTTCAACCATTGTGAGATATTAAGGTAGACATCTTTTAACTCATCTAATGTTTTATCGTACCCTTCTTTAAAGATATTGCCTTCTTTAATCGTTAAGGGGACGTCTTCTTTTAATGCGCGCTTTAATTCTTCATAAATCGATGATAAAGGATCAATAGAATGGCTTAAATAATCCGCATATTCTAGCGAAAGTTCACTAAGTTTTTCTTTGAAATCCGGTAAAATACTTAAACTTCTTCTCAGTTGAACTAAGTCTTTGGCATTGGTGTTTCCATAAGAAATTCTTCCTACAATTCTCTCTAGATCATAGACCGCTTTTAAAAGCTCTCTTAGTTCACTTGTTATAATAAATGCCTCATTAAGTGTTTGAACAAAGTCATATCGTTTGTTTAAAACGGCTTGATTGAGTAGAGGTCTCAAAATTTGACGTTTTAAAAATCTTGATCCCATCGCAGTCTGTGTGAACTTTAACAACCAAAATAATGAGCCATTTTCTTTATTTTGTCTTAAGGTTTTACTCAATTCAAGATGCCGAATGGTATTGGCATCCATTTTCATAAACCCACTACTTTTAAGTTTTTTAGCAGGTTTTATATGCATCAGGGTTCTTTTTTGCGTAAGCATGATGTATGAAAGCAAACGTTTCGTGGTTTTTTTCTCTTGGTCGGTTGGTAAATGATTAAATAAATGATTAAACGTATCATCTAAATCTGTTGACGCATGAATACTTATAATGATGCCTTCTTGATCACAAAATGATTGTATGTACGTTTTATCAAAGGCATGAGACACCACAATTTCTTTTAGCCCCATTGTGGCAAGTTCTGAGATGAGCACATTGATATCTTTTAGTATTTTTAACGCATATAATTCTCCAGTTGACGCGTTTAAGTGGGTGATTGTATAAAAATAATCGCTCAGTCCAATCGCAGCGATAAACTGTTCTTCAGCTTCAGGATTATCAATATTGGTTCCTGGGGTCACAATTCTTACAACTTCACGCTTTACAATGCTTTTGGTTGCTTTAGGGTCTTCCGTTTGATCACAAATTGCGACTTTATACCCTTTTTCAACTAAGCGTGCTAAATACGCTTCACTGCTGTGGTGGGGAACACCACACATCGGAATACGCTCTTCAGCGCCGCCATCTCTTGCGGTGAGTTGAATTTCTAACTCACGAGAAGCCAACACTGCATCTTCAAAAAACATTTCGTAAAAATCGCCTAACCTAAAAAAGACAATAGCGTCGCTATGGTCTTCTTTAATCGTCAAATATTGTTGAATCATTGGTGTGTATTTAGACTTTTCTTTGGGCATAAGGCTCACCTTTATAATAAATCAAATATATAAATTGACAGGGCAGCTGCCACGATAATAAAACTAATAATAATATTTCGATACATTTTTTTACGTTTTTTTCTTTCCATGGTATAACGATGGGCAATTTCTTCAAATTTCGCATCGTATAAATAGTCCTCTAAATTAATATTTTCAAACAGTTTCGCGTTTTCTTCTTGAACAGGAACACTGGATGGTTTGCGTTTTAAGAAAATAAATTCAATCATATCAATCTTTTTAAGTTCAATTGAAATATTAATGTTATTTTCTTTGGCATAACGTTCTAAATCTAAAATAGATTTTTTACTTAGTTTTTCTTGTTCTGCTTCGTTCAAATCAAGTTTTAACGCAACAATTTCAATCAATTGACTTTTATTGATTCTTCTAGGAATATCAACGTCGTATTTTTTTCCTAACTCTCTGACGTCACTCAGTGTCATCGCGTAAACTAAAACTTCGCGAGCCTTTTCTAATTTACATCCTTCAAAATATCCAGGCGGTTCAAAATAGATTTCTTGAAGGTTATTTTTCATGGTTTGATAATCTTCGCTTTGCGACCTTTGATATTTCATCGTTAGATTGTCCAATTTTATAAACTCCAAGTTGGAAATCCCAAGGTCATTACGGTTATGAATGATAATATCCCAAAAGTCTTTTTTATACTCTTTAACATTGATTTCTACACCATAACTATCTGCGAGTTTTTCGAGTTGAAAGATGGTGAACTGATCAAACCATTTTAAACGATGTTTCATCTCGTCTGAGAATTTATCATCGTTATCAGCATTCGCAATAATTGGGGCGACATTTTTTCTAATTAGCGCTTTATGTAAGTAATTTGGAAGAAAAATCTCTTTATTTTTCAAATACTTAACGATTTCTGAAGAGGGAATAATCGCAAACGCATCAATCAATTTTCCGATTTTCACTTTTTTATTATTCAGTTCGATGACTTCATCTTTACGGTGAATACGTTTTTTCATAATATGCCCCCTTGAAAATATAATCCCTTTCATTATACAACAGCTTAAGCGCTAAATCAATGGAATCCCATATCTAAGCTTAATCATTAATGCCTTGTTCAACCATTTGAAACATCATTTTAATATCTTCATTGATTTCTTCTTGCAAAGTTAAATATTGATCGATGATAGGGTTATCTTTAATTTCATTGATCGTTTTTTCATATTCTCTAATTAACGCATCTTTATTTGGCCGGTTTTTTTCTTTGGATTGGACCATTCTTTTTTGTTTTTCTAATAAGGATTGATACTTTTTCATTAAATCTTTGTTCGCAAAAATTGCGGTTTCTAAGGTTTTGAATTGTTTAACTTTAGGATCATCATTCAGTAAAGACTCTAATTTATCAAGCGCCTTCATAAAGACTTCCTTTCATAAACCATGTTTTGACTTCTTCGACTTTTACTTTTTTTAACGTTCCAATCAAATCTTTTGACCCCGCAAAATTGATGAGTTTGTTGTGTGGTGTATATCCTGCTAAAATATGGTCGTCTTTTTTGCTTACCCCTTCAACTAAAACCTCAACAACGTCTCCTAAGAAACGCGAGTGTCCGTCTTTATACCCATCATTAATGGCTTGATTCAAGCGCATTAAACGCGCTTTTTTTTCACTGAACGGCGTACTATCTTTATAGGAGGCCGCAGGCGTTCCTTTTCGTGCGGAAAATACAAATGTAAAGGCTCCTTCAAATTGACACTTTTCCACCAAATCCAGAGTTTCTAAGAAATCTTGTTCGGTTTCTGAGGGGAACCCCACAATGATATCGGTCGTTAATGAAACATCAGGAATGGCGTTTTTGATTTTACCAACGAGTGTTAGATAGCTTTCTTTTGTATATTTACGGTTCATTTTTTTGAGGACAGCGTTGCTTCCTGATTGTACTGGCAAATGGATATGCGGCATCATATTTTGATAGTTTGCAAGGACTTCAATGGTTTGATCATCAAAATCGTTTGGATGGGATGTTGTAAAGCGTACTCTTGGCATATCAAGTTGGCCTAAATCGTTTAGTAAGTCCGCAAACGTATAGGATTTATCCTTAAAGTCTCTGCCGTAAGCATTGACATTTTGACCCAGTAAAGTAACTTCTTTATACCCTTCAGAAACTAAAGATTTTACTTCTTCAATAATGCTTTTTGGATCGCGGCTTCTTTCTTTTCCACGTGTATAAGGGACAATGCAGTACGTACAAAATTCATCGCAGCCAAACATAATATTGACCCATGCCTTGGAGTGATGCGCCCGTTTTTTTGGCATGTTTTCGATGATTGAGCCTTCTTCTGAGAACACTTCAACCACACGTTCTTTATTCATTAAAGCACTCTCTATATATTCTGGCAGCTTATGGATATTATGCGTACCAAAAATCAAATCAACATATTGGTATTTTTCCAATAAACGGTTAACGACAGACTCTTCTTGTGGCATGCAGCCGGCGATACCTAAAATTAAATTTGGGTTTTCTCGCTTATATTTTTTTAACCGACCAAGTTCTCCAAACACTCTATTTTCAGCATTTTCTCGAATGGCGCAGGTATTGAGAATAATGATATCTGCATTCGATTCTCTTTGCGTTTCTTTAAAAGAAAGCGCTTCTAAAATACCTTTCATGGTTTCACTGTCTGCTTCATTCCCTTGGCAACCATACGTTTGGATCATATATCGTTTGCCTTGGCCGACATCTTTAATATTTATATGAGCATTAAAATCAATATGCTCAGTATGCAAGTTTTTTCTTTTTCTCGCGGATTTTAATGAGGGTTTATTATAATAGTCTTCATAAAGTTTGTTCACGCATATCACCTGTTAATCTATGTATTGTATCGTTTTAATTATATTCTTTTCAAAATCTAAAAATGTTGCGTTCAATTGTAAAATATTTTCATTGTGAGGGAATAACCTTGTTGGCATGCCACTTAAAAACTTTTGCAATACCCGATCTTTATCGGCGCCTAAAATTCCATATTTGGTCCCACACATCCCAACATCGGTTTGATAAAGGGTCCCCTTAGGCAAACGCATCGCATCACCGGTTGGGACGTGGGTGTGGGTTCCTAATACCGCATTCACTCTGCCATCAAGAAAATGACCCATTGCTAGTTTTTCACTGGTAGCTTCTGCGTGGATGTCTACCATCACATAATCACATTCTAAGGTATTAAGCATTTCATCAATCGCTTCAAACGGATGATTTAAACTGCCATTCATAAACACTTGTCCCATGACTTGACAGACACATAAGTGTTGGCCATTAAAGTTAATTTTTAAGACGTTTTTTCCTGGTGTATTTTTCGGGTAATTCAACGGTTTAACAATATTGCTATCTTCAATATAATCATACAGTTCATCTTTTGAGAAAGCATGGTTGCCTAAAGTGACGCCTCTAACCCCTAATTTCATTAACGTTTTATAGTCTGCTTTATTTAGTCCAAGGCCTCCACTTACATTTTCACCATTTGCAATCAATAAATCGTGAGGGTATTCTTCTTTTAACTTTGGTAAAAATTTTTCAAGCGACTTAATGCCATTTTCACCGTATATATCGCCTAAATAAACAACTTTCATCCTACCGTCTCCTAATCAGTGAGAAATAATTTGGCTCACCAAGTAATGCTTTATAATCCCAAAATTCGTGGGTCTCTACCATCTCAAGAATTTCACTAATTGATGCATATTTAACTTGCAATACTTCTTTCTCATTTAAAACCAACGCATCTAAATCCAATGTTGCTTGGGTGTGATAAACGAAGGTGATGGTATTATACTCGTTGTGCGAAGAAACAATGCGCGCTATTTTTTTTAATTTTGATTTATCTAACGTGACACCAAGTTCTTCTTTTGTCTCTCGGATTGCCGCATCAATTGCACGTTCTCCTTGGTCTGGAATCCCACTGGTAATCGCCCATTGATAAGGAGTAGGATCATTTGATTTGGCCCTTTGTTGAATCAAAAATTCGCCCGAATCATTTTCTATCCAAACGTGAATCACCTTAAAGAATTCACCTTCTTTAAAGTGATGGCCTCGAAGGGCTTGTTTGTTTAAAGCATTTCCATATTTATCATAAAGGTCAAAGTATTCCATATAACCACCTTCGAAAAAGCCTTCCGAAATGGAAGGCTGTGTTTTCTATTTTGCAATGTCTTGTGCTCTTGTCTCTCTAATAACCGTCACTTTAATCGTTCCTGGATAAGAGAGCTGTTCTTCTATTTCAGATTTGATATCTCTGGCAAGTTTATGTGCCATTGTATCATCTATTTTATTCGGTTTTACAAGGACACGAACTTCTCTTCCTGCTTGAATCGCATAAGCTTGTTCAACGCCATCATATTTACTAGAAAGTGTTTCTAATTGTTCAAGGCGTTTAATATAATTGTCTAGCGACTCACTTCTCGCCCCTGGTCTTGCGGCACTGAGTGCATCAGCGGCAGCAACCAATACTGCGATGTTGCTTTCAGCTTCTACCTCACCATGGTGAGAGCGAATAGCATCTAAGACAACTTTTGGTTCTTTATAACGACTGGCAATGTTTTCACCAATTTCTACGTGTGACCCTTCAATTTCATGATCAACGGCTTTCCCAATATCATGAATTAATCCTGCACGTCTTGCTAAGATTTCATCTTCGCCGATTTCAGCGGCCATTTTTCCTGTTAAAAACGCACATTCAACCGAGTGTCTTAACACATTTTGTCCATAAGACGTTCTAAAGTGTAAACGACCAAGTAACTTGACTAAATCGGGATGGACTTTTCCAATACCGACTTCGAATATCGCTTCTTCACCTTTATCGCGGATAAAGCGATCGACTTCTTCACGCATTTTCTCTACCACTTCTTCAATGCGTCCAGGATGGATTCTTCCATCACTTACAAGGGCTTCTAATGAACGTTTGGCGATTTCTCTTCTCACTGGATCAAACCCACTTAGCACGACAGCTTCAGGGGTATCATCAATAATTAAATCGACACCGGTTAACGCTTCAATGGTTCGAATATTTCTTCCTTCCCTACCAATAATGCGGCCTTTCATATCATCATTGGGTAGATTAACTACACTTACGGTACGTTCACTTGTTACATCTTGAGCATACTTTTGCATAGCCAGTGCTAAAATTTGTTGTGATTTTTTATCTGCTTCATGTTTTGCTTTTTCTTCTTCTTCTTTAATGTATTGCGCAATTTGTTGACTCATTTCATCTTCTACTCGTTTGAAAATTAATTCTTTTGCTTCATTCTCTGTGTAATTTGCAATTTCATGTAGTTTTTCGTTTTGTTCTTCAATTAAACGCTCTAGTTTGCTATCTTTTTCATCTAAGGCTATTTTTTTCTCTTCGACTTGTTGTTCTTTGCGGTCAATATTTTCCTCACGTCTATCTAAGTTCATTGCTCTATTATCGAGTGTTTTCTCACGCTGGAAAATTTTGTTTTCTTGGGCAGAAATCTCTTGTTTACGTTCTTTTATTTCTTTATCCGCCTCAGATTTAAGGCTGTGAACTTCTTGTTTCGTATCAAGTATGGTTTGACGTTTAGTCTTTTCTGCTTGTTTTTCTGCGTCGTCGATTAATTGTTTAGCTTCAGCCTGGGCTTTTTCAAAGCCCTTTTCTACTAGGACTGCACGAATAATAACCCCTGCAAAAATCCCTATGATCAAAATTAGCAAACCGGAGACGATTAATATTAGTGGATCCATATTAATTCCTCCGTCCGTTTTTTAAAAAATATATTTCATGTTTCAAGCTCTTTAAGAGCCTTCTAAAAAATCAAATTTTAATAATTCTTATAACAACAAATTGTATCTTCCATTATACATGGTATAAAGTTCAAAAGTCAAACAATATTCCTGATACTAAAAGAATACATTTTCTTATTTTTAGCGCTTTTTGACGCTTTTGTGTTAATTTTTTTATTGAATACACGAATTCTTTTTCATATGAAAAAAGTTCGGTGGGTTTAAAAAACTATAAAGCCGTATTATAATACTATGTGTATATCTTTAAAATATATTTTTTTAACTGATAAAGGACGGTCAGTGTTATGATTAAATCGAGTAAACCATTGTACTTTATTTTATATGAATCGTTAAAAGATAAAATTATTAATAAAACCATTAAACCTGGTAGTAAACTCCCTTCTATTAGAGCATTAGCCAGAAATCAAAACATCTCAACAACAACGGTCGAAAATGCTTATCAACAATTGGTCATTGAAGGGTACATTGAAAGTCGTCCCAAAAGTGGGTATTACGCATTGGATGTAAACACGCCATTAAACACTACGCCAAAAAACAACATCCGAACATTAACTGCGAAAAAACCACCCGTCAACGACGCTCAAAACCCTGATTTTTTTAATACGGATATATACCGTAAAATCGTTAACAATATTTATGCTTCTAACCATAATTTATTTACCCCCTGTGAAAGTACAGGAGAAATCGAGTTAAAAAAAGCCATTCAAACCCACCTTCAAAAATTAAGAGAGGTTTATACATTAGAAGATTCAATCATCATTGCTTCTGGGATTCAACAAATGATTCTGCAAATAACCCCTTATATTAAAAACAAAGTGGTCGCTTATTTAAAACCCGGCTTTAGCCGTGCTTTAACCATGTTTGAAACGTTAGGCTATACATTAATTGGGTGTGAAAGCGTGGAAGCAATTTTAAAAGAAAATGCAACCCTTATTTATTTATCCCCTTCTAATACCTATCCATCTGGAGAAGTCATCCCCATTCAAGCACGTGAAAAATTGATTCAGTATGCTAAGCAAAATAAAGCGTATATTTTAGAAGATGATTATAACCATTTATTTAGATATAACGCCTATCAAATTCCCGCAATGTTTTCACTTTCTGGTGGAGAAAATGTCGTTTACGTAGGCTCGTTTTCTAGAAACACTTTAATTTCAATGCGTCTTGGATATATGGTTTTACCGCCATCATTAAACACTTTATATGACCCTAATCAATTCACACAAACAGTAAGTAAGATCGAACAACTTGCGATGGCAGATTTTATGCAAAAAGGCCATTATCAAAGACACTTAAAACAATTAGCCAAAAAATCAAAACGTCAAAATGATTTAATTAAGTCAGCTTTGAAACCCTATAGTAAAAATGCAAACTATACGATTTATGGCCTACAAAGCAATATGCATATTGTGATTACTGCTAAAGATAAAATTATTAAAGAAAGATTCATCCATACCCTAAAAAACTATAATCTAATGTATCGTACATTTAAAGATAAACCCCTTGATTTATTGGTTCCATATAGTGGAATTGATCAAGCCTACATTCAAAAAACCATTGATCAGATCTTTCAATCGATTTAAAAAAATCCCCACCATTTTAGGTGGGGATTCATTTATTCTGGATTTTCCATTTTATCGCGGATTTGTTTAGAGATTTTTTCAAATAATTCAGGATTCTCTTTTAAGTATTTCTTAACATTTTCTCGACCCTGACCAATTTTTTCACCTTCATAAGAGAACCATGATCCGCTTTTTTTGACAATTTCATCCTCAACGGCCAAATCAATGATTTCTCCTTCTTTAGAGATGCCTTCACCATAAACAATATCGACTTCTGCGGTTTTGAATGGCGGAGCAATTTTATTTTTAACAACTTTAATTTTTGTACGATTTCCAACAATATCATTGCCAATTTTAAGTTGTTCTCCGCGTCTAATTTCAATACGGACTGAACTATAAAACTTTAACGCTCTTCCCCCTGGTGTTGTCTCAGGATTTCCAAACATAATCCCAACTTTTTCACGAATTTGATTAATGAATACAGCCGTCGTATTCGATTTAGAAATTGCGCCTGATAATTTACGCATCGCTTGAGACATTAAGCGCGCTTGAAGCCCAACATGTGAACTTCCCATATCGCCACGAATTTCTGCTTCTGGGACTAATGCTGCGACACTATCGACCACAACGATATCCACCGCGTTTGAACGAATAAGCGCTTCGGTAATCTCTAATGCTTGTTCACCTGTATCAGGTTGTGAAATGATTAAATTGTCGGTATCTACCCCTAATGCTTTAGCGTATTTAGGGTCTAAGGCATGTTCTGCATCAATGAACGCTGCATACCCACCAGCTGCTTGTGCTTGTGCGATTGCATGGAGTGCAAAGGTCGTTTTCCCTGATGATTCAGGACCATACATTTCAACAATTCTACCTCTAGGATAGCCCCCTATTCCTAAAGCACTATCTAAAGCGAGAGAGCCTGATGAAACTTTTTCAATTTCACGTCTTGCACCTTCATCTCCGAGTAACATCACTGAACCTTTACCGTGATTTTTTTCAATATCTTTCATTGCTTGATCTAACGCCTTTTGGCGATCATCTTTTTTAGCCATAATTATTCCTCCTTCAAACCTATAATACGCTCAAATCAATGCCATTTCTTTTATTGATTTGAAGTATCTTTAAAACTGTGTTGATTTTTCACAACATATTCTGCGCCAGATATAATCGTTAGGGCCGTTCCAATATAAAGCAAAATCATGCCCGTATTAATATTAATACTGCCTACTTCAAACGCTGGTATATGGAACAGTAAAATAATTAACGCAACCATTGTGGAAGCTGTTTTATATTTACCGAGTTTAGAAGCCGCAATGACATTTCCACCATCAACAGCGATTAAGCGAATGCCTGTCACAACAAACTCACGCGATAAAATAACAAGCACAACCCACATTGGAATGACATTGATATCTTGAAGCATTAATAAAGCAAACATCACCAATAACTTATCTGCAAGTGGATCTAAAAATTTTCCAAAGACTGTGATGATTTCAAACCGTCTCGCTAAGTACCCATCAAAAAAATCAGTGATTGATGCTAAAACAAATAAAATTGCAATCGCAAGTGAATATCCATTGAATACCAATGGATCTCCAAGCGCTTTATCTAGATAATAAAGGACAACCATAAAAGGGATGAAAATGACCCTAAGTATCGTTAATTGATTTGGTATATTCATAATCTCACCTCACGCGTAATTATATCACAACCAAGGGCATATACAAATATCAAAAATAGAAACTTAACGATTTATAACTTGTATCATTTTAGATTATAATTTAGTATAAAATCAGACTAAAACCATGAATATTTAAACGAGGAGGCATAAATATGTGCGGTAGATTTACTTTAACACTAGATGAAAAATTTCTTTTAAATACATTAAATGATTATTTTCATGAAAGTTTTAAAGCACAAGATTTAAACTTGCCAAGTTATAATGTTGCACCTTCACAACAAGTCCTTGGAATGATGCATGGGGATTCTAATTTAGAGTTAAATACTTTTCAGTGGGGCTTTATCCCCCTTTGGTGGAAGGAAGACTCTAAGTTAAAACCAATGATCAATGCTCGAAGTGAAACCGTTGAAGATAAAAAACTATTTAAACAATCTATCCAAGATAAACGGTGTGTAATTTTTGCCAATGGGTTTTATGAATGGGATCAGTATTCAAAAGTTCCTTACTACTTTTTTTCACCTACCACATCTTTATTTGCGTTTGCCGCGATTTATGAAAATCATCCACAAAAAGGGTTAAGTGTAGCGCTTTTAACAAAACCTGCGCAAGATGTTTTAAAAGTCCACCATTCCCGTTCACCAGTGATTTTACCTTTAGAAAATATTAAACAATGGATCAATCCATTCACTGATTTAAAAACGGTAAAATCTATAGTTGATAATGCTTTTATCCATTTAAAGAAACATCCTGTAGATGAACGTGTGAATCACGTAAAAAACAATGATTCAACCTTAATTGAGCCTTCAAAGCCACAAACACTATTTGATTTATAATTTTTGCTGAAAGGGTTTTCACTGTATTGCAATTCTATAATTTTTAGTGTACGCTTGTAAGTGGTTAGTAACGTATAAGATCAGAAATAGGGTCTGATTGTCTCTACGCCGACACCTTAAATGTTGGTACTACGCTACGTCATATTTTTAAATATGCTATGATTTTGTAGCCTTCCCTATTTTTGTATGCTTATTCGGTATTAACA
>LFIK01002177.1_pt1 | contig 15800 bp, 15 predicted proteins | sample 643401 | NCBI WGS metagenome assembly LFIK01 (sample SAMN03777447, study PRJNA286221) | soda lake metagenome | biome: soda lake; feature: Kulunda steppe; material: water; isolation source: sample T5-Br brine of Lake Tanatar-5 | place: Russia: Kulunda steppe | collected 2010-07
AGGATGTCAGCGTTGGCGACCTTGCGCTCCGTCACATTGGCATGGTGATCCAGCGAGGCCACCAGCGGCACGCCCGGACCGATCGCCGCTCGCACCTGCTCCAACACCAGCCCCTCGGGATCGTCGTCACCGACCATCGCCATAGCGCCATGGAGCTCGAGGTAGACCGCGTCGACCGGCCCTGCCGCCTGCAGCCGGTCGATGAGATCGGTGAGGATCGCGTCGAACACCGGACCCTCGACCCGGCCACCTGCTCCGGCTTGTGCCCGCACCAGCGGGACCAGTTCGATGCCGTCCCGGGCCCGGGCGAGATCTACGAACCCACCGAGGGCACCCGTGCCGTCACCGGTGAGTGGGATCTGCTCCCCGACGTGGTAACCGAAGGCTTCGAACGCAGCCCAGCCGTCTGCCACCGGGCTGAAGGTGTTCGACTCCTGGGCGACCGTGGCGATGGCCACACGCATGGGGGCTCCTGCACTCCGGGCGCCATCGGCTCCGCAGCCCGATGCCGCCGGCGGGATGGTCAACCGTTGAGGACCGTGTTCGGTTCGAAGGGCAGCATCGGGACCGGGCGCCGTTCGAAGGTCAAGCCCGACAGGTCGGAAGCGGTGCAGCCGGGGGTGTCGACGAAGACGTGATCTGCGACCACCGGCAGGTAGCCCGCCAGTGGCGAGTTCACGCCCTTGGCCACGATCCCCCGGTAGTCATTCAGGTCGAGCCCGAGGCTGGTCAGCTGCACCGGACTGTGGGAGTTCATCGCCACGGTCGTCACCACGACGGTGTTGCCGTCACCGATATCGACCGCCGCGCTCGGCCCGGCATCGTAGTAGCGCCGTCCGCCATGGGTGGGGTTCGGGTCCTCGAACCGGCCATCGCTGACCGAAGTGACGACACCCTCGAGCTCCAGGGGCGGACCGATGCGGTCGTCGGTGGCGGCACCGACCGTCAGGGACACCCTGGCTCCCACACCGGCGGCGTGGCAGGCACGGGCGGCCTCGGCCGCGGTCACGGAGGCGACCACCCCGCTCGCGCCCTGGCGCCTGACCTCGTGCAAGATGGTGACCGAGTCACCCGGGGAGCCACCGCCGATGTTGTCCCCAACGTCGAGCAGGAGCACGGGCAGTTCGGAGGCCTCCATCACTCCACGCACCGCGTCAGCGACAGGCACTCCCGTGGCATCGAACTCGTCACGACGCTCCCACACCGCGGCGGCCAGTTCGTCGGCGAGCGTGGCCGCCAGTTCGGGATCCGCATCCGTGACCACCAGCGTGGACATGCCCATCGCCGGGACGTCGGCCCAGGGATAGCCCTCCGCGAGGCTCGCGACCAACACGCCATCGCGCGCCGAGACCTCCTCCAACGCCAACACCAGCGAGCGTATCGGGTCGACGTCGGTGTACTGCCGCAGGATGTTGAGCGCGACGGGGACCTGGCGCAGGACGCTGGTAGGACGGACCTCGCCACGCGCCGTTGCGATCGCGACCTCCGCAGCCCGCCGTCCACGGGGCTGCGGGTCGACGTGGGGGTTGGTCTTCCACACCACCACCACGTCGGCATGCTCGACCATCCCGGAGCTGACGTTGGCGTGCATATCGAGGGTCGCCGCCACCGGCACCTCGGGTCCGACCACGGCTCGTACCCGACGCAGGATCTCCCCGTCGGCATCGTCCTGGGCGTCCGCCACCGCGGCACCGTGGAGCGACAGCAGCACACCGTCCCACGGACCTTCAGCAGCGATCCGGTGCAGCAGTTCGGCCACGAGCGTCTCGTAGGCCAGGGTCGTGATCGGTCCACTCGGCGTGGCCGATGCCAGCACCAGGGGCACCGCCTCGACGTTGGCGGCACGACACGCATCGAGGTAGCCGGTCACGGTGGAGGAGGCGTCGGCGTGCTGCTCCAGGATCTGCTCGTCGCGCAGGACCTCGAAAGCTGCCAGATCCGTGGGCACCGGTGCGAAGGAGTTGGACTCGTGGACGATGCCTGCGACGGCGAACCTCATGCGCTCCCTCTCAGGATAGTTGGATGGTGGTTCATCATAGTCAGGCTATCTGGCCGGAGGGTGACCGAACCGGATCGTGCCGTCGCGCTCGACCGCGGTCACCGGCGCCTCATGAGCCTCGAAGAGCGACATCGTGATCCAGGCTCGTGCACAGCCTCCGGGCGGCACGGTCGCCGCCTCACCCTTAGCGACGGCACGCGCCAGCCCGTGCCCATGGCTGGCGTTGACCGGCTCGAGGGCGGTGATCCAACCCCGGCCGTACGCGGGAAACCCTTCTCCCGCCAGGTGCTGCCAGAGCCACAGGAACGGGAAGGCCTCCCGGTCCCACGCACAGGCGATCCCGGTGCCGGAGGGGGGACGCAGCCCGTACCAGCCGTCCGCGCCTGACAGGTGCACGACCCGGGTGGTCGGTTCCGATGGCACGAGCGACAGGTCAGTGAGCTCGTCACCAGGGTCCAACCCACGGGGCCACGACCCGCTGGCGGGCGCGGGATCCCCAGGATCGGCGGCAAAGGCGTAGCGCACCTGTGGACCCAGGTCGATCCGGGATCCCGCCGGCAGCTCGAACGCCGGATGGTGGCCCCACAGGTACGGCACGGTGGCTTGCGAGACGTTCGCTACGGTCTCCTCGATGCGGAGCACCGGCCGGTAGCGGTCCAGGAAGACCCGTCGCTCCAGGATCAGCGGGAGCCGGGCCGCGCAGCGCAGCACCGCCTCACCGGGCCCGCTGGAGAGCACCTCCCACGCTGCGGAGGAGGCCTCGCCATGGAAGGGCAGCGGCAGGCCGTCCAGGCTGCAGGCCGCACCGGCGTTGGGGAACATCTCCTGCCAGCCACCGCGGTAGGCGCTGAGCCAGTCGAGCCGGTCGTCGCCGTAGGACGGTCCCCGTTCGGCTGACAACGGGCTCGCCCAGTCGTACCAGGCCAGCACGTTGGAGTGCCCCGCCCGTGCGAGCCGTGTGATCTGTGCACCACGGGCAGGGTCGATGTCGACCTCCAGCGCCGCCGTACGCAGCCGGAGCATCCGGTGATCCTCGAGCTCGTCGATGACCCCTGACCTCCCTGACCCCGCGGGGGCGGAGACCCGATCGGAACGACCGTGGCCCCTACCGGTTGACCCAACCGCCGTCCACGGCGATGACCTGGCCGGTCACGAAGCCGGCGTCCGCCGACGCCAGGTAGACGAACGTGCCCGCGAGATCCTCCGCGTAGCCACGCCGTGGGAGCGACTGGCGCTCGGCTGCGCGTTGGGCGCTGGCCGCTTCGTCCCCGCCGAGCTCGACCTCATGCTCCGTGCGGATCGCGCCGGGCATGACGGAGTTGACACGGATGCCCTCAGCCCCGACCTCGCGGGCAAGGGAGCGGGTCAGTCCGACGAGTGCCGCTTTCGAGGACACATAGTCCAGGGTTCCCACCATGCCGAGATGGGCCATGACGCTCGACACCGTGATGATCGCACCACGGCCCAGCCGGCGCATGCCCGGATGCACCGCGCGGGCACACAGGAAGGTGCCACCCACATTGACCGCGAAGGTGTGCGCCCAATCCTCGATCCGGATGTCGGTCCACGGACGTCGCGCCGAGGCCGCGGCGTTCGCCACCAGGATGCTGATGTCGCCGAGCTCAGCGTGGACCTGCGCGACCATCGCCTCGACCTCGGCCTCGACGCTGACGTCGGCGGCAACGGTGATGGCACGGCCACCACCCCCCTCGATCTCGTCCGCAACCGCATGGGCGAGTCTGGCCATCCCGTCGTCGGGGAGGTGGTTGATCGCGACGGCTGCCCCTTCTGCGGCGTAGCGTCGGGCCACGGCGGCACCGATACCCCGTGAGGCGCCGGTGATCAGCGCCACCTCGCCATCCAACGCACCCATGCCTGCTCCTCCTGGTCGTCGACGTGTGTCCATGTGCTGCTAGCGGGCCACGAGACTCACCGCGTCGGCAGCCGCAACCAGGGCGGCGGTGTACGCCGAGGTCGGTTGGGTCACCACGGAGACGGTGTCGCCCGCCTCGACGATCTCGCCGTCCTTCATGACCACGACCTGCTCACAGATCCGCGTGATCACGGCGAGGTCGTGGGAGACCATCACCAGGGTCAACCCCAGCTGCTGCCGCAGCTCCATCAGCAGGTTGAGTACCTGCGCCTGGACGGAGACGTCCAGTGCGCTCGTGGGTTCGTCCGCGTACAGCACCTTCGGCTCGACCGACAGCGCGCGTGCGATAGCGATGCGCTGGAGTTGACCGCCGGACAACTGGTGGGGATAGCGCGGCAGCACCTCCGGACCGAGACCGACACGCTCGAGCCACGCATGAAGCTCCTCGGTCGCTGGCTTGCGACCCTCGATCGCCTTCACCGGCTCAGCCAGTGACGACCTGACCCGCATACGGGGATCGAGTGAGCTCGCCGGGCTCTGGAAGACCATCTGGTTCGCCGCGCGGAAGCCGGCGACGTCACCATCGAGCCACTCCCGGAGGAGCTGACCCTCGAACCGCGCCTCACCCTGGCGTGTCGACAGCAGTCCGCACAGGACGCGCACCAGCGTTGACTTCCCCGATCCGGACTCACCCACGATCCCGAGGGTGGTCCCACGCTCGATCTCAAGGACGAGTCCCTTGAGGACCCAGTCCGAGTCCTGCTCACGACCGGGCTTGGCCCGGTGGTAGCGGAACCAGAGGTCGTCAACCGTGACGATGGGATCCATGCTGCGCCTCCTCTGTGACGACGGCTGGGTTCCAGCACTTGAAGCGGTGTTCATCCTCGAGGCGGGTGATCTCCGGCGGCTCGGCGCACCGCTCCTCCTCGTGCGGACAGCGACCACGGAAGCGGCATCCTTCGGGGAAGCCCCCCAGGGGCGGCACGGAACCTTCGATGGTCCGCAGCGGCGTGCCCATCAACTCGGCGATGTCACCGGCGCCGCCCTTCCCGGGATTGGCTCCGATCAGCGCCTCGGTGTAGCGGTGGTGCGACTCGTCGATCACCGTGGCCGTCGGGCCGGTCTCGACCAGCTCACCGCCGTAGACCACGGCAACGTGCTCGGCGACCGTCCGCACGACCCCGAGATCATGGCTGACGAAGAGCAGGGACATCTCCCGCTCCTCGCTGAGCTGCACCAGCAGGTCCAGGATCCCCTTCTGGACGGTGACATCCAGGGCGGTGGTCGGCTCGTCCGCGATGAGCAGCTTCGGTCCGCAAGCGACCGCGATCGCGATGAGCACGCGTTGGCGCTGTCCTCCTGACAGCTGGTGCGGATAGCGACGGGCGAGGGTCTCCACATCGCGGAGCTGCACCTGCTCGAGGAGGTCGAGGACCCGCGCCCTGACCTCACGGCGGGTGAGCTCCAGGTTCAGGCGGAGCATCTCTGCGACCTGCTTGCCCACCCGCATCGTCGGGTTCAGGGCGCGCAGCGGATCCTGGAACACCACCCCGATCTCCGACCCACGGATGACAGCCAGCTCACGCTGGGGCAGGCCAACCAGTTCGCGACCCTGGAACCGGATCGAGCCCGTGACCTTGGCATCCTTGGGCAGCAGGCCGACGATGCTCATCGCGGTCATGGTCTTGCCTGAGCCCGACTCCCCCACCAGACCCAGACGCCGGCCCACCGGCATGGTGAGCTCTTCGATCGAGACGATCTCGTGCGGGCCGATCCGCACCGACAGGTTCTCAATCTCCAGCATCATACGGACACCCTCGCTTCCTGCTGCGGATCAAGGATCTCACGGAGTCCGTCACCTAGCAGGTTGAACCCCAGTACCGCCAGCATGATCGCCAGCCCAGGGAACACCATGAGGGTCGGAGCGATGTCGATCAGGGGCTGGGCCTCGTTGAGGAGTCGCCCCCAGGAGGGCGTCGGTCGTTGCGCCCCGACGCCGAGGTAGGACAGAGCCGCCTCGATCAGGATGGCGGCAGCGAACATCACCGAGGCCTGCACGATGATCAGGGGCGCGATGTTCGGCAGGACGTGCCGTAACAGGACGTACCAGCGCCGTCGCCCGTACGCGAAGGCGGCCTCGATGAAATCACGGGCCAGGATCTGCTTCGCAGGTCCGATCGTGACCCGGGCCACGACGGGGATGAACCACGCGATGATGGCGATGATCGCCGCCTGGTTACCAGGTCCGATCGCTGTGGCGAGCACGAGCGCGATGAGGATGCCCGGCAGCGCGACGCCGACGTCAGAGGCCCGGCTCAGCCAGTTGCCCCAGAACGATCCCGACCCTGCCGCGAGCAACCCGATCAGGAGCCCAGGAACCAGCGCGGCGATGGTCGAGACGACGCTGACGAGCAGGGAGTTGCGCGCCCCGGCCATCACCTGGGTCAGCACGTCCCGGCCGAGCCGGTCCGTCCCGAACAGGTACCCGTCGGTCAGGGGCGGCAGCAGACGCTCTGAGACCGCGACCGCCTCAGCGTCGTAGGGGGTCCAGACCAACGACAGCAAGCCGATCGCGACGAACGATCCAACGAGCACCCCACCGATGAGCAGTGAGGCGGGTGCGCGTCGAAGCCACGTGAAGATGGTCATCATCGATATCGCCTTCGAAAGGAGGGGCTTCAGGCGTCAGCCGGCGCACCGGCCTTGTCCCTGATACGCGGATCGAGCAGCCCGTAGGTGATGTCCATGAGGAAGTTCAACGTGAGGATGATCAGCAGCACGACGAACACCAGGGACTGGACCACGATGGCCTCGCGGTTGGTGACCGCTGACAGCAGCATCCGGCCGAGGCCTGGAAGGGTGAACACGTTCTCGATCACCACCGCCCCGGCGATCAGCGATCCAAGCTGCAAGGTGGCCACGGTCACCAGGGGGATCGCGGCGTTGCGGATGCCGTGCGCCAGTGCGGCACCCCGCATGGTGCGCCCCTTGGCCATCGCGGTCCGGACGTAGTCCTCATCGAGCACATCGAGCATGCTCGAGCGGACGTAGCGGGTCATCATGGCGGTGATCGGGATGCTCAGCGCGATCACCGGCAGCGTCAGCGTGCGAACCGCACCCCAGACGCTCTCACTCCACGGGATGTAGCCACTGGCTGGGAACCAGCCCTGCTGGACGGAGAAGTACCCGATGAGCAGAAGCCCGGCCCAGAAGGTCGGTACGGCGATACCGAGCTGGGCCACGATGTCGACCCCCACACCCCGCGCGTTCCGCGCGTTGATCGCGGAGTAGGTACCGAGCACCAGCGCTACCAGCACGGAGAGCACCAACGAGATGAGTGAGAGGCTCAGGGTCAGACCGAGTCGTGACCAGATCTCTGCGAAGATGTCGTACTGCGCGGCGTACGACACCCCGAGGTCACCTCGGAAGAGACCACCGATCCACTCCAGGTACTGCACCGTCCAGGGCCGGTCCAGTCCCAGTTCCGCCCGCAGGGCTGCGAGCGACTCCGCGGTGGCGGTCTGCCCGAGGATGATCGTGGCGATGTCACCTCGCAGCAGGCGCAGCAGGAGGAACACCACCAACGATCCCGCGAGGGCCGACGCCGCCAGGGTCAGGGCCGACTTGATGAAGATCCGGATCACGTGTGGCCTCGATTCGCCAAGGCGGGATGATCGACGGACACCCCCTGCACGCTACAGCTGCACAGCGGGCGTCCGGGCAACCGTTGCCGGTGCGGACGGCGCCGCACCGGCAACGATTGGATGTGGCACTGCTGGTTCAGTCCGCCCAACGCATGGCTCGGAAGTCGAGCTCACTCGCTGACCGGTAGGGCTTGAGGCCCAACAGATCGTCACGCAGCAGCGACACCTCGTCCTTGTTGCCGACGGGGATCAGGTAGGCGCGATCGGCGTGCAGTTCGATCGCCTCGCGGCGCAGGTCAGCCCACTCGTCGACGCTGGTCGACGCATCGGCCTGCCGCAGCAGCTCGTCGAACTCCTCGACGCAGTCCCGGGTGAAGCGACCCGGGCACGTCCAGGCATCGATCTGCGCCGGCCCGCTGAGCGAAGTGAACTGGTAGTCCGGCGTCTCACCGAGCACCTCATCGAGATAGGTCGCCAGCTCACGGCCCTCGGTGTTGACCGTGATACCGACATCGGCCAGCTGCGCCGTCACGACCTCCATGATCGGCGGGAACTCGGCGATGGTGAGGAACTTGAACTCGAACTCGAGGTCCTCCGCGCCAGCCTCAGCGAGGAGCTCACGCGATCGATCCGGGTCGTAGGGGTACGGGCAGTAGTCGCTGTTCCACGGCACGTTCGGCGGGTTCGCGAAGACACAGGTGGGCTCCGCCAGTCCGGCGAAGGCACCGTCCAGGATCGGCTGACGATCGATGGCGTGCGCGATGGCCTGTCGGATGCGCTCGTCATCGAACAGCGGGTCCTCGGCGTTCAGGCTGAGGTAGGTGATCTCCGTGCCGGCTGTCGTCGCACCGGCGAAGCCGTCCTGGTCATCGATGGAAGCGAAGCGGTCGATGCCCTCGCCGAGGATGGAGCCCACCATGTCGATGTCACCAGCCAACAGCGCGTTCAGAGATGCGGTCTCGTCGGCGATGAACCGGTAGTCGATGACCTCGAAGAAGGGCAGCTCGCCCCAGTAGTCGTCGAAGATGCTGAGGCTGACCTCGACACCCGGACGCCAGTCATCGAACGTGTAGGGACCGGTGCCGATCGGGCCCTGGCTGAGGTCCGCGTCGTGGCCCTCAGGGATCACCAGGCCGCTGACAGCGGACATCCCTTCCAGGAACCGTTGGCTTGGCTGCGACAGGGTGACGACCACGGTGCTCTCGTCAGAGGCCTCGATGGTGTCCACCGCGTCGAACGGCACCGACACCTGGCCGTGCGGCGAACTCCGGTTGTACTCCAGCGACGCGACCACATCGGCCGAGGTCATCTCGCTCCCGTCGTGGAAGACCGCCTCACGGAGGTTGAAGACGTACTCCAGGCCGTCATCGCTCACCTCGAAGGACTCGGCGAGCAGCGGCTCGAAGGTCCCGTCCTCCATCTTCTCGATCAACGGCTCCACCACGTTGTGCACCACAAGCGCACGGATGGCGGTCGCGGTCCCCTGCACGTAGTCCCAGTCCGGCGGCTCCTGCGGGTGCGCGACCCGGAGGGTCGTCGACTGCTCCCGGTCATCGACAGTGGCGCCGTCGTTGCCGCTCTCCTCGTCGTCGGTGGCCTCATCCGCAGGCTCATCGGCGGCCTGATCATCGGTCGTGGCGTCGTCGGTGGCCTCGTCGCCGCCACCACACGCCGCCAGCAGCAGCGCCACCGCCGCGAACGCGACCATGAATCGCGGCCACGCGGCGTGGCGCCTCAGCGTTCTCGAACCTGCACTCATCCGAACTCCTCCCGGGCTCGCGGGCCGTAGCCACGCATCAGTCGTGCGATTCCATGGACGTTGCGTTACCTGCCTTGCCTCGTCGCGTGGACGAGCGTGTCACCAAGAGCCCGTCAGTCGTGCGACAGGCTACGCGTGGCGGTATTTCGGGTGTGTGTCGTGAGCACGTCATCCACCGCTTCCGTGCTCCGGCTGCGGGAGACCACCGAACCGTCCTACCGGCACGCCATCGACGCCGATCTCGGCAGCGAAGAGTGCACCGGCCTGGGGTCCGGCATCGGGATCCGCCTGGGACGCGGTGGTGATGTAGAGCGTCTCGGAACCCGCGGGCCCGAAGGCGCAGCTGGTCACGAATCCGCCATCCACCGCGATCACCGCGTCGACGGTCCCATCCGGGGAGTAGCGGCGGACCTCCGCACGGTCCCACACCGCGAGCCACACCCCACCCTCGACGTCGACCGCAAGCCCATCAGGCATCCCGTCGACATCGGCGAAACGTTCGATGGCGACGGGATCACCGCTGCCATCCAACTCCAGCAGGTCGAGTGCATGCGCTCGGGTGTCGACGTGGAAGCAGCGACGGCCATCAGCGGTCCAACCGATGCCGTTCGACATCGACAGGCCCCCACGCAGCTCCTGTACGTCCCCGTGCTGGCTGACTCGCCACAGGCTCCCCCGTGCGGCGTCCGCGGATGCGTCAGCGGAACCGATCCACAGACGCCCCTGCGGATCACAGCCGCCGTCGTTGACGCGGGTGCCCGCCACCAACGGCAGTGCGGCGATCTGCTCCGTGGGCTGTAGGTCCGCCCCTGCGCGCCAGACCCCGCGGTCGCCGGCGACGACCAGGCCGCCCTCCGCAGCGCGGACGACGCACGAGATCCTCCACGGCACGTCGACGATGCGGTGCTGACCGGACCTCGGCGAGAACGCGTGGACCACCTCGGCGGGGATGTCGATCCAGAGCACCTCCTCCGCTGCGTCATCCCACAGCGGCCCCTCGCCGAGCTCGCAGGACGAGGCAACGACCGCGTTGGCCTGGAATCGTTGCACGCCCTGCACCCTCCCTTGTCGATTTCACTTGGCGAGAATCCCGTCTCGCCGGGCGGTACTTAAGCGGAAGGGGCCTTCGTCCGTCAAGGCCGGGCCATACGGCCTCCTACAGCGGCAGCAGACCAGGGACGCGCAGCCTCGCCCGCGGCAGACGACGTGGCCTCAGCACCTGACCGAGGCCATGGCACCGGTGTCACGGGCCGTCGCAGGGCGCCTCCGGCACCAGATCGGAGCGCGAGGCCCAACGTCGAACCGCCTCGTCACAGGTCTCGAGCGCCTGGCCGAGGTAGTCATCGGGACGCAGTTCGGCATCCAGGACGCCGTCGAGTGCAGCCTCCGCCTGGAGTTCATCCCACAGCGACAGCCCCGCCCGACGCGCCTGGCGCACGGCCTGGTAGATCAGGTCATGCGCGTGCTGGCGACCCACGATAGGTGCCAGGGCCATCATGTACGCCTCGGCCATCAGGGCGCCACCGTCGGCTCGCATGTTGCGCTGCATCGCCCCAGGGTCGACGGCCAACCCATCCAGCAAGTTGCTCGTCGCCCCGAGCGCCGCGGACGAGAGGCACGCCAGGCGGGGCACGGCGTCCCACTCGATCTGCCACTCTCCGGAGGCGCGCTCGTGTCCGGCTTCCATGGCGCGCAGCAGGGCGCTGCTCGTCGAGGAGGTGCTCACGGCCAACCCGATGATGCTCTCGCAGGTCACCGGATTCGCCTTCTGTGGCATCGTCGATGAGGCCCCGCGGTGGAAGCCGTCAGCTTCACGCGCCTCGCCGATCTCCGTCCTGCCGAGGTCGACGATCTCCCGCGCCAGCCGCGCGCACGTCTCTGACAGCGCTGCGCAGAGGAACCCCCACTCTGCCAGCGCGTCCCGCGCCACATGCCAGGGCACACCAGTGACCTCCAGCCCCAGGTGTCGGCCCAGAACGCTCCTCAGCGCCGGGACGGATGAGCCGTAGGCCGCCGATGTTCCCCCCGCACCGAACAGCGACAGCCGGCAGATCCGCGGACGCGCCTGCCGCAGACGGTCTCGGTGTCGAGCGAACTCGTCCAAGAGGATCGCGACCTTCGCACCGAAGGTCGTCGGCACGGCCTGCTGACCGTGTGTCCTGGCAGCCATCGTCATCGCCCGATGACGCTCGACCTGCACCACGCAGGCGTCACCGACAGCGACCAACCGTTGCTCGAGACGATCCAACGCCCGGGACAGTTGCAGGGCCAGCCCCGTGTCCATGATGTCCTGGGTGGTGGCACCCAGATGCACCTGACCAGCCGGCCCGTCGGGCAAGCGCGCTGCGACCTGTTGGATCAACGGCAGGATCGGATACCCCACGTTCGCCGTCTCGTCCCACAGGCGATCGAGGTCCAACAGATCGACGTCACAGACTGACGCGATCGCATCGGCATGCTCCTGGGGGATCACCCCCCAACGCCGCCTGCCCGAGGGCGAGGGCTGCCTCGGTGTCGAGCCAGCTCTGGACGGTCGCCCGCTCGCTGAACACCCCGAGCATCACGGGGTCGTGGTGCAGTCGTGACAAGAGGCTGAACGGGGTCGCTGCGGCGTCGTCCTCACCGGGATGATCGATCCCGTACCCAGCACCCGACGGCTCGTGGGCACGCCCCGCCCGGCCGCTGCCGTTCGGCGTTGGCTCCACCATCGGTGTTCCTCCTGGACGGGGCGCCGATCCTCCTCGGCATGCAGCCGTCGGTTCAGCGGTTGCTGGCCATCTCACCCGCCCCGGCCGCACCCTCGATCAGGTAGCCACCGTCGACGACCAGGGTGTGTCCGGTGACGTAGGTCGCCCGCAGCGCCAGCCAGTGGATCGCCTCGGCGACCTCGCCCACCCGGCCCAACCGCCCCATGGGTACGACCCTCTCCCGTGCGGTTCGGTCGGCCCCTCCTGCGCGGTAGATCCGATCGGAGAGCTCGGTGTGGATGTAGCCCGGAGCGACGGCGTTGACACGGATGCCGTCGAGCGCCCACTCCACCGCCAGGGCACGCGCGAGGCCCTCGAGACCGGCCTTGGCCGCCCCGTACGAGGCACGGCCAGGAGCGCCACGATGGGCCTGCACCGAGGAGACGAGGACCACGGCGGCGTGATCGGCGGAGGCCAGGCAGGGGTGCAGTGCGTGACACATCCTGGCTGCACCCGTCAAGTGCACGTCCAGCATGGCCGTCCAGTCCGCGATGGATGCGGCAGCGAGGCGTGCCGGCCGCGCGATCCCGGCGTTGCTGATCAGCGCCACCACAGGGTCATCGTGGGCCGCCACGGACACAGCGAGGCCCTCGACGTCCTCAGCTGAGGTCACGTCGCACGGCACGAGAGCATGGCCGAACTGCGACGGGAAGGCGGGGTCCAGGGCATCGAGCGCGGGGCGATCACGATCGACCAGCGTCACGGCGAGTCCCTCGTCACGGAACCGCTCAGCGACGGCACGCCCGATGCCACCGGCCGCACCAGTGACGACAACGCGCCGACGGTCGGACCCGCGCCTCACGTGCTCACCTCTCCGCTCAGGAAGCGCCGCGGGTTGGTCACGGTGATCTGATCGAACTCCTCCGCGGACAGACCACGTGACAGCAACAGGGCACGGAAGGTCCGTAGCACGAAGTCGAAGCCCGATCCGCCGTACGCCGCCAGGAAGCGATCGCTCGCCATGTCCTGGGAGAGCAGGATGCGGTCGATGTGCCCCCTTCCAACCAGTTCCAGCACCAGGCGCGCCTGCCGTTGCGTCTCGTACTCGTAGCTGCCTCGGATGGTGTCGTACTGGACCCATGCACCGCGACGCAGGATCTCAAGGTGGTAGTCGAGTACCGGATAGGTGTCACAGTGCCCCACGGCCACACGCTCCAGGTCCACCCCCTCGTCCTCGAGGATGTCGAGCTGTGCGAGCCCGACATCCGACGCGTTCGCGTGGAGCGAGACGGACAGACCGCTGGCCCGCTGGACCCGGGCGACGGCTCGGTGTACCCGCTCCTCGATCGGTGACACGTAGTGCTGGTCTGTGCCGATCTCCCCCAGGATGCCTGGGCGTATCCCTTCCTCACCTTCGCTGACGTCGTGTTCCAGGAGCTCGATCACCCCGCCCAGTGGCAACCACTCCAGCTGCGGCTCGTAGAAGGGCTGCCGCTAGCGACCGGTACCCATGACGATGTGCAGGCCCGTTCGCTCGGCCAGACGACGGAGACCGGCGGCGTTGCGACCCAGATCCGGAGTGCTCAGCTCAACGATCGTGCGCCCACCGGCGGCGGCGAACCGCTCGAGCTCGTGTGCCGCGAGATCCTCGTCGTGCAGCAGGAACTCGCGGTGCGGCCGGAAGCCGCGGAACAGGTTGAACAGGAGGTGCTCGTGGGGAAGCGTCCGCCCAAGCTCAGCCGCTGACACCGGCCCCAGGACGGTCATGACCTCGTTCACTGGGCGGCTGCCGTCACAGGGCCGGGCCCGAGCGCCTCGTGCGTCGCATCCTTGAACACGATCCACTCCGTGGTGGGGCCCATCGGATCGTCATGCCACACCACCGGGCGCAGGGCTCGGCCGAAGGTCTCCATCGGGAAGTACTCCAACAGCATGGGGCAGTGCGTGCAGTACCAGGGGATCCCCGTCCGCCCGAACGACCACGGATGGACCTGCGTGTTGCTGCCAAGATCCTGGTCGAACCAGCGCTGGCCGGTGAGGTTCTCGCGTCGCAGCACGCCGCCGGTGCCACAGGGATCGAAGATCATCACGTAGCGGTCCGGCTCCTCGCGTACCTCGAAGTCCCCCCGCCGTCCCGGCCCCGGATAGTGGGCGCGCATGCCTTCCGCCGACAGGGCGAGGCGCTCGTGGTGCGTGAGATCCGCCCAGGATCGGTACCGCTCACGCCAGATCCGCTCGTAGGAGACGCGCATCAGGCGCTCGACCGCCTCCTCGCCCTCCTCCTCGGCAACGACCGTCAGTAGATCCTGGATCCAGCGGACGCAGAGGTCATTGGCGAGGACATGGGTCGCCTGCAACGACCGCTGCGCGGCGTCGAAGACGTGCAGGTCGAGGGTGTCGGCGGCGGCATGGAGCGTGTCGGCCGCGAGCCGGGACTGCTCGTAGAGGCGCGGCCAGAGCTCCTCCGCCGGGACGCGCAACAGCCGCTGGTGTCGCGGCCCCCACTCCGCCGAGCCGACGTGACCCACGATGTCGGACAGCCACCCGGTGAGGACGGTCTCATAGATCCTGACGAACTCGGCGCGCTCGTAGTCGATATAGGCGTGCGCAGCGGGCAGGTCCTGGTCCTGGAAGGCCGACCGCGTGAACCACTGGGTCGCCACCCCCTGGGTCGACGAGGGATCGAGGCGCAGGGGGCGTCCCACCGCCTCCACCTCGCGGATGGCGCCCACGTAGACACCCGGATCGACACGCACCGGTAAGAAGCGGTCGTCGGCAGGGATCACGCTGTGCCACCCCGACCGAACCGGACGGACGGAGCACCCCCGAGGCGAGGGGCGGATCGGGAGGCGCTCGACCTGGCCACACCTGGCACGTCACATCCTCCGCGGGGCGTCTGACGGGCCCTAGCCGGGCCTTAGCCCGGCCTCCGACCGTCGCAGCGACGGCGATGGGATCCCTGACACACTAGACGAGTTCCGCCACGTGGTCGAGGAGGTATCGCCCGGACGTCGCGTGCCTCGGGCGAGGGGGCGATCACATGCCAGTCGGGCCGACATGGACGTGTTCGATGTGGAGGATCCGGGCAAGGAACCGGAGTTCGCGTTGCCAGTGCCCCGGCAGCAGGGCCTGGTGGTGCACGGCGCCGGCCTGGACCCAGGCGTCGATCTCCGCTTGTCCGCCGGCGAACACGAACGAGCAGTTCGACGCCATCATCTCCGGGTGGAAACCATCCTCGACATGGCCTGCTGCCGCCACCATGAGCCAACCGCGCTCCGTGGGTGTCAGCGACAGCAAGGTGGCAGGGCCGGGGGGCAGCCGCACCGCTGTCGCCGTGCCGGCTCCACCTACGCCCTGGTAGTACAGGTTCGGTCCGGCGACCACACCAGCATCACCGCCGAGCGCGGGATCCGCCTCGCCGCTGTTGGCCAGCAGGACGCTGCTCGTGCGGCCCTGCTGGCCGTACGCCTCGCAGTACAACGCGGCACCGGCGAGGCGGCGGCCGAGGAGCAGCGCGATGGCTGTCGGCAGGTCGCCGGTGCAGCTGAACGGGACGCCATCAGCCGTACTTGCGCTCACCGCCAGGCAGGCCGGCACGCCGATGCGTTCGTTGTTTCGGAGAGCCGGTCCGTGGCAGTTGATGGTCCCGGCGTCAGCCCCCGTCCGTTCGACGAGCGATCTCAGCGCAGACACGAGGCGCAAGCTGCGGTCCTCCACGTCGCCGGACGCGATCCAGGAGGGACGTGCCGGCGTGACGGCCACCGCATCGAAGGCTCGAGAGAGGTCGGATGCGGCGAGCGGAACGCGGCGGAGTCGGAGTTGCGCGAGGTCTGCATCC
>LFIK01002179.1_pt1 | contig 15792 bp, 30 predicted proteins | sample 643401 | NCBI WGS metagenome assembly LFIK01 (sample SAMN03777447, study PRJNA286221) | soda lake metagenome | biome: soda lake; feature: Kulunda steppe; material: water; isolation source: sample T5-Br brine of Lake Tanatar-5 | place: Russia: Kulunda steppe | collected 2010-07
ATGATTCCTATCGTTTTATTTCAAAGCTTATGGATGTTTATATGATGGCTGGTGTTCACCAGCAACCTGATCAGTCAAACTACCTGGCTGAAGGTCAAACTTAAACTTGTAAACTTGTAAACTTGTTCCGTGCGCTGGAGGTTGGGGGCAGGGACCTCTCGAAGTATGCGGCAGCACTAAAATTTACAGGCCTGCACTATCTTGGCTCAAGCAGTATGCACAAGAGCGCTCGGGCCTGAACTGGGCTGAATAAGTGCTTTCATTGGCTGCAGCTGCTGTGAGCGTGTTCCAGTTCTGTGCCTTGCTCCCCATTGGTACCTGCACTGACCGATGCAGAGGACACCGGCAAGACACTGTGCCCTTGGAAAATCTTCAAGGCTCTTTAGAGGGCTGCTAGGGGGATCAGCCTTCCTTTTCCTGCCCATGTTTCACCTGAAATTTATAAAGGGGAGAACCTTGGGATAAAAGCACGGAACAGTCCAAATTTCTGAAGGGGCACTGCCGTGGCACCCGTTTCGTATGGAGACTTACCTTCCCTGATAGTCCTTAGGCAATTCCAGGAGATTGGGAGCATAATTATATTTGGTAATGGGGTACCCACCCCTAATTATGCTTTCCTTATAAAGCATGATTATAATCAGCATGTCGTAGTAAAGTCCATAATTGCGTAGTGTGACCGCCTTATTAATTGTCTTTTTTCCATTTAATTACAAGAGTGACCGGGGCCTAATCACCTCACTCCCATTCTATCTCAGACATAATGGACAATTTTTTGGCCGGCGGAAACCCTACCTTGTAACCTTAACCACCTCCCTCCCCCAACAAAAACCTCCGTACTACCCCAAGAGGCATCAAGCCGGGGTGCACCAGCAGGGCTAGCCCTTGCTGCTTGGTCTTAGGCACAGGCAAACATGATTGCACCATGGGATTACATGCACAAGGTATTCAAGGGCATCCATTCTTAACCATGATGAAGACGGCTCCAAACACTGTATGACATAATAGTTTTATAACAAACCCTCTATGGCATTGAGAAATATTTTGATGTTCTCATCGCAGGGCCGTCCGCAACCTGAAAATAGCCCCTAATGGTACATGATCTGAGGGACACAGTGAATTAGGCAGCCCACCTAGCCCCCTGCAGTCGCACAAAGGTTAGCACACATGCACATGGTCAGGTGAAGCACACATGGGCGGAAAGAGTTGCATCCCAGTATCAGGCATGTTCATGTATAGAAGGGCCCGCGAACAAAATGTTTACGCAGAAGTAGCAATGTAACAAACTTTAAAAAGCAAACATCTCAGACCTGCATGTTGCTGCTAGCTTGGTCCCATGCACGCCTTTGAGCGGATTGTAAATGGCGACAAGATCCAAGTCAGCTGTGGCCCACAGGTAGTCAATGGTGGCTGGTCGCCCTGAGACCTGCAGAGCAAGGTCCAGAAAAAATATCACCCCTTGCCTTGTGCTAAACGCCACACTGCCATGCAGTTGATACCCTCTGGTTGTGGCCTGCATGTGAGTGCGCAAGACTTTCACTACTTTTACTCTCAGACACATGGATGCCAAGATGAATTAAGTACAGGAAAGAGAACGGGCAGAGTTGAGACCACCTTGCGCGTCCATGGAAGGGAGGTTCCACTCTCCTCGTACGCATCATACAGCCTGCACAGGTTAGAGACATGTTCAGAGACATATACAAGTATGTTCTACAGACATCATGTTGGGTCGTGCTATCAACGCTGCACTGCTGCACGCAAAGTACGCGCACATACACACAGAGAACCTTAGTCAGACACTGTGCAAAACATACTACGCACAAGCTAAGCGCCTGCCACCCCATCCAACTCACACATTGTTTACGTGCACACTGCAAATGTAGAGCAATGCAGCACACATGCACACATGAACTGCATGGCACAATGACACATGCCCAATTCATTGGGGATGAAAACACCCACGCTCAGCTTTGTCGACAAAATGCACTCTCTTTAAGGCCCCACCCCACCGGTGTTAGTCAGCTATTTATATCTCATGGCCCCCCTTTAATCAGGCTAACAGTTTGAATGCTTGTTTGGACATCGAAAGGATTCAGACAGAGTCAGGGCGTCTTCACAAAGGAAGTCAGGGTCAACGAAGTTTTTGGTGGGCCTCACAAGAAACTGCACTCAGGAATGCTTTCACCTTAATGTACTTATTCTTGCGCACAGATCGTATGCGTGCACTGCACAGTAAGCAAGCCTGCCATCCCTGTGGTCAGCACACACTTGTAGGGGTGGGAAATGCTTGATTTGGTGACCTCTATCTGTGGAAGCCCGGCCTCAGTACTTCCTCCTTCTAAGCGCCCCCTGCACGCGCAGAGAAAGCAACAACTTGTCACAGGCCTCCCACACTGCCTTGCACTTCACAACTACAAGCACGCCTGCTTCGAGCAGCAATGAGATTATGCTCCTTAAAGATGAGCTATATCAAGCAAACTTAGCTCAAAGGAGTAGATACTCATATTCAAATTGCTATCTGTGGGCAACCCTTACCAGTGCTCTGATGGACAACCTCAGCGGCACATAAAAGCAAAAGGTTAAAATGCTGTGGTCCAGCAGCATCAGATGACTGAAGCATGCCATGATTATTGAACATGCAGAAAATTCTCCTTCACCGGTGCATGGCTGTACTCACACAGCTATTTAAGTGTGTTGCAGGCAAGCACAGTTAGCATAATGCATTTATTCTGAAGAGCAACACTTTAAACGTTTGAAAAAACAAGACAAGACAGGTGGCCAGCTGATCACTCGGCAGTGCTACTCCCCGAGACTTGTAGCTGCCTTATTTCAACGCCAAACGAGAATTGCATCATTTACGGAGCTCGCATCAAGCACTTCTTGCAGGCTCATCGGTAAACATACTATCATCTATGGTGCTTAGGTAAGCCTCAGGCTTTAGATCCAGGCTCTGGACATTTTCACACTCGGTAGAGGAGAGTAACCAGAGGCAGCAAGCCATGAACAGCTTGTGACCTTGTGCATCCTTAGGGTGCAAGAAAGTAATCAAGAAAGTAATTGCACACAGAACAAAAAAGCACATACAAGAAAAAGGCAGAGAATCCTGAAAGCATTCTAGCAGCTTTGATATCCCAGCATCGTTCACCTATTTAGGCCCCCTCTGTCCTTTAAAGCTGCAATGACTTCTCCTGAACTGCTTTCTCTCAGGTGGGTACAGGCTGTGCTCAGCAAAAAGCAAAGACTGTAGTATATTTTTACAGGAGCACAATGATTACCTCTGCAGCAAGCGCCAGGGACAGTTTTCCCTCCCTGAGTTGAAGTCTCCGCAAATCAGGATGGTGCAGGTGCTCGGGTCTAGACCACCAGCTTCCTGAGGTAATTTGTGAGCAAAAAGATGCACGCTGCACGCTCATCAGCAGCAGAAATCACTGTATATATTCATGCACCTGCCTCGTTGGCAATTCATGCACTGCTTGGACCATACTAGAAGCTATAGTGGGAACTCGCATTTATAATTCAAAGCTGGCACGCCCACAGCTTGCTGTACAAAAGCATTTTAATGTAAAAAGCCAACCTGTCTTGCCAATAGACGGCTGAGCGCTGACTTCAGCTGAGATATCCGGTCATTGGGGCGGTACGGAGATCCCTCAAGATGAAGATTCATAACAAAAAGAGTCTGCATGCGCCCAACAAGCATGCACACAAAACAGCTAGGAATCTGGTTACCCTTGAAGGCATTTGACTGTAGATAAACAATCAAGGGTAAAGGAAGCATTGCAGCCCGTAAAATATCAATAAAGCACAACAAGAGGCAGCAAATAATATTTAACCAAAATTTCAGAAAGCCACAGGGACCATAAAAGCACATTTTGACAAGAGGAAGGGAGGCGTTGCAAGCAGCAATTAAAAATCGGCAAAGCCTGGTCTGATACCAGAGCCCGCATTTACACTGCTTTTATTGTTGACATAATATGCATCACATCACAGCATGCTGCACCTGCAGCCACTGAAAGCTGGATCCCCGTTTAAAGTTTTACTAGGAAAACATGCCGAGTTTCCGGCCAAGCCGTGGGCTGGCTGGCCCTGGCCAAGAACTGCCTGCCCCTGTTTCAGTTTTTGTTGATAAGTTTTCTGCTGCACCTGTCACCCCCTGTCCCGCTCCCCTGACATTGCAGGCATACCAAACGAGTTTGTCAAGGAGGCCAACATTTCAGGGCGGGAGGAGTCTGGGCGGGCCACCGTGAACTTAACTTCACTAAGGCAACCCAAACCTAGGGTCTACTACCATGACTGGGGCTTCTCAAGAAAAGTCACGCACAACAGGTCCGCCTGGTCCAAAGGACAGGTTCCCAAGACCTTACATTGCCATGCGCAAAAATGAAAACACAGCAGGGGCAGCCCATAGCCGAGCTACTTGTCTCATTATTGCACGTGAGGTCAGCAAGATAATTTGTGTGCTTGAGTGCCAAAAGAATGCATGGTACATTTGCAGATGACTTGCACCCTTCATGCGAACGTCCATAGACATAGCTCAAGTTTTGAACTTGAAAGGCACACGTTACAAACCAACCTGTAAATTTCCCAAATCATCATTGAATGTGAACTCTGCAAGCAGAACTCGGGAGCGGTGGTCTGCCCACACCTGCAAGGAATTCAAATCTGTTGGGCAGCGGTCACACACAATTTCTCACAATTTACTTCACTTTTTAAACTCGGAGGTGAAAATTTCTTTGCGGTCACACTCAAAAATTTCACTAAATTTTTCAACTCCACCTGCACCCGTTCCCCCCATGACTACCGTTCTCTTCCAGAATTACTATAAGAAACACACACTCATGTTTCCTAGCTTCTTGAGACCAGCGATAGGATCCAAAGAGCTCCTTGCGACAAGTCCTCATGCTGCATTTAGGCAGCAACATGACACAGACTGCACTATTCATAAGGAGCCCGCAATGCTGCAGACGCCCTGGTTTAAGCACTCGGATCATGGCCTGCAAGGTCTTGCATGACAGTCAATCAACCCTGAGCCATCAGGGGAGAGTGTCAGGACAGGATGATGAAAAGTCTACAGAGCTTGGTTACTGCGTTCGGCACACACTTCCTTTTTTCCCTAGCACATGTGGCCATGGTGCATTAGTCCTTGCCTTCATATGAGAATTTGTCCTCACGCATGCCAAGAAAGCCTTTTCTGCGCGCAAGCGCTTCTCAAATCGACAGTCTTAGGCCTAGCAAATGTCAGTGATGACTATCCCTCGCATTTTCTATTTGCCTGGCATTCTTCACCGCATTTGGCACCCCACAAGTGTAAGCCTGGCAAACACATACATAAGACATCATCTCAGTGCACTGTCGGCCTAGAGAGTCATCAACAGCTAAATCTGCAGCTGCATAAATCATATGTGCAATCCATGTAGGGAAACCTTGTCTCCTCAGACATCCTCCCAAGGTGAATGCTCTTTCCGACATACAAAACCCCAAACAAGGGGTTTCTAGGGGTCTTGCACGAATGGGACCCTCCCTAGGGGCCTCCTGAGACCACCCCGCCCAAAGTGAAAAAATGGAAAGTCCACTTGGGGGTTTGAATCAAAACGTGTTAACAATTTTGGAGTTGAAAATTTTTTGTGTGACTGCGATTCTTTTGCGTTTGGGGTCGAGTGAAAAAATGTGAAAATTTTTCAAAAAAATGTGTTTGGCCTTAGCCAGGATAGGGCACCTGGGACAGGTGGGGCTTGGGGAGGAACTTCAAAACGCATTCAAGCATGCAAATTGAACGCAGTTTTAGCGCATTGACGCGCAACATGCGCACCAGCTGCAGCCGGGGCTTCCACATGAGCGCCAGAAGCATGTTGCTGCCATCCCGTCTCTCCTGCAACAATGAGGGGACAGGGGTGGTGTAAGGAAAAGGAGGCTTACCCCCTCTCATTCGCAGGCGCGTCAGGCGGCATTCGAACACCTTTTGTGACATGGACAAGCTCAAGCGCAGTCATCCATATGCCCTCAACAGCCTGTTCTGCGCTTTTGATCGCCTGGCCCGAGCGAGGTCTATCAAACAACTTTTGGCTACGGGTCGGCTTGAACCCCGCGTTGTACCTGAAATGCTATAGCAGGCACAACAATATTATCAGGAGACATAATATGATATACCGTGCTCCTAGGGATCTTGCTATCATATGATTAATTCCAGCACCCTCTCGCAACCCGCCAGTAAAATAAATTACTTTTTCAAAAGGCTCGCAAGGTATGGTAGTTTGGCCACTGCCCCTCTCGAGCCTCCCCATGGACTTCCACGTCCCAAACAGGCGAAGGACACCTTTTGACGTGGATGGCATAAAACGGAGGTGCTCAGAGGGTGACAGGTAGCCTGGGGAGCTACGTATCCATCAAGACCCCACCCTGGCTTAGAGAGTTGCTGAGCATGAGAGGGTGCTTGCTGCTGCAATCGCAGCCAGACCCCCTCCTGCTCCACCCAGGACTGTGGATAGGCCTAGGCTGGAGAGGCCTGCTCCATGAAAGAGAACCCTGTGGTGTGGGTACAGCTGCTGCCTTTGCGGCTGCCCACAGCCATCAGCACGTGAGCTTGTGCCTTCACTATTCAGGCAGAGCAGCAACAGAGGCAGAGAAGGCAGCTGTATGGCTCAGGTTGGAGGTGTGGAAAACCTGAAGTTCGCAAATATGGGCAAAAAACCAGAGGCCTCGCAACCCCTTAGTACTCGCAAATTAATCAATGTAATCATCTTGGGACTTTGCGAGATTAAGCAGTCGAAAGATCAAAGGAGCGCAACGATTTTGTATTACATTAGGCATAAAGGCCTAATATAACAGGCCCCATACAAAGCAATCCGGGTGCATCTCAAACTAGCAACCGCTGATCTGACGCCTTACAAGACAAGTTACTGAGCCCCAAGGAAGCTGCTTGAGAAGCTCACAAATGGTGAATGCATTTCCTCCTGACAGTCCGACCACTAGGGCTGCAGCAGGCGGCACCTGGATGAAGATAGACACAACCTGGCGCAGCAGCATGGCAGCAGCATGTTGCCCAACTCCTCACAAGCTCTACAATTCCCCTTTGTTGTTAGATTATTTTGCTTTTAGGCACCCTGGTCACGCCATCAAAATTTGATGGCAGGCTATCGAGGCTCTCGTATCTTGATGGATATCTGAGATTTATACACCACACGTATACTGGGTATACCAGGTAATATGATGATTGCAAAGTCTATGATTAATTAGTGGTGTAGACGATATGCCTCCATCAATAATCGTAAGCACTGTCCCTTAATACTGGCACAAAGAGACTGATCTGATCATGTCCATGCTTCAGCATACCTGCAGCAAAAAATCATAGCCTGGAAGCCAGCTGCATATCTCCCCCCATCTGAGGAGGGTAGCGGATAGTCAGGGAAATGAGCAGGTTAAGGTCAGCGAGTCAACAGAATGCATAGGAAGTACATAAGCTGCCTGTTCAATGAAATGCCCCCAGCCACCCTAAATAATTTATGATGACGGCAGGAGACACTTGCTGCAGCATGATTGGTTTGCAGCGGCAGTAACGGCAAGCATAACTGCCCCACCTGCCTGGGTCGACCTCTTGCAGGGCCACCACGTCAGCGGCAGTTGAGAACAGCTCTTCTTGTATCAAGGGCGCACGGTGATGCCACCCTATGTGCCCTGGTACCAAAGGTAAGGCTAGGGGGGTAACTCAAAGTTCAAGCAAGATCACACAGGAGGCTTGCAAACGCCTCCACCACCAAGGCATCTCTGACAAAGACTGCTGCCATCAGCATCCATCCATTCAGGCCCCAAACTCGAAGATTACTAATTTCCCTAGCGTTTGATGATAAATGCCAGCCCTGCTTGGAAAAGCCCTACACTTTTAACGTTATCTGTGCTGACAAACCACCAAGGTGACCCACCTGGGAGGACCATGGGCAGCCGCTTGCTGTTTGCCAAACCATCAGCGAGAATGTTCCAGGAAAGCAGGCTGATCTCGCTGAGGGACCCTGTCTTCAGGTTTCCATACCTTGGCACTGCCTGGAAAGGAGAGTGGATGGGTGGGCAAGTAATAAATCTGTTGCATTTAAGTATTGCAACTGGCTATTTGGGTTGAAATTAACTTACTTAGAAAGCATGCATTTGCGTCTGCGCACACGCATGTGCACACATGCTCATGTGCAAGCAAGCACGTAAACAAGTTGAAATTCCCTTCAGCATCATTACAAGTGAGGTGCAGAGCATAAGCAGGTTGGTAGAGGGTTGCAGTTATGCACGTACGCACATGCGCACGCGAATGCATAAGGGGGTGCACACATACCCGCGCACGCATGCGTGCACGCACACACCTGGTTACTCTAACATGCACCGCAGACATGAGTTTTACTCACTTTACATCCTGGAACAGCCGCTCGAAGCCGGGCCCGCCTACCACTCTTTCTCTGCTTGAGTCTTTGTAGCCTTTTCCGGGAGTGTAAAAGCCACGCAGTCCCAGCCCCAACTGTACCTAGTGCTAGAATGATGCCCTGAAGGCAGTGTAGGGCATGGGCATGCATCAAATCAGGCTCTTGGTTATTGCATTATCCAATTTAAACAATAGAAATTTTACATTTGCAGAAGACATATAAAACAAGAAAAGCTGCCAGCTGTGCAGCGAGGGTGCAGCTTGGGTGGCGAATCTGATTCCTGATCTTGAATTATGGTGAATGAGCAGCCCGCAGCGGATGGGCCTGCATCGGCACAAGCCCCCGCGAGTGAACAGCAGGCGCTGGTTGTGTCCACAAAGGCACAACAGCCGAATGGAGAGACTGGGGGCCAGATTGTGGTGTCATCTGAGGCAAAGACTGGTGAGCTTCAGGCCTGAGCCCTTAGTGAGGCTTGCTACAGAGTGCATGCAGAGCACAGAGAAGACCTGCGCTCCCTGCATGAGTAAACCAGTGTTCATGGACCTGGAGGTAGCTCATGTACCTTAGCACATCTTGCTTACAGGTTTGAGTACCTGCTCGAGCTGTTTGGCGCTCATCCATTCACCTGTACAATATCCCACCCACACCACGTGCATGCATGCAATTTACATCTCCTCTCGCAAGAGCTGATGATCCTTGTGCGACCGCACGCGTGCCCATATGATTTTTCAATAGTTGGAGCCGGACATTGGTGCCCCCGCATGTACAGTACACCTGTGCTTGTGAGCAATTGAGCTCAGAACAAATGACCTACCTCCCTGTCACCACCCTCATGTACTTTTCTTACCGGCCCCTTGCAGCTGGCTTTAATCTGGAGGAGGTCAGGAAGCTGGCCACTCAAACTAAGGCCATTGGTGTCATCCTGCCGCCCCCAGACATCCGCGCCATCGTCGACAAGACTGCCCAGTTTGTTGCCAAGCATGGTGCGCTGTCGTGCTTACAACGTGAAAGTTCAATCCTAGTGTGCAAGTGCACTCGAAATAGCACTTTTCCCCCAGCATACACGCAAGCCTGTATATTCAGGGAGGCACGCAAGCCCTTGGCCGCGTCCTTCAGGGGCAAGGAAGCCTGCAGCTAATCAGCGGTTTAGAAGTGTATTATGCTACCCTGCAGCAGAAGTGTGGTGCGTAACCGTGCAGCAGGGCGCATGGTTTGACCATCCTTCTTCCAGGCAGATTATCTCCTCTTATTTTTGCACTCACAGGCGCGCGCACATGTGACAAAGTTAAAACATGCGTGCATGCACACATATACATACATGCACACTCGTATGCACACCCATAAATATACACACACGCAGGTCCCGAGTTTGAGCACCGCATTCTGGCTAACGAGAGGAATAATGTGAAATTCAACTTCCTGATCCCCACGGACCCTTACCATGCCTACTACCAGCTGAGGGTGGGTGTGTCCCCTCATCATTGCAGGACTGGGAGCTTTGGCACTCTTTTAGGGGACGCAAGAAGGGGGGTACTTGTGGGAGGCAAGCATAGGGTCTGTTTGAAAATGGGCTGTAGGTGGGCATGCACGCAAATGCTCAATACCACCTTCGTGCTGTCATCATTTGTGCTGAGCTTGCTCAAGAAGCAGAGTGTTATGCGGGCCTGCGGGAGTGGTGTTGCATTCCAGGGCAGCCTATGCATGCCTTGGCAGGCGTGCAATTTGGTACGTCTGGTGCTTTATTGTGGTCATGGCATGCACACGCGTTAGCCTTTTGCTTGGAGCCCCAGCTGCGCCCAAGCCTGGTAGCTGTCCGTTTGTATGCTGCCTGACTGATAAATGCCCTCCCTTGCTTGGGTTGTTAGGATGAAGGGTGCAGGTTGGGAGCCTGTGCTTGCGAATTCACACGCACACACACTCGCGCACACACACAAAATGCATAAATAAACAAACCCTGCTGGCCTCGCATGTGTGGCTCGTGCAGATCAAGAACTTCAGCGAAGCAAAGGATGGCCAGGCGCCGAAGGACCAGGGCCCAGCAGCCACACAGCAGGCGATAGACAAGATCACGGCGCAGCTGCCGCAGGTTGTGCCACATGCGCTGGCCAAGCTAGAAAAGCCTGACGACGAGATGTACACGGTGGGTGGATACAAGGCTTTGGGAGAGGGCTCTGCAGCCTTGCTCTCCTGCCAGGTGGCAGCTTGGCTGTTTTCGCCATCGCATGTTGTATCAAGGCAGTTGGTTGATGGAGGTGGGGAGGGTGGTGAAAGCAATGGGTCAGCTACGCGCCTTTGCCTGGGTGCAAGGATGCAGCGGCAGCGTCTGAGCATGTAAGCAAGGTGTGTGCAAAACTCAGTGGAGTGGAGGGGCTGGGTGGAGTCGGGGTGGCAGCCCACCTGTGGAAAGCTTAGCTTTGTCTGCTTGACTGCTGCGCAGGTGCATGTACCAGAGGGCCTGTCGGTCCTGGAGCTGGACACCATCAAGCTTGCTGCACAGTTTGTGGCACGAAACGGCAAGTCCTTCCTTACAGGTGAGCGGTGGTGTTGGCATGTTGCTTCCACATCAGAAGGTCATGGCTGTTGCGCGTGCTAGCAAGGCACACGCCTTAATACAGTGAGCATTGGCTGAGTCACACACTGGCAAGGCACTCTGCACATGTTTAGAGGGTAGTGCGTATGCACGCAGCAGCAGGCACCAGCATGTGAATCATGTTGCCTGTAGCATGGCACCCTATAACCCTTACACCTTGCTCCTCGCCTTTCTGGTAGTCCTCCTCGTGTGCGCGCGCACAAAGCATGCCATGTACACACATCCACTGCGTGCCTGTCCCACAATCCCACAATACTAGCGCCCGCGCAAGGTGTGCACACACACAGATTATGCCATACACACACAGGCACACACAGGCACACACAGGCACGCACACACACACACACACACACACACACACACACACACACCATAAGCCTCTCCTTGGTGTTCTCACCCGCGCAGGCCTGTCTTCGCGGGAGCACACCTCACCGGCTTTTGCCTTCCTGAGGCCCACTCACAGCCTGTTCAGCTTTTTCACGGGCTTGTGCGATGCCTACTCCCGCTGCCTCATGCCCCCTAAGGGTACCAAGGACAAGCTGGCAGCAGACAGCAAAGACGGGTGGGTGGGCGGCAGAGCAGGGCAGGGGCTGCCATGCTTGGATGGCCTGCTTGTCTGTGGTGCATGAAAGCACGCGTGCGCGCACGCGTGCAAGCACTGGTGGCTGCAGGCTGAAGGCCGCACCCGCATGCAGCTGCAGCACATGATGCATGAGGGCGCCTTTACAGCCTGGGCGCCGCCACGGCCCACATGCGGGGACCGGCATGTGGCGTGGCGCCCCATTTGCGGTGCATAAGGGGTTGGGGGCGCACGCGGCAGCTCATCCACCCGCCTCCCCCCCTGCCTTGCCCACAGGTTTCGCCGCCCTTTTAGCCCCCCGCACCCCTCTGCAGCCACCCACAGATGCCGCCGCATTTGCGGTGCATGAAACCCAGGAGGCTGCACTGATGCTGTGGCCGGCAGCGCTCACGCACTCCGTCTGCAGGAGTCAGCTTGCATGAACCTGCCCCCCCACCCTCCCGTCCCTGCTCGTAAATATAGGAGCTCCATCCTTGCGCGTGCCACAAAGCGTCTGGAGTGGGAGCGCGTGCGCGAGAAGGAGGTGAAGGATGCTGAGATTGAGGCCGAGAAGGAGCGCGCAGCGTATCAGTCCATTGACTGGTGGGTGTGAGCGGCATGGGCGGGTGAGGACAGCATGGCGAAGCTCACCTAGGCAGGCATGGGCCTTGTTGAAGCGAGTTGTACGCCATGACTGCAGGTGTGCCTCCCAGGATGGTGAGGCTTTTTTGAGATGCAAAATGTGGAATGGGGTGCTTGGATTAAGAAAGCAGCAGCTCTAATGCACTTGGGTATTTAGTCGTACGTTAATGTGCAAACCCCCCTCGAAGAAAGTGTGCAGGGCAGGCATCTTTTTAGCACAGGCACGTAATGGAGCAAACTTGAAAGGCAAGCCTGGTTTGCACTCGGCAAGAACTGCAGTTGAGCACGGGCATTGGTTGAGGCTGTTTCAGGTGCTGTGTAAGGACCGCTATACAGAAAGGTCTAAGATGGACTGGCTGGGGAACAATCCTGGTTAATGAACTGGCCTGACCCCTGTCCAGCCCAAAGCCTGAGCCTGGTGGTTGGTTAGGAGTTGGAGGCGATCTGGTGATCAAGGAAAGCCTGGTTTTGTCACACTGTGTGATCAGGCGCACGGGAGGGAGGGCGCGCTGGACCAACAAAAATAAGCCTGCACCAACCCATACATGCTCCTGTGCATTGCTTGCAGGCATGATTTTGTGGTGGTTGAGATGATAGAATTCTATGATGATGAGGACGAGGAGCTCCCGCCGCCCCTCACCCTGAAGGATGTCATTACAATGAACAAGGCAAGCCGACTGCCGTAGGCAATGCATGCAGTTGACTGCCACAGCAGCCGGAAGTCTCATCATGTTCTGCATGCGAACACCCAGGCACGCCTTCCGCCAATGCTTGTGCGTGCAAGGCATATGTGGGCAAACTGGACTGAGGCATCGCTTGCGTGGGTGACTAGGCCTGCTTGTGCTGCACGGGCGTGAACACACAGGAAGCTGTGAGTCTGCAATTGGAAGGCTCTACATGGCTAAAGGCTAATCATGCCAACATGCCATGCCTAATCTCACATCCTTCACAGGTCGTGAGATGATGTGCTTTTCCATTTCACATCACCACAAGCTGATGTGCTTCAGGGCATAAGTTAGCCAGCGCCCCTGTGCAATTCTGTGCAGGCCCGCGAGTACGCTGAAGCTGAGGAGAAGGCAGCTGCAGAGGTACAAGCTGAAGCCAAGGATAAGGTGAGCCGTGGCGTTGTTGTGCTGGCTGTGGTATGTGCTTGCATGTATGTGTGTGTGTATGTGTGTGTGCGTGTGTGTGCGCGTGTGCGCATGCGTGCATGCGTGTGCGTGTGCATGTGCGTGTGTAAGTGTGTGTGTGTGTGTGTGCGTGTACGCGTGTGTGCCTACGCGCGCTCTTACTATTGCAAATAATTAGTTTTGTCTGTCTGCAAACATTCCTGCTCATTTGTTGTTTTGGAGATTTACGTGCAAGCTGACGCCTGTCCCTTGGTCTCCCAGTGCATTTCATGGGTGCACACCTATTCTTCTTGCTAGAATGGCCACGGCAACATGCCTATGCCGCCAGCCACGCATGCAGCTGAACGTGCCATGTAAGCTCCTCCACCACAGGTACAGCCCATGAATGAGGAAGAGCGCAACCTTGTGGCTCAGGCAGCAGCTGTCAGCTTGGATGGGCAGCCTCCTCAGCAGCCGCCGCAGCAACCTCCCCCTGCGGCTGCTCCTGGCATCACTTCTGCGCCAGAGACGGTGGAGGTGTGTGCGATGTGCACATGCATAACATGCTCGTGTGTCTGTCCTTCGATGATGAAGGCTCAGGTTCGACCAGATTGGCAGGAAGTACAGGAATTGTTGTTCTTTGTTTGCTTGACAATCATGAGCACCTTGTCGATGCATATTGTTGACCTCATCTGAACACATCGGTCGGCCCAATTTTGATACCCGACGCCACTCCCGCTTCCGAATTGTTCTTTTTATGTCTTGGCTGGTCGTGCGCACAAAAGCCATGAGCTAGTGACCCTTCTGTCACACAGCACGCTGCGCGTTGCAGCTCGGAATGAGCAGCAACGACGCCTTGGCGCGCCGCATGCGATGGACCACCGTGGGCCAAGTGAGGGGCACGCTCTTGACTTAAGAGTTTTGAGCCTCTTTCTCATCGGCCCCCGAATTCTTCCTAGCTCTGCTCTCGCTAACCTCGTACTTCCTCCTCCCCTGCCATGCCTCCCGCTAGGCCTCCTCATCCAGCCTCGCCCTGTCCCCTGCATCCCTCCTTCCCCCTCCCGCATCCACCCAGCAGGCTGCAGTTGCGAAGCCGCACCAGCCCACAACGCATCAGGCTTTGCAGATCACTGTGAAGGATGCAGCGCTCTCGCTCCCCACGCCGTACCAGCCATGGCACCAAACCACTCCAATCATCCAGAAGGTGGCCCTGTGCCCGCACTTGTGCCACGAGAACGCCTGAGCATTGCTGATGCACTGAGTGGGCCCCGTTGCACCAGCTCCAGCCCCCTTGCCCTGAGCTCCATCGTGCACAAGAAGGCAGCACAACACGCTTACGCGATCCTAGGCCCAGGTTCATGTCCCACGCGTGGTACTCTTCCCTGCTCCAAGTTAGAAGCGCACTCTCCCGCCTGAGAGGTTTAAGAGTAAATGTCACATTGAAAGCGGTGTGCTCTATGGTGCGCGGCGGCAACATGGACCCTGGCCTGCCCGCATGCATGCGCAGGAGCCGGCTGCGCCTGCGCAGGCGCAGGTGGAGGATGTGGAGATGGAGGTGGACATGGAAGAGGAGGAGGAGCCCATCCGCGTGGTCAAGAACTATGTCAGGCCTGCCCCCACAGGCATGCGCATGCTCCACGGGCAGCCGTACGACCCCACCAAGTTTGCAGTGTCACCTATCACAGGTGCGCGCGCTCGTGGGGGAAGGGGGTGCAGGGTGTGGTGCGCTTGTCCACGTTGGCTGTGTTGTTTTTGTGCATCTGAAAAGGACGCCAGTGTGGTGGATAGGTGTGAGTCTGGGAAACGCGTGGTGGCGTGCTCAAGATGCCGTGTGCACGCAAGCGTGTGTACTGTAAATAAGATTAATAGGAAGCATGAAGGCCATCATGCAGAACGGCCACCAGATTGTGATCCATCCTGCAACGCTATGTTGCAGTGTAGAGTCAAGCAGGGGTGAGCATGGAAAGCCAAGTAGGGGCAAGCAGAGACAAAGAGTGCTTGCTTTGCTTGTCAACCAAGGGGCAAAAGGCCGTTGAGTCTGCGAGGGCTCGTCCTTTGAGGGCTGATCCTATGAGGCAGGTGTGCACGCAGCATGCAGCGCTCCTTACCAGAGAACAGCAGGGAAAGCAGGTGTTGCCTGCCTAAGCATATGCAGAGACCCAGATTCCAAAGGAGCATCGTGGTCTCCAGCCCCAAATCAACTTTGTGGCCAGGGCTCATGCCGCTTTGGGTCAATGAGTATTGATCCCATGTTATCATATTATAATTGGGTCAATAAGTATTGATTCCCTTTTATGATATTAATAAGTATTGATCTCCTGGCGCACGCACTATCCTTCAATCCATGGTAGAGCATGGCCAGCTTTGCTGCGCCGAATCACACGCCCTTGCATGTGCACACGCACGCCCGTGTACAGGCGAGCTGGTGGCCATCAACGAGATGGAGGAGCACATGCGCGTGTCCCTCATTGACCCCAAGTGGAAGGAGCAGCGCGAGGC
>LFIK01002181.1_pt1 | contig 15788 bp, 12 predicted proteins | sample 643401 | NCBI WGS metagenome assembly LFIK01 (sample SAMN03777447, study PRJNA286221) | soda lake metagenome | biome: soda lake; feature: Kulunda steppe; material: water; isolation source: sample T5-Br brine of Lake Tanatar-5 | place: Russia: Kulunda steppe | collected 2010-07
ACGATACTGCGGCATACCGTCGTATAGCAGGCAAGCGCCCCCCGCATACCCCGGATCGCGCCATCCAGATCGACCAGTTCGCTGAGGGTCGTCCGCACCGCCGGCTCCGGGTCGAAGTCGAGCTGCGTCGTGCGTTCCACATGGCCGACAAAGGCTTCGACCGGCCACGATATGCGTCGCGCGCCATACCAGAGCATCGGCAAAACCAGAAGCATGGCCAGCCCGAATATCTGGAGCAGCTGCGCGCGCAATGCGGCCGGACGGCGCGCGATTTCATCCATTGGAGCGGCCATGGCAAGAAAGGTGCTTCCATCCGCATCCAACGGCGCGATTTCCACCAGCCATTCCCGTTGATCGGTGGTCATGACCGCGGAATACTCTCCCGGATGGTTACGCAAATGCACCGCCATCGCGCTCAACACCGCCGAATCGACCGCTTCGGCCGGCGGCAAGCGTTCGGCCGCCTCGACATCGTCCTCCGCCAGTCCCCGATCGATGACCGAACTCAAGCGATCGACAGCGGCATAGGCCAGCAATCCACCATCGGCATCAAGGACCGCCGCCTCGACCGACGCCGCCGGCTGGCCCGCGGGCAGGCGCGCCGACAGGTCCCAGAGCGAGACGTCGACACCGGCCACAGCGCCGGAAGGCGCGCGGCGGGCTGCCGTAATGCCGGGCTCGCGCGTCGTGAAGAAGATGTAGGGTGCCGTAACGATCGTCTCCTGCGCCCTCGAAGCCCCAATGAACCAGGGTCTCGTCCGGGGATCCAACGGATAGGAGACGTCCGTTCTGGTTTCGACCGTTGAGAGATCGCGATCAAAATAGTCGAACCGTGCCCCTTCGGCCCCCGCCCACTGCGCTACCCAGACGGCCCCAGGGGGCGGGTCCAGAAGCGCGGCCCCGTCATTCGCCGATCGCAACAACACGAACTCACCATCCGGCCAGCCGACATAGGCGGCCGAAACACCCGGCACCGAGCGCAGCACCATCGCCAAAGCCGGCAGATATTCGCGCCGCTCTGCCGTCGTGATCGCGTCAACGATTGGATGGGCGGCGAGCGCTTCGGCGGCCGAGCGCGCCGTTTCATCCAGCCGCCCCAGCTCCTGCAACGCCAGCGCGCTGCCGCCCTCGAACGCGGCGGCGACCGATTCATCAACGAGTTTCTGGGTCGATCGGCTGGCGACAAGGCCGAAAGCCAGGGCGATGAGCCCGAAAAGCAACAGGAAGGTGCCCAGAATATGCAGCCAAAGCGGCAATCTTAGTCCGGAACGCTTCACGCCGTCGCCGCGCTCGATGCTCACACCCGGCACCCCAATTTTCGTTTTTCGTTGCGCATCCGCGGCCATGAGACTGCGCTGGCGGCCCGCTCGCATCAACCGGCCGGTTTTTCTGCGCCATCACGAAAACAGTGTTCGTCATCGCCTTGTGGCAAAGATACTATTCTTTTGGTCTGATCGCGAAAATCCTTGGATTTCCGGCAACACCGGACCGAAATTGGGTCGATTTTGAACGGGAAATGCACCCGAATGCCGTCTGACAGTCACGATGACCCCAAGACAACGATCGATCGCGAATCACGGATCGAATCGCAGGATCGCCGATCGACCCCGCCGGGACCGCCAAGCCGGTTTCCGATCGGCGCCGGTCTTGCCGCATTTTCCGGCGCAGGCGGCGCCTCCTTGGCCGCCATTCTCGAAGGCGCGGTCTTTTCCGGCCTGATGGCGGCGATTGTCTGGGGCGCAACCGGCTTGATCGCGGCAAATGACTTCCGATCGGCGGGACCGCCACGCCCCTGGAGGCAGACTCTGCGTATCATCCTCGCCGGATCCATGGCTGCCGTCTTCATCGCTGCCTATGCCGGCGGATTGGCGGCTTTGTTGACGGCCCTGCTGGCGGCACTGCTGGGCTTGCTTCTGGTACCGTCGGTCACGTCGCTTATCGGCACAGCGGCGCCGGGTTCGGGGGCCGGCACAGCGGCGCCGGCTGGCAGCCATCCCCGGCAAAGGGGCTCGCCGGACGATGCAGCCACTCCCGAGAATCTCGATCATCGCGGCTATTGGCAGGTCAACAGCGCCCTCGGCGGCAGCGGCATGTGGGGTTATGGCTTTCGGCGGGCCTACAACCCAATAACCGGCGAAGCCGGCGAATGGCTGGGTCCCGGCCTTGTTCGAAAATCCGACGATACGGTCGTCCGGGTGGACGCCGAGGGCCGACCCACATAGATAAGAGAAAAAGTAGAATTAATTTTGCATTTACGCATGTTATGGTAGAATTTTAACGGTTGCAGACTCCTGCGGCTTTTTCGGCCACCTGGCAACACCGTTATGGTGACGGCATTTTGCTACGGCCGAATCGCAGCCGCGAATAGCGTGCAGGATCCATCGTTGACAATCGACATTGCCAGCCAGAATTTAGGCGCCGCGCACGCCCCCCGCCCGGTCGGACCAATGCCACCGGACCCAGCATCGGCCGCAACGGCAATACAGCCGGCGCTTTTGCCGCTTACCCTCACATCAGCCCGTGGTGCGCTTTTCGCCGCCGGATACATCGTTCTCTGGTCCGTAACCTGGCAATTGTCCGGGCTCTTGAATGGATCGGTCGGGCTAAGCCTGTGGTATCCGACAGCTGGCTTGACCATGGCGTTGCTGCTGGCTTTCGGCACGCGCCTGCTTCCGCTCGCTTTCATCGCCAGTTTCATCGGAATCGTGGCGGCCGATCACACGATGCCATTCGCCGACTTGGTGGTTTTCGCGGCACTGGCCAGTGGCGTTCCCGTTCTCTGTCATGCGCTGGCCGCTTGGTTTCTTCGGGACATTCTGACATTTAATCGCCGATTCTCGAGTCTGCGAGCGGCGGTCCAATTTCTGATCGTGATGCCGCTGGCGGCGATGGCAACCTCCCTGGCCGCCGTTGCGTCGGCACTCGTCATCGCAGGGCTGCCGACTCACGCCTTCATCGACATCTGGCTTGGCTGGTGGCTTGGCGATCTGCTCGGCCTGCTTACCGTGGCACCGACCTTCTTGGTTTTCGCTGCACCGATTGCGTCCGACTGGGTCGAACGGCGGCCCGTCCGGTGGCTCGCCGATTCCGGCCGGCGCGACAAAGCAGCCAAGACCACACGCGGCCGGGCGCTTGTCGCCATTGCGATCCTGATCGCCGCCATCGCTTTGTTGGCAGCCACGGGCCTTCCCTATTGGCGATCGTCATCCGGCGGGGGGGCGAACACCGTCGGGCTCGAATTCGGCTTCCTATTGTTCTTGCCCATGATCTGGGTGGGCATTCGTTTTGGCGCGCCGGGATCGACTCTGGCGATCTTGGTCATCACGATCGCCGTCGCCTCGGCCGTCGCAGCATCCGGCGCTTACGTTGCCTCCGGCCCCTATCAGCTGCTTATCGGATCGATGGCGGCGATTGGGCTGGCTCTGGGCGCCGCCGTCTCCGCACGCAACCACGCCATGGCCAGTCTCGAGGCTGCCCGGCAGGACCTGGAACGCCGCGTCGAGGCACGGACCCGCGATCTGCGTGATGAGGTGGAGCGGCGCAGCCGGGCCGAAGCCCATGCCCGTGCGGCCCAGGCGGCCGCCGAAGCTGCCAGTTCGGCGAAATCCACCGCCCTATCCCAGATGACGCATGAATTCCGGACGCCGTTGAACGCAATCATCGGTTTCAGCGACATGATGCGCGGCGAACTCCTCGGTCCGCTCGGCACACCGAAATATCTCAACTATGCCGAACATATTCACAGCAGCGGCCGGCATCTGCTGGCCATGCTCGACGACATCATCGATCTGTCCCGGGTCGAAGCCGGTATCGTCACGGTTGCCGCAGAGCGGATCGACCTTGCCGGCCTCGCGCGGGAGGCCTCGGAACTGCTGCAAACGGACATCGAGCCCAAGTCCATGCGGCTGACGCTCAACCTGCCCGATCACGCCCCGATCATCGGCGACACCTGCCGCGTGCGCCAGATCCTGCTCAACCTTCTATCGAATGCAATCAAATACACCCCGGCCGAGGGGGCGGTAGAGATGGCCGTCGAGACTCTGCCTGACGGGCGGGTCCAACTTTCGATTACCGACAACGGGCGCGGCATTGATCCCGACGACCTTGCCCATCTCGGCCAACCCTTCTTTCGGGGGCATCATGCCGAACGGCTTGAAGAAAGCGGCTCGGGTATCGGTTTGACCGTGGTGTTCCAATACGCCCGCGCCCACGGAGCGACCGTGGCATTCGACAGCACGCCGGGGGAAGGCACCCGCGTCACCGTGGTTTTCCCCCGGCCCGAGAGGGACGATGACACCGCATCGACCGACACCAAAACGACCGAGCCCCCGCACGACACCGATCGGCAACCCACCATTGCTATGGCATCGGGTCAATGAACGCGGCCATCAGCGGGATCACCGTCTCGAAGGCCTGAAAATGCGGGATATGCCGGCAGTCCGGTATCAACCGGGTCGACAACGGGCCGCTCACGCCCGCCGCAATCAGATCCAGTTGCCGGGGCGTACCGTATTCGTCGTCCTCGCCCTGAATGACGAGCAACGGCGCCACGATCGCCGGCAAATCGGCCAACATCGAAAACCGGCTGAATTCCGGCGTGAGCCAAACATCCGCCCATCCGGAGAACGTCGTCGCCGTCTTGGCGCCGTGATAACGCTCGAGCGCCGGGCGCAACCGGCCGTCCGGATCCTCGAAGGCGGCTTTCGCATCCCGGATCCCTTCCAGCGTACGGTCCTCGATCACGACATGGGGGGCCTCGATCACCATGCCCGCCACCAGCTCCGGCCGCCGGGCGGCCAGGATCAAGGCAATCGTCGCCCCGTCGCTATGCCCGACCGGGATGCAGCGATCCACGCCGATGGCCTCGAGGACGGCCGGCAACGTCTCCTGCGCTTCATCATAGACATAGCCGGGTTGGCGCTGCCCGGTCAGCCCCGGCGACCGCCCGAATCCGAGACGGTCATAAACGAAGGCCCGCCGGCCGGTGGCCGCAGCCAAGCTGGCCGGCACATCCATGGATCGCGAGACCCACTGACGGGCGCTGCCCAACCCCTCATGGAGAAAGATCAACGGCGTTAGATCCCGGCTGTCCTCGGGTTCCAGCCATTCGCCGTAAAGCCGGTTTCCGGCGATATCGAGCTCGACCGGTCGACGCGGAACACTTGCGGCCGCATTCTCCGCCGTTGACACTTTAGCAATCGTCACATCCCCAACCCTCATTTTACTCGATTTCCCGAAAGTATGGTCGGCATTACGACACGCTTGCAACCATCGAAGAAGGCTGCCTACAGTCTTCACAAAAGCGGGCGGCGACAGTGAAGACTAAAAGACTTTCATTAGCATCAAAAGCCATAAGCGTATCAAGCGGTTGCTTTGACGCGCCAAGCCTCGGCGCAAGCGCGCGCCTGTTGACCCCGCCGGATCTCCGGGAGCCGACGCTCGCCGCGCTTTGCAAAGCGGCCGGCGGCCCGGCCGATACTGGACGAGCGGCCATGATCGACCGGTATCGGTCCCGTCGAGCGCCGGGGGGCGCCGGGCTCGCCACGGGTGACGAACGCCGGGCTTATCTTCGGCATCGATTCCCCGCCACCCATGCCGGAGTCGCAGCCGCCTTGTCCATGCTGCCGCCCGACTTGGCGGCGTCGATCCATGATGCCGTCGATTTGGGCGCCGGAACCGGCGCATCGGCCACCGCCCTAATGGACACGCTGCCGGGGCTTTCGGCGCTAAGCCTGATCGATTCCGACAGCGCCGCGCTGGCGCTCGCCCGGCCGATCCTGGCCGCCGGCGGCACCCGTGTTGCCGTCACCACACGCAGGGCCGACCTTTCCACCGCATCGGTTCCGGCGGCCGATCTGATATCGGCGGCTTATCTTCTGAATGAATTGCCCGCAGAACGGGCCGACGCGCTGGTCGACGCCATGGTCCTGTCGGCCCGGCGGGCGGTGCTGATCGTCGAGCCGGGCAGCCGGGTTGGGTTCGCCGCTCTGATCCGGGCGCGGGCGCGGTTGATCGACCGGGGCGCGCGCTTGCTGGCGCCCTGCCCGCATGCGATGGCCTGCCCCCTGAGCGCACGCGCAACCGACATGGGCGGCCGCGCCGCCGATTGGTGTCATTTTCCGGTTCGCTATACCGATCCCTTTGAGCCGGACGCGCAGCCAGCGTCGGAAAAGATCAGCTTTGTCCTGGCCGCGCCGCCGGTTCAGGAGACCACGGGGCAAGAGGCGGGGGTCCAAGGCGATCGGATCGTCAAGGCGCCGATGCGCCGGACCGGTCATGTCGTGCTCGATCTCTGCACCCGCGACGGCGCCCTCGTCCGCCAAACAATCACCAAACGCGACCGTCCAGCCTATAAGGCCGCCCGCGCCGCCGACTGGGGCGATGCTTGGCCTGCCCATCCCACGCCGCCAGCCATCGACAAAGACAATTCTTGAGTCCGCTGATCCGGCTCTAGGACGCAACCGGCAATGTCACGGTAACCCTTGTTCCCGATCCGGGTTCGCTTTCGATCGCCAGCGTGCCGCCATGCAGCCTGACCAGCCGGTCGGCAATCGGCAGTCCCAGGCCGACCCCTTCGAAACGCCGGTTCAAATCAGCATCGACTTGGTAGAAAGGCTTTAGCACCCGTGAAACATGCTCGGCCGACATGCCGATACCCTGGTCGCGAACTTGGACGGCAAATCCATCCCGCACCGGGTTGCCTGAAATTTCGATAGGCCGCCCTTGGGGGGAGAACTTTATCGCATTGGCGATGATTTGACCAAAAACCTGACGGAAGCGGTGCTCATCGCCGCGCAGCCGAATCTCCGCGTCCGCAAGCTTGTTTTTGACGCAATCCTTCGATATCGGGCATCCCGGTTTCAGGGCTTGCGCGGTCGTTAGTGTGATGGCCGCGTTCACGACACCGCCAAGATCGACGGCCTCAGATGACAGTGTGATGTTTTCCGTGTCGATGCGCGCAAATTCCAGAATGTCGTTGATAATGGCCAACAGGTGCTCGCCACTGATCCTTATGTCTTCGGCATAGTCGGCGTATGTCTGGTTCAACGGACCGAGATGACGGTGGGCAATAATCTCTGAAAACCCGATGATTGCATTGAGCGTCGCTTCGATGTTGCTCGGCATCAATGGCGGCTTGAACAGCTTCCGAGATTGACAGCTGCCGGGCAAATCGCGCCTGTATCGCATCAAAGTAAGCCATTTGACGCCTCTACGCGTACTGGTGGCCGGAAAACAATTCATCCCGCATCGGGCCACAACCGAGCTGGCAGTACGATACAATGCACAAGACAAAGTTAAAATGCGCGTTATCCCTTAGCCGGGCAGCGCCGCCAAACCCAATCTTGACCGTGCAAGGCCGGCGATCACGTTTCGCGGCATTGGCGGCAAATTTGCCCCCTCCCGCCGGAGACCGGATGCGATGAAACCGGCACTATGGCTTGCCGTCTTCGCAGGGCGCATCCGGATGCTCGGGGCATCTCGCAGATTTACAAAGATTGATCCATAATCAATGAGTGAAATTGCGCTCCATAAATATCGCTATCGGCCAAAGAACCCGAAGAAACGGACCGAGGAAATGTTATTTTTACTGCGTTAGCTTTGTCATAGTGGATAACAGTTAGATGATTGCTGCTACACTTAAGCAAGGCAGAAAGAAATTCTCGGTTAAATATTTTACTATTACGATACCTATCAAAATCGGCTTCATTTGCGAAAATGACGTCGATGGTGACAAGAAAGGCGCCCGCATTTTTTGAGCGGACAGTTGTGGCGACATCTTTCAATAACGGCATAACTGATCACAACTCCATCATGGTGATGGGAAAAATTTCCAGTGGATCATCAAGTTCCATAGCATGCCACATCGAGAACTCCCACGCCGTACCGACCGGGATATCGGATGGCGAAAACGGCATCGCCAGATTTCCGGACGAGGACAACCTGCCTTTGAATTCGGTGTGCATGGCGATATAGCGGGCCTTCGCAAGTATGGCCGATGCGATATCCGGTGTTTTGCCAACCACATCAAGAACCAGTCCGATTTCATGGACACGGTCTTTATTTTCCGGCTCTAATGGCCCTAAGACCCCATCAACACCATATCGGCGTATGGTAAGCGTAAAATCATCCGGTGAAATGCCGAGATTGTCCGCGTCGACGGCCAGCCGCTCATGAAGCGAGGCGCAAAACGAGTCGATTTCCTCAATCAACCGGCTGTCGCGAATGCCAGCAATCATCACGGTTCGATGGCCGATACAGCGGACTCCTTCAAGCTTCACAGTATAGCGGTCCGCGCGCACGTAGCGCGATCCGGTAACCCTGACCCGCCGATCATCCAGCGCGACATACGTGGCATCGCGGGTATCCACCGCTCCCGACGGCTCAACGAAATCATAGGGCGAGGGATTCTCATAAAGCGTATGAGCGGCGACGCTTTCGGGAGTGCACCGCTTCTCGGGGTGTCCGGGCTCGACCTCGAACCCGTCGTCGTATAGATGACCGATCACGCAATCTTGACCAATCTTCGGACGGACGATCGCACCGCCGCATTCGATGGTCTTGCCCAGATGCCAAGCCGGTCCAGCCGGGAAACCGCGCATCATGGGTATCGCCGCGAACAAGGCGCTGTCGGAGCACCTGCCCGCCAGCACAACGTCGGCACCGTCCGAAAGGGCACGTTGCAGCGGTTCGGCGCCCATCATGGTCACAACCACATCGGTATTGTCGATGGTCGACTGCGTCAGTGCCGGCACATTTTCCAACGGATGGACGCGCCCCTCGGCGAGACGCTTGGCGATGATTGACTTGTCGGGCTCGGCCTGGATCACCGCAAGGCGGAAATGCAATTCCCGATCTCGGGCGATCTCCCGGATGATCCGCTCGAGAATTGCAACATGCGCCGCCCCCCCGCCGCCGCCCGCGGAACCGATGATCACCGGTATGCCCTTGCGCCGGGCACCAACCAGCATGATTTCAAGATCGCGCCGGATCGCTTGTTCAGTCACATAGGGTTTGCCGGCGCCCAGATACCAAGGCCCAGGATCCATGGACCCCGCATCGCAAGCGATAAAGTCCACGCCAGCCGTCAAGCCCGCCTCGAATGCCGTCTCGGTAAAACCATATCCCAAGCAGCCCGAGACGGCCAACATTCGAATGACCCGTTTTTCAGCCACGGTCGTTTTCTCCCTTTGCATTCGATATCATTGTCATTTTATTTCCGATCGTTGGAACTCGCCCCAGCGGGAGCGGTGACCACACCAGGCACGTGCCGATACTGATAGCCGACCAGCAAAGCCGCCAAAGCGAGACCGACGAAATCGGTCAGGGGATCAGGCCAAATCAGAACCGCCGCAGCAATGAAACCGACCAGCCTTTCGCCAACCGACATCGGCCGCAAGAGACACCCGAACATGGCCGCCGCAATAAGGCAGGCGCCGACAGCCGCTGTCATGAAGGACCAGGCGATCGCCGTCAGCGAGCCAATGAAAAGCAGTTCCTGATGGAAAACGAACATATAGGGCACGATGAATGCGACAATCGCCAATTTGCACGCCATCAGCGCCGTTCGTTGGGCTCCCGCTCCGGCAATCGCGGCCGCAGCATAGGCGGCCAGCGCAACCGGCGGCGTAATGGCCGACATCACCGCGAAGTAGAGAATAAACATATGCGCTGAAATCTGGCTTGCGCCAAGGTCGATCAGAGCCGCAGCGCCCAACGACGCGATAAGCAGATAAGCCGCCGATGTCGGCATACCCATGCCGAGAATGATCGACGTCACCATGGCGATCATCAACCCGATCAGCAGATAGCCTCCGCTAAAGTTGACGATCATACTTGAAAACCGGAAACCGACGCCGGTCTGAGTGAAAGCGCCGATAACGATTCCGGCGCAGGCGCAGGTAACGCCGATCTGTACGGACTGCCGCGCCCCTGTGATCATGGCGGCGATGATCCGGCCCGGTGTCAACCGATGTTCGCGGTTAAGCCACGAGACGGGAACGAGCAGGACGATCGCCGCAAAGCAACTGTACATCGGGGTATAGCCGGAAACCAGCAGGCCGAGGAGCAGGGCAATCGGAGACAGCAATATCCCCTTGCGCAAAAGCAGTGATAGCGCGCTGTCGTCCTTCCCGCTGGCATGAATGCCGATATTGTCGCGCACAGCAATAAAATGAACAGCCGCCAGGACCGATACGAAATAGAGAATCGCGGGGATCGTGGCATGGCCGATGATAGCCACATAGGGAATGCCGGTATTCTCTGACATCAGGAACGCTGCAGCCGCCATCACCGGCGGCATGACCTGCCCGCCATTTGAGGCCGCGGCTTCCAGAGCGCCGGCTGTGTGCGGCGGGTAGCCCGCCCGCTTCATCATGGGTATCGTGAAGGTACCAGTCGTCGCGACATTGGCAACGCCGCTGCCGGAGATCGACCCGACAAAGGCGCTGGCCAGGACAGTGGCCTTCGCTGGACCGCCTCGGGTTCGCCGGGTTGCCGAGAATGCCAGATCCGTCAAAAATTCGCCGATTCGCGATACTTGAAGAAAGGCGGCGAATAAGATGAATAGCACAATATAGGTAGACATTACCCCTAAAGGTGTTCCGAAAACACCTTCGAGTTGCAGGGCCTGAAAGGTTATGATCCGATCGATTTCGAATCCTCTATGGGCGAAACCGCCTGGCATCCACTGCCCGAAATACGTAAACAACAGTCCAATGACGGCAAGCGTTGGAATAACCATTCCGACAGCCCGTCTTGCGGCCTCAATCACGACTACCATGATAACGCCACCAGCGATCAGATCAGCCGTATTGAACCGCCCGGCCCGCCTTACGAAAGCGTCGAAATCCCATAGGATGTAGCCGCATGCGAGGATCCCGGCGACGAGGAAAATGCTATCCAGAACAGCACTCAACACCTTCCCGGCGGTCGCATGCCCCAATCGGCTCGGATATATCAGGAAACTCAAGCCAATTAGAAAGACAAGGTGGAAGGTGCGGTGCCATTGAGCCGGTGGCGTGCCGAAATAGCCGGCCCAGAGATGATAGAACGCCATCGAGAAACCCACGGCGGCGATAAGCCACCCACGCGCCGAGTTGTCAGTGACCCCTTGTCGGACCGGCGACAGCGATCGGATGAAAGTTCCAATAGTGTCCACGTTCATCGTTTTCCCTGGGCGACGGCCGGACCTTGAACCGGCGCGCCGCGCCGGATTCCAGTTGCTGATCAATCTCCCGAAAAGGCCGGGGCAGCGACAACTGCCCCGGCCCTGTCGCTTCGGCTACTCAATCAGACCGACTTCACGGAAGTACCGCTCGGCGCCCGGATGGAATGGCGCGCCATCGAACCCATCCATGGCCGTTTCGACCGTAATCCCCTCGGCAGATGCATGAACGGAAGCTAGCCGATCTCTGTTCTCCAACAACGCGCGGGTGATGTCATAAACGAGATCTTCATCGACATCGCCGTTGACAATAAGCCCGGTTGCCACTGTCAGCACATCGACCGGCTCGTCCTGGCCATCGTACAGGCCGCCCGGAAGCTCGGTCACGAAATAGGCGGGATACTCCGCCATAACAGCCTCGAGTTTGTCGTCGGCGATCGGCAAGAGCCGGATCGGCTGGGTCGACGCCAAATCCATAAAGAACGCAGCAGGCGCGAATGTAATCGACCCGTGCCAGTCAAGATGACCATCCTTGATGAGGTCGACGGCCTCTCCGGATGAGGTGTAGTTGATCTGACCGCCCGCCGCCTCGACCGCGTCGTAGGAAAGGCCATGGGCATCGAGGAGAATCTGCGTCAGAATCTCGCCACCGAAGCCGACCTGACCAGGCGACAGTCGTGCGCCTTCCAGATCCTCGACCGAATGGATATCGCTTGAGGCCGGCACTCCCATCTGGAAGAAGAGCGGGAACATGCTGAACATCACATTGACGTCGTCATATGATCCGTCGTCGAAGGGTTCGACATTGTCCCAAGCGGCAAAAGGATCCGTCGAAAAGACAAAACCAATTTCGGCCACACCGTCACGCACGTCGCGCACATTGCCTGCCGACCCGCCCGGCGTCGCCGTCACGTTAATGTCATCAAGCGTTTCGTTGAGCACTTCGGCCATGGCGCCCGCCAGCGGATACCACGATCCTCCGGTACCACCACTGGTAATGGTAATGAAATTCGTCTGTGCACTGGCGGCACCCATGCCTGCCAGCAATATGACGGTCGATAGGGCGGTGGTAGCTACCTGTCTCATTATCTAATCTCCCTGCTGGATTATGAAGTTGAATTTGGCGGTAGGACGGACTCGCGCCCAAGGTCGGCCATTAACGTACGGGCGACCGCCAGCACCCGTCGCTCTCCGTAGGGACGACCAATGATCTGCAATCCGATGGGCAGGCCCGACGAGTCAGCGCCCACCGGAACCGAGACGGCGGGTAAGCCCAAATAGCTGAACGGCCGCGTAAGCGGGGTGATGCCCGCGACCACCTTGAAAACCGCGTCGCCCTTCTCCATATCGGCGGCTTCTCGTGTCGGAATTTCCACGGGGATGGTTGGGCAAACAAGCACGTCGCAGGTGTCGAAAGCAGCCTTCAACACGTCGCCCAGGATCCGCCCCCGCAAGAGCAGAGCCTCGGCGTAGCGTTGCGCTGGAATATGGAACCCTGGTTCTGTGCGCGTATAGACTGCATGACTATAGGCGCTTGGGTCTGCCCCCATCGCCCGACCATGCAGTGTCGACGCCTCGACTTTCGATATCGCGTCACCCATTGCATAGGTCAGGGACAAATGCGGCAGTTGGACCCCTTTGACGACATTTAGGCGTTCGGCAAGGCAAGCGACCGCATCGTCCGTCCGCGCCGCAACACTGGCATCCAAATCGCCGACAACGCCGTCGTCGATGACCCCGACACGCGTGATCCGGGCAAACGGCAGCAGAGCGCCCCAGCAATCGATATCGACCCGAGAACTGCCCGCGACGACAGCCGTAACGATCATGGCGTCATGTGCCGAGCGTGTGAGCGGCCCGATGCAATCGAGAGTCGGCGCGCGCGGAAAGGTAAGATCCAATGGCAAAAGACCATAGCTGGGCTTGAGCCCGATGCATCCATTCGCCGATGCGGGAAGCCGAATTGACCCGCCCGTATCCGACCCGAGGCTGGCGAATACCGCTCCGGTGGTCACGGCCACGGCCGAGCCCGACGAAGACCCGCCGGAGATATAGTCGGTATTCCAACTGTTCCGACAATCGCCGAAATGAGGATTTTGCCCAGTCGGCCCGGCTACCATTTCACTAAGGTTCAGGGCGCCGATCGTCACCGCACCTGCCGCTTCCAGGCTTTGGATGGCCGCGGCCGTACCCCCATTGGGCGCCTCACGTGGCAATTCGACCGTCGACCCGACGGTGGGAGGGCGCCCCCGAATCGCAAAACAGTCTTTGTGGGCCATCGGGATGCCGTGCAGAACACCCCGCGCGCCATGGGGTATTCCATCCAGCCGGTCGGCCTCGGCCAACGCTCTCTCCGGCCAAATCTCGATAAAGGCGTTGTGGGTCGTCTGGACCCGTTCGGCCCGCTCCAACGCAGCCTCGGTCAGCGCCCGCGCTGAAACAGAGCCGGCCTTGAGGCTCGACAAGGCCTCGACCATCGACCCATCCAACAGCGCAGCGGCGGTGTTACGGCCCGGCATCAGACGTCGTCCTCGCCGTGAGGCAGGAACGACGGGTCGGCATTTGCCGTCATGACCGTCTTGAATTCCTCACTGCGGTCCCACGGCGTCAGCATGCTTTGAGCTTGCCTGCGAATACGCTCATTGATTGCAATCGCTTCTTTCTGGGGCCGTCCAGCCGATGCGCGGCTGGTGAGGCCGTGCAGTTCAGAAAGCGGGTCATTCGAATCGTTCATGAATTCATTCCTGTTCGCCGGTCGAAACTTTTGTCGGTGTGAAGCGCCGCCCTCCTATACGTGCGGCCAAGGCGTCGCCTTCCTCTACCAAACAGCGGAGCGCACCTTCGCGCCTTGGACCGGTGAGGCGTTCACTGACTGCTAGACAACTCAGTGCGGCCACAGGTCTAGAACTTCGGTCGAGTATCGCAACGGCAAGGGCGCTCATGCCCGGCACGATGTCACCCTGGCTTTCGGCGAACCCCTTTGACCGGGTCGCGGCGACGAGCGACCGCAACCTTTCGCTCGTGAAGGCTGGAAAGGCGTGTCGAGCATCTTGGTCTTCGTCGATGATCCGTTCGATCTCCGGACCAGATAGGGCGCTTAGCAAAGCCATGGAATGAGCCCCGCACCCCAACGGCCGCGTAATTCCAACCTTCAGGTTCATTGGGAGGATGGGATGGTCGCCCTCTTCTCGCCCCACGACCCGTGATGTTCGGCCGAACGGCACCGACAAAATGGCGACGTCGCCAGTCCGCATAGCAATGCGCTGAAGGCAATCGCGGCCATGAACCATGGCTGAATGACGTTCCGCCGCCGCTTCTCCGATCAACCATGCCTGAATCCCCAGCGAGTATCCCATTGGGGTCATCTGGACCAATCCTTCGGTCGCGAGCGCCTGGGCAATGCGTTTGGTCGACCGTTCGTTCAAACCGACGGCACCAGCAAGATCAGTTAGCCGCCAATCCAATTGCGGCTGGGTCGCCAGGGCACGAAGCACAAGGGCGGCGCGTGTAATCGACCTAAGCGATGCATCGGCGTTCCAGTTCGTCATCGATCCTCCCCATTTCGGAAGGATGCGATTGCTTCATAAGCTTGTCCAGAAAATGCCGGAACTTCTGAAGAATCCGGCGATGAGCGCCGGCAATTCCCGTTTTGATAAAATTTGGTGATGAAATTTCGACTTATAGTCAACGCCAACCAAACAATAACCTAGCAATGCTGACGGGTTCCGCCGACACCGCTATCGCGGATTCAAATTTGGTAAGTTAGTCGAATTGGCCAATCAACGGGGGGACGAGCCACGGCAATCCGGTGGACGAAATGCCAACCGATTCGATCGCTGTCCACCAACGCTTCGCTATTAACCCCTGGCATTAAAAGCATCGGCCAGTTTATGCCACGCGTCTTTGCGGTCGAGAGCATCGTCGAGCAACAAGGGCCGCGCATCATTGCCGAAAGGGTGGGTCGGGTCGTGGCGGATCCAGCTATGCCGATCGGCCAGCCCCCATGTCAGCACCGCCGACAACGTCGGCAGCGGCATGACCGCGTCGATCAATTCGGCATAGCGGGCGGCCACCAGCGTATCGCGCCGGTTGCGGTCGTCATAAGGCCCGGCGCGATCATCGACATCCAGTTCGGTGACCAGCAGCGACAGGCCGCGATCGGCCAGCGCCGCACTGAACAGCGCAAGGCCCCCTGCATCGATCGGCGGGTCGTCCAGCCTCAGGTGGCATTGCAGGCCGACGGCATGAATTGGACTGCCGGCGGCAATCACCCGATCCACCAGCCTCAGCATATGGGCCCGGCGCGCTCGGGCATAATCGGTATCGAAGATCAGACCGTATTCGTTGACGACCAGCTCGGCCTCCGGATCGGTGCGTCCGGCAAGGTCAAATGCCATTGCGACGTAATCGGCGCCGAGATGATCGAACCAGGGACCGCGCCGCAGACCATCTGGCACGGTGACGTCGGGGTCCAGCGGTTCGTTCACCACGTCCCAGGATGCAATCCGGCCGCGATACCGGCCCATGAGCGCACGAATATGCGACTCAATCTCCGGCAGCCATTCACCCGGCCCAAGGGACCAGACCCAGCCGGGCAGGGCCTGATGCCAGGCCAGCGGGTGCC
>LFIK01002182.1_pt1 | contig 15784 bp, 12 predicted proteins | sample 643401 | NCBI WGS metagenome assembly LFIK01 (sample SAMN03777447, study PRJNA286221) | soda lake metagenome | biome: soda lake; feature: Kulunda steppe; material: water; isolation source: sample T5-Br brine of Lake Tanatar-5 | place: Russia: Kulunda steppe | collected 2010-07
CGTGCTGCTCGGCTTCTTTTAGGATGGACAGCTTCTGCTCCGCTGTCCAGGTTCTTCGTTTTTTCATACGTTAAGATAATTATTCTTAAAGTAGAATTTTCCTCCAGTTGTTTAGGGGGCTAAGACACGGCCAGCTTTCATTCTACTACAATGGAAAGAAACTAACCGAAGAAAGATATGGGTTTCGCTCCTCGGAGGATGGGTTTGAAGTGGATTTCAACATCACCGAAACGGAAATTCTGTTGGGAGGCGGAGCCCGTGCTTTGGGAATGGACCGGCGCGGTCACCGTCTGCAACTTTACAACCGTGCGCACTACGGTTACGAAACACGATCCGAACTGATGAACTACACCATCCCGATGGTTCTTTCATCCAACTTGTATGCCATACACTTTGACAATCCCACCACCGGCTGGCTCGACCTCGACAGCCAGTTCAACAACACCCTTTCCTTTGAAGCTATCTCAGGTCGAAAAAGCTACCAGGTGATTGCCGGTGATCGCTGGGAAAAGATTATTGAAAATTATACGCGGCTCACCGGGTTTCAGCCGCTTCCACCCCGATGGGCGCTTGGAAATTTTTCAAGCCGTTTTGGGTATCGATCGCAAGAAGAGGTTCTCAAAACCGCAGAGACTTTCCGCGAAGAGGACGTTCCGCTCGATGCCATCATCCTTGATCTTTTCTGGTTCGGCAAAGAAGTAACAGGTACAATGGGTAATATCGCATTCGATCGCGACTCTTTTCCCGAACCGGAGCTGATGATCGATCAACTGGAGGAGATGGGCGTCAAAACCGTGCTTATAACTGAACCATTTGTCCTGACAACATCAAACCGCTGGGATGAGGCCGTTGAACACGAAGTACTTGCAACTGACTCCCTCGGCAATCCCGCCACATATGACTTTTTCTTTGGCAACACCGGTTTGATTGATGTTTTTAAACCGGAAGCCCGAGACTGGTTCTGGAATATCTATCAGGAGTTGATTGAGATGGGCGTACACGGTTGGTGGGGAGACCTGGGCGAACCGGAAGTTCATCCGGAATGGGTTCAACACGAAACCGGCAGTGCCAATGAAGTTCACAACATCTATGGTCACGAATGGGCAAAACTGGTTCATGAGGGATACAGAGAAAACTATCCCAATGTTCGACCATTCAATTTGATGCGCGCCGGATATTCAGGTTCACAGCGTTTTGGGCTGATTCCGTGGTCCGGCGATGTTAACCGCACCTGGGGCGGCCTCCAATCTCAGCCTGAGATTTCTCTGCAGATGGGATTACAGGGGCTTGCTTATATGCACTCTGATCTGGGAGGGTTTGCCGGTAATCTTGTTGATGATGAAAAGTACGTGCGGTGGATGCAGTATGGTGTTTTTCAACCAATTTAACGACCTCACGCGCAGGAAGAAGTTCCATCGGAGCCGGTGTTCAGAAGCAGGGAAGCACTGGATCTCTCTCGGAAAGCGATAGAGCTGCGATACAGGCTAATGCCATATATCTACACGCTCTCTTACAAAAATTCAGTATCCGGCATGCCACTCATGCGCCCGCTCTTTTTTGAGGAGCCCGCCAATCATGAAATCTACAAAGTAGCCGGAACCTATCTCTTTGGGGACGACATGCTTGTCTCACCCGTAATGGAGCCTGAGCAAAAGCAACAGAAGGTTTGGTTTCCGGGTAAATCAAACTGGTTCGACCTCTATACCGGTGAGGAGTTCAGCGGCGGTGAACGGATATTTATTGAAACGCGTGAGGAGTCTATTCCAACCTATGTGCGTGGTGGAGCGGTCATTCCAATGGCAGATCTGGTTCAGTCGCTCGATGACTATTCCATAGCATCACTCGATTTGATTCAGTTTCACGATCCTGAAAATGTTTACTACAGAACGTTCATCTATCATGATGACGGAGAGACATTCAACTCATACGGAAGAGGAGAGTTCGAAAAATTACATATTACTTCGTCTAATCGCGGAAGAGAGTCTACCCTCGTATTTAGAAAAGAGATTGGGAAAAATTTTGATTCCAATTTCCAGGTTATACACATGGAAATTAAGAATGTAAAAAAGAGTGTAAAAAGAGTGTTGCTGGATGAAAAAGACATTCCGTATAAGGTCATAGGAAACTCCCTTGAGATACGTGATATACAACTGGATTCAACCCGGCACAAACTGAACATTCTCTGGGAATAATCAGGATCAACTAAAGGAATGAATCTGTTCAGAAGTAGTGTTCAGGTCTGCATACGCACAGAACGAAATTCAAAATTGCAGAATCTGACTTTGCTTTATGATGAGACAAGCCACATACATTTTGCTTCTGATAGTTGCTTCAGTTCTGTTGTATGGCTGTGATTCATCCACACTCACGGATTCACCGGGAGTTGGGATTATAGAGAACCCCGACTGGCTGGTACCGGTAGATCAGATTTATGAGGGAACCGGTCGTGATCAAATCTCTTCTATTGATGAACCTGCCTATTTGCTAGCAAACCAGATTGATTTTCTCGAAGACCGGGATCTTGTTATTGGCTTGAAAATAGGGACTCAAATTCGTGCGTATCCTCACCGTGTGTTAGACTATCACGAAATTGTAAATGATCAGTTTGACGATGCAGCGGTTGCTGTTACATTCTGCCCGTTAACAGGATCCGCTGTAGCTTGGAATCGTGAAATCGATGGTGAAATAACGGAGTTTGGAGTGTCCGGTTTGATCTACAAAAATAACCTAGTTGCCTACGATCGCGGCTCGAATTCCCTGTGGAGCCAAATGCTCCTGCAGAGCATTAACGGAGAAAGGATTGGGCAAAAGCTTAAACGATTCCATTTAATTGAAATGAACTGGGAGAGATGGAAATCTCTGTACCCCGATTCAGAAGTATTGACCGGAGAGGCCGGTTCAAATCAAAGTTACTCCACTCCACCTTATGGCAACTACCCATATGATGATGACAACATCTTGTTTCCCATTCAGCGTGAAGATGACCGCCTGAACAGAAAAGAGGTCGCTCACGGCATGCTTTATGATCAGGACCTGAATGTGCTGCCTATGCAGGAAATTCCCGACTCACCACTGGTCTTTAATCGAAATGTGGCTGGCCGGGAGTTGGTTATTATTGCTGATGGCTCCGGAAAATTCATTACCGCATACAGCGCGGTAACTTCCGACGGTGAATCCCTTCGCTTTTCCACTACGGGAAGGGAACCGCCCGCACTTTTTGAGGATGGTGAGGGTAATATTTGGGACTACTTTGGGGAAGCGATTGCAGGCCCCCGAAGCGGAGAGAAATTACAGATGATCCCGTCATTTAACGCATACTGGTTTGCATGGGTCGATTTTTACGGATTGGATCCGAGACGGCCCCATATATTAACTCCTTAGGCGGTCGATCTTAATAACTGCTTGATTACTGCCCTACAAAAACCCGGTAACCCCACGGTTCAATTTTCAGTACTGAACCTGCGTCTATATTTTCTTCTTCATTACTGAAATATTCTACATAGGAACCATGATGTAAACTTTCTTCAAACTGAACGGACTGCTCTTCATCCGAAAAGTTGATGACAGCAAAAACCTTATTCTCCTCGTTTTGCCTTACGAAACTTAGCACGCTCTCTTCTGACGTATTCGGAACTCGAATCATCGTTGCTCCCCACACGGAGTGCCAGAGAGCGGAATTCTCTTTCATCAGGCAGATCAATTCCTTGTAGAGATCACCGATCGGATGCTCCTGCCACTCAATCGGGTCTTTCTCAAAAAACTCCAATCTGCGGTCATTTCCGGCTTCCTGTCCGTTATAGATCAGCGGCATGCCCTCTCCAACAAACGAGAGAACAATGGCCGCTTCTAACCCGTCACCAAAATTTTCGTACATCGTACCTTTCCACGCATTCTTATCGTGATTACTCACAAAAGTCATCCGCATACTCTTTTTAGGAAAGGCGCTCTCATTCCATGAGTAGTAGACGTAAAGCGGACTCAAATCTTCCGTTTCGCCCATCGTGATTTTGTGAACCGCATCATACCAGCTCCAGGCGTAGGTCATATCAAATGCTTTAGCGTGCAGGTCACGTGATTCCCACTCTGCCAGCATAAAAACCGGCTTTACCGTCTCCAGCTCACGGCGAACATTATTCCAGAATTCCACCGGAACAAATCCTGCTACATCGGCACGAAAGCCGTCAATATCCGCTTCTTCCACCCAGTACTTCATCGCTTTGGTCATATACTCACGAACTTCCGGATTACTAAAGTCCAGGTCGATAATATCTGTCCAGTCCCACCATGGTGTCGGACGAAAATCCCCTTTCCAGTCACGTGCATACCAGTCGGGGTGCTCCTCAGTAAGCGCATTATCCCACGCCGTGTGATTTGCCACCCAATCCAATATCACATATAAGTCCAGTTCATGCGCCTTATTTACAAAACTCTTCAGATCCTCCAGATCTCCAAACTCCGGATTCACACTATAGTAATCCTTCACCGAGTAAGGACTTCCCAATGTTCCCTTGCGATTTTTCTCTCCAATTTTGTGAATCGGCATCAGCCATAGGATATCTACCCCTAATTCCTTCAGTCGGGGCAGATGCTCTTCGGCTGCCTTAAACGTACCCTCTTCGGTAAACTGCCGTGTATTGATCTGGTAGATTGCTGCATGCTTACTCCACTCCGGGTGATCAAGTGTCACATAGGGCTGAGGCTGATACGGATCGGGATTTTCTGAGCAAGCTGACATCATGATAAAACTAGCGATTAATAGAATTAAGAGAATGAGCGGTTTTACTGGTTTCATAGCACTCTGAACTAAATTAACGTGAGTTGGATATAAAATCATTGATTTTGGCAATATGAGATGCCCCCATTTCCAAGGAGGGCTCCGAGCAAAGTGTTTCCCACGAAGTGATTTAGGGGTGGTTCATTTATGATGTTGAGTTAATTTAAACAAATGCAGCACGAGCTCTTCGTGTTGCTTAGTGCCCTCGTGCCTTCGTGGCAAATAGTCTCGAAGGTTCACGAAGTGAACTTTAATTATTAAGGCATCCATAAATCACTAACATCTTTTGGGACAGCCTCAGTTATTTCTCCCAAATCTCAAATCGAACTCACCCTGAATTAAATAAAAAAGGCAGTACTCAAACCTTTCGGTCAAATACTGCCTTTAAAAATAGATTATAATCTGTAATCCGCAATTATCAGCAGATTACGATCTGTAGCTCTTATTCCACTCTTTAGCTACCAAAAATGCCATCTCAAGACTCTGTTCGTAGTTCAGGCGCGGATCGCAATAGGTTTCGTAGTTGGTTCCCAGCCCGGCTTCATTCAAACCGTTGGCTCCACCCACACATTCGGTCACATTATCACCGGTGAGTTCCAGGTGAACTCCGCCAAGATAGCTCCCCTCGGTTCGATGAACCGCAAAAGTCGACTTGATCTCTTCCAGGATATCGTTGAACCGGCGTGTTTTAACATTGCTTTCCGTTGCAAAGGTATTACCGTGCATCGGGTCGCAGCTCCAGACTACCGGATGCCCTGAATGCTTAATTTTTTGAATAAACTTCGGCAGGCTCTTCTCCACTTCATCCGTACCCATCCGGGTAATCAGCACTATTTTGCCGGCTTCGTGGTTCGGATTCAGTTTATCAATAATGGACATGGTTTCATCCATATCAAACGGTGGCCCCACTTTAATACCAATCGGATTCTTGATTCCGCTCAGATACTCTACATGCGCACCATCAAGCTGTTTGGTACGATTACCCAGCCAGACCATATGACCACTTAGATTGAAGAAACCCGGTTTTCTTGGAACCTGCCTGGTTTGAGCTGAATCGTAATAGAGATTAAGCGCCTCGTGCGAAGTGTAAATATCAACCTTATGCAGGGTATTAAAACTGTTGGGCGTAATGGTCTCCATAAAGTTGATCGCTTTATTGATGGAGTTTACCATCGCCTCATAATCTTTGTAGTACTCATTATTCTGCATAAAATCGAGCTCCCACTGCTCCGGATGCTGCAGATCGGCAAACCCTTCGTCGGCAAGCGCCCGCAAAAAGTTGAGAGTCAGCGCAGCTTTTTCATAAGCCATTATCAATCGCTGCGGATCGGGTGTGCGTGCCTCCTTATTGGGCTCAAAACTGTTGATCAGATCTCCCCGATAGTTCAACATTTCTACTCCATCGATGATCTCCGAATCTTTAGACCGTGGTTTTGCATACTGACCTGCAATCCTGCCAACACGCACAATTGGAGTACCCATTTCGTGTACAAGAATAAAGCTCATCTGAAGCATCACCTTCAGCATGTTTACAATCTTAGGCGCTGTACATGCATCAAATGTTTCGGCACAATCACCGCCTTGCAGCAGAAACCCTTTGCCCTGAGAAACATCGGCCAGCTTACTTTTTAGTGCTTCAATCTCCCATGAAGTAATCAGAGGTGGAAGTGATTTCAGTTCGTTATATGTACGTTCCAAATCTGCTGTATCCGGATAGGGCGGAAGCTGTTTGATCGGCTTTTCACTCCATGAAAGCGGACTCCATGTCTGATCGCTATTTAGAGATTTTGTATTGATAGGATTTTCTTCCTTAGCCTTCTGTTTCATTTAGGGTACGAACTTTGATGTATTAAAAAAGAGATCAAAAATAAGGGTTATATGTTTCAATCACTACTTATTTATCTATTCGGATTAACATCAAACGAATGAGTATCGTTTTTAATTTGTTTTTCACGCATGCCATTCCGTCAAAGGTTTCGTATTTTTGACGGTTGCCCATTTGAATTTGTAATTAATCGGTATCTCCTTGCAGAATAACATTATCATCCGCGGAGCTCGCGAGCATAATCTCAAAATTTTCGACATCGACATTCCCCGTGAACAACTGGTAGTCTTTACCGGACTTTCCGGCTCCGGAAAGTCCTCCCTTGCTTTCGATACTATTTACGCGGAAGGTCAGCGGCGATTTATGGAGTCTCTATCTGCCTATGCACGTCAGTTTTTAGGTATGATGGAGCGCCCCGAAGTAGATTTTATCGATGGACTCTCCCCTGTGATCTCCATAGATCAGAAAACGACAAACCGTAATCCGCGCTCAACTGTGGGGACGGTTACTGAAATCTATGACTTCTTGCGCCTTCTTTACGCCCGAATTGGTGTACCCTACTCCTACATCTCCGGCAATAAGATGGAGAAGCAGACCTCCGATCAGATCGTGCAGGCTATAATGGAGCTTCCAAAGGGAACCAAAGCGTACTGCATGGCGCCGGTGGTTCGCGGACGAAAAGGGCACTATCGCGAACTTTTTGAGCAGATGCAGAAGCAGGGGTTTGTAAAAGCCCGGGTAGACGGTGAACTGATCGATTTAGAAGGAGAAATTAAACTGGACCGGTATAAGACCCACAATGTGGAAGTAGTGGTGGATCGGTTTGTCATCTCACCTAAAAGCGAAAAACGAATTTCAGACAGCGTGCATATGGCGCTGGAGATGGCAGACGGCAACCTGATTCTGGGTGTACAGGAAAATGGAGAAATCAACGACAAAGTATTTTCAAAGCATCTTTATGATCCCGAAAGCGGTCTCTCTTACGAAGATCCGGCTCCTAATCTGTTTTCGTTTAACTCTCCATACGGAGCCTGCAAAGCGTGTAACGGGCTTGGCTACCGATATGATGTGAGCCGTGAACTGGTGATCCCAAATCCCGACCAAACTATCGCCGAGGGAGCTATCCGATTTCTGGGTGAACCTCGGGATATTTTCATCTTTAAACAGCTTCAGGCTGTTCTGGAATCGGTTGACCTGGATTTTCACACACCGATCAAAAACTTTTCGGAGGAAGCACTCGACCTGCTTTTTGATGGAGGTGGAGATCAAAAGTTTAACGTCAGTTACGATTTCAAAAACAGCAATGTAACCTATAAGCACTCCTACTCCGGATTGAAAAGCATCATCAGCGATCAATACGAAGACAGTAAGTCGAACAAGCAGAGAGACAAGGCCAAGGCGTATCTGGCAAAAATCGATTGCCCGGATTGTGGCGGCGGCCGGCTCAACAAAGAGGCTCTCTCCTATAAAATCGACGGTTATACCATTCACAATCTTGTTAATCAGGATATAAAAAACCTCCGTATTACCATTGGAAACCTGAAACTGACTGAGCGTCAACGAAAAATCGGACAGCAGGTTCTGAAAGAGGTAATCGACAGAATCGACTTTTTGTTAAATGTTGGTCTCAATTACCTGACGCTGAATCGAGAAGCTCAAACACTGAGTGGTGGCGAAGCGCAGCGAATTCGGCTGGCCACACAGATTGGAACTCAGCTGGTAGGTGTTCTCTATATCCTGGATGAACCGAGTATCGGGCTGCACCAGCGGGACAACATCAAACTGATTCATTCCCTGGAAACACTCAGGGATCTGGGTAACAGCGTGATTGTAGTGGAACACGACCGCGAGACCATTGAACATGCCGACTATGTAGTTGATCTGGGCCCGGGTGCCGGAACTGAAGGCGGTTATATCGTTACACAGGGCAAACCCGACGAGCTAGACCCCGAAGCGATGACCACTAAATTTCTTCGGGATGAAGAGGTCATACCCTATCCTGAGAAACGCCGGAAAGGAAGCCAAAAGTCGATCACCATTCATGATGCACGCGGCCATAATCTGAAAAATGTTGATGTGGATATCCCGCTAGGGAAGTTTATCTGCGTAACCGGAGTGAGCGGAAGCGGTAAAAGTTCACTCATCAACCAGACACTGGTTCCGATTCTATCAAATGAGTTTTACAACTCCAAGTCAGTTCCGCTTCCCTATAAATCCGTTGAAGGCATCGACAATGTAGACAAAGTCATTTCTATTGATCAAAGCCCGATTGGCCGTACTCCACGTTCCAACCCCGGAACTTACACGAAAGTATTTGACCACATCCGATCTCTCTTTGCCGAACTGCCGGAATCAAAGATTCGCGGATATGACCAGGGCCGATTCTCCTTTAATGTGAAAGGAGGTCGCTGCGAGGCGTGCCGGGGAGACGGGGTTCGAAAAATTGAGATGAACTTCCTTCCGGATATCTACGTGGACTGTGAATCGTGCAACGGAAAACGATATAACCGCGAAACGCTGGAGATTCACTATAAAGGCAAAAACATATCCGATGTTCTGCAGATGCCAATCAGCGAAGCAGAAGAGTTTTTTGATTCAGTTCCATCTATCAAGCGGAAACTGGAGACGCTGAACTCCGTTGGACTTGGGTATTTGACACTTGGCCAGTCGAGTACGACTCTCAGCGGCGGTGAAGCACAGCGAATTAAACTTTCGCGCGAACTCTCCAAAATCGGTACCGGAGATACGATCTACATCATGGACGAACCTACAACCGGACTTCACTTTCAGGATGTGCGAATGCTGGTGGATGTAATACAGAAACTGGTAGAGAAAGGAAATACAGTTATTGTTATTGAGCACAACCTGGACCTGATCAAAGCTGCTGACTGGATAATTGATATTGGTCCTGAAGGAGGAGCTGAAGGTGGCCAAATTATTGCTGAAGGAACACCTGAGGAAGTTGCTGAAATTAAGGAGAGCTACACCGGTACGTTTTTGAAACAGGAGTTTGAGAGAGAAAAGAAAATAGTCAGTACTCTGTAGGCAGTTAGCAGTTAGATGTTATTTATAACTCATCTTCTCTGTCAAACTGTTTTCCTTTAAGGAATTGTGCAAAAATTAATTTGTCAACCGCCGGTCATCTGACTATTTTTGACAGTCTGATGAAAAATCGATTTTCATATATCGTACGCACATCTATCGTATCATTCCTGGTGGCAGGAATGCTGGCTCATCTGTTTGTGCCGTTCACGAGTCATGCCCAGAAAACGGCATTTACACAGTGGTTAAATCAAAGTGTAGCCGCTAGCGGAGATGATTCTGAGAATGAGCTTCGAAATGCCATTCGCAAATTACCCGAACAAACTTCGGACTTTCGCGTGCTGGTTGAACAAGCTTCTCAGCTGGTTGCCAGCAACAAAGATGAGTTTAAACTAAATGTAGCGTTTCCTTCATCTACAGGAGATCAGGTTACATCCTGGCTTGTTAGCCAATGGAATGTTTTCCAACAGCAGCAAACCGGTACAGACGCACTTGCTCCGGAGACTTCTGTTCCCGCACAAAAATGGTTAAATACCAATAACCTTTCGAAATCGATTATCGGTTTTAGCAAGAAAATGGATGGTTATGATCGCGGAACTCCTGTAAATCTAATCATCCCGCAGGTTCAGAAAATTCTTTTAGAACCACTCGTTAGCGGAATCAGTATCAACGCTCCCTAATCCTTTCCTCGACTGTTGAAAAACTCTGTTCAGATCAACCTAAACAGTTTTTTAACAAAATTTCTATTCCCTACTCAAACCTTGCCGATTCCCGGCAGTTGATTATCAATACCAAAATTTTGAAGTAAAACCCTATGAAAAGTCAAAACAACGGTTTTAAAATCGGTTCTATCGTCGTCTTTCTCGGACTGACGCTCTTTTACCTGTTTCCAACCTTACAATGGAATTTAGAACAGCGTCATATGGCAGATATGACGGAATCAGAAAGAATCCAGTATCAGGCAGAAAACATGGAGAAACTGCAACGATTGCAGGAACAATCTCTGTCACTTGGTCTCGACCTTCAGGGCGGTATGTACGTAACCCTGGAAATTGGAACACCGCGTCTGGTGCTGGAACTTGCAAGCGACTATGCGGATGACTACCTCGAAGATGTGATTTCGGTAGCCGCTGAACGTGCACTGCAACAGAGAACAGATTTTATTGACGAATTTGTCAATGAATTTGAAACACGCGATCCCGATGCGATGCTCAGTCGATACTATCGGTCTGATGCAGAAAATATTACCCGAAGATCAACAAATGCGGAGATCACCACCTATTTGAAAGATCAGCGTGATGAGGCAGTAACTCGTGCAATGGAAATTATCCGCTCCCGTGTTGACCGATTTGGTGTAACGGAGCCATCCATTCTTCAGCAGGGTACCAACCGAATTGTTGTTGAGCTTCCCGGCGTGGATGATGAAGAGCGTGTAAGAGATCTCCTTCGTGGAACGGCTCGTCTGGAGTTCAGAATGGTAGCTGAACCGGATGAAATAAATGCCGCAAAGCAACAGGTTATTAACTACTTCCAGGATAACCAGGAAGAACTGGAAGAGCTTGGCGAAGACAACTTGCTCGATGTTTTCAATCCTAATGGAAGAAACCAGTACGTTTTCGGTTATGCGGCAGGGCCAGATACCTCAGTCGTTAACACGCTTCTTCAGAAAGAAGATGTTCAGCGTCTAATTCCAAGAAATACAACTCTGATGTGGGGTGCACAGCCTTTTGCATCAGACGGGGGTATAGACCTTTTTGAGCTGATTGCAGTTCGCAGCCAGATTGAACTGACCGGTGATGTGATTTCTGAAGCTCGCGTGGCATTCGACCCAACAACAAACGCCGCCGAGGTTTCCATGACCATGGACTCTGAAGGTGCACGGCGCTGGGCCCGGATTACAGGGGCCAACATTGGCCGGCCTGTTGCGATTGCCCTGGACGGATACATCTTCTCATATCCTACCGTGCAGAATCAGATTAACAATGGCCGATCTTCTATTACCGGCCTTGGCGGTGTTAGAGAAGCGGAAGATTTGGTGAACATTCTTCTTTCAGGTGCCCTGCCAGCTCCGCTCGATATTGTAGAGGAGCGTACAGTTGGTGCATCACTTGGTGAGGCTTCAATTAAAGCCGGACTCTACTCCACACTATTTGGATTAACAGTGGTAGCTCTTTTTATGATTGTTTACTACCGTACAGGTGGGGCTATAGCTGACCTTGCCCTGATCCTGAACATCATATTTATACTGGGTATTCTGGCAGCTTTCCAGGCCACATTAACCTTACCGGGCATGGCCGGTATTGTATTGACGATCGGTATGGCAGTGGATGCCAACGTACTGATCTTTGACAGGATTCGTGAAGAGATGCGGGGAGGTAAAACACTTCGTGCAGCCATCGATAACGGATACTCCAATGCGATGAGTGCGATTATTGATGCGAACGTAACCACCTTCTTCGTAGCTATTATTCTCTACAGTTTCGGCGTTGGGCCAATTAAAGGTTTTGCCGTAACTCTGATGGCAGGTATTGTAGCATCACTCTTTAGTGCAATTGTGATTACTCGCGTGATTGTAGACTACCTGACCCGAGAAAAAACAGCAACCGTCAACTTCGGTTAATCAATCACGAATCTAAACAGTTTAAAAAAAGGTAAATATTATGAGATGGTTTGAAACTCCAAGTTTCGATTTTATTCGAGCACAAAAGGTTGCTTATGCAATCTCAGGAACATTAATTGTTGTCTCTATCCTGGCAATCTTAGGATTGGGCCTCAATTACGGTATCGACTTCAGAGGCGGTAAAGAATTTGTTTTTGAATTCGACCGCCCCGTAGATGTTGTAGAACTCAGAACTGAACTGACTGAGCCCTTAGGAACAGGAATCGCACCGGAAATTAAGCTTTTCGGCTCTAATCGAGAGATTCTGGTCAGAACAGATTCTGAAGAAGATATCACAGTTGTACGGGATATTATGATGAGCACATTTGCCAGCCTCTATCCGAATGCAACCGTAACAGTAGAAAAATCTGACCTTGTCGGTCCACGGTTTGCGGAAGACCTGAGAAGAGGCGCACTCTACTCCATTGTGTTTGCGCTCGCTGTGGTCTTCATCTACATTTTCATCCGCTTTAAAGGCTGGTACTTCTCGGCAGGGGCCATTGCCGCACTTGCTCACGACGTTTTGATTGTACTGGGTATCTTTACAATCATGGCTCAAATTGCTCCATTCGATGTAAGTATCGATCAGGCAATTATTGCGGCTTTCCTTACAATTGTAGGTTATTCCCTGAATGATACCGTAGTAGTATTTGATCGTATCCGAGAAAATTCTATTATATATAAAACGATGGCGTTTAAGGATATGATTAACAAAAGCCTTAACGATACATTGAGCCGTACGGTAATCACCTCGGTTACAACCTTGTTTGTAGTAACTGTGCTGTTTATCTTCGGTGGAGAGGTACTGAAAGGTTTCGCATTTGCACTTGTACTTGGTGTAATATTAGGAACTTACAGTTCACTTTTTGTTGCCAGCGCGCTCGTTGTAGAGCTTCAGAAACGAGCCCTCGAAGCGAAAGCAAAGTCTTAGATTGTTAACTAACAAATAAACGGTATTAATTATGAGCTTTAATGTTTCTGAACGCTATAATTGCGTAATCATTGAATTGAAAGGTAATGTAATGGGTGGCCCGGATGCGGTAAACCTGAATGAGAAACTTCATGAACTGATTGACCAGGGCAAAAAAAACGTCGTGGTAAATTTGAGTAAAGTAAAATTCATGAACTCTTCAGGATTGGGCATGCTCATTGGCGGACTTACCACACTTAGAAAAGCAGGCGGAGATCTTCGAATTGCAAATGCATCGGATAAGATTGAAAGCCTGCTAATGGTAACTAAGCTTATAACTGTGTTTAAACATTTCCGTTCTGTAGATGAAGCTGTTGCTTCATTCGAAAACAACTAAGACGTATTCACTTTTAACTAATCTAACAAGGAGGTGTATACAGCACCTCCTTTTTTTTGGGACTTATGGCTGTACGAATAATAATTGGCGCCCAATGGGGCGATGAAGGGAAAGGTAAAATTGTAGATCTTTTAAGCGCTGAAACGGATTATGTGGTTCGCTATCAGGGAGGAGCTAATGCAGGGCATACGTTAAAGTTTGACGATAAAACGATTGTCCTCCACCTTATACCTTCCGGGATGTTTAACGGAGATTCTAAATGCATCATCGGTAATGGTGTTGTTATTGATCCTATTGCATTGGTAAAAGAGATCAAAGAGGTAGAAGAACTTGTAGATATTGATTTGAAGGAGAGGCTTTATATTAGTGACTCCGCACATGTCATCCTGCCCTACCATAAAGTTCTGGATCAGGTGAAGGAGAAAAGCCGTGGCAGTGATGCTATTGGTACTACCGGCCGTGGAATTGGTCCTGCGTATGTCAGTAAAGTGTCACGAATCGGTATTCGGATGGGCGACCTTCTGAATGAGGAGGCTTTGGAAGAAAAAATCCGGAAAAATTTAGCAGATATAAACAACGCCCTCAAGCATGTTTACGGTGAGCCTGAACTGGACGCAGATAACATGATTAAGGAGCTCAAATCAGCTACCGACTCTATTAAAGGTTATATTTGCAATACTACCCAAATTCTTCACGAAGCGATAGAAGAGAAAAAACCAATTCTGCTGGAAGGAGCACAGGGAAGCCTGCTGGATGTAGACCATGGAACCTACCCTTACGTTACATCATCATCGCCAACTGCAGGCGGTGCCTGTACCGGTAGCGGAGTTCCGCCCTTAGCCATCACCCACTCCCTGGGAATTACAAAAGCATATTGCACCCGGGTTGGCAACGGTCCTTTTCCGACCGAACTTGACGACGATGCCGGAGAAAAACTTCGTAAAAACGGACAGGAATTTGGAGCTACAACCGGCCGGCCCAGAAGATGCGGGTGGCTGGATCTTATTGCCTTGAAGTATGCAGTTCGTTTGAACGGAATGAATGAACTGGCACTTACCAAATTGGATGTTCTGGACGATTTTAAAACAATCAAAGTTTGTACCCAGTACGAACTGGATGGTAAAAAGATCAATCATTTCCCATCAGATACAGAGGATGTTGAACGCTTAAAGCCCATTTACAAATCATTTCCGGGATGGGAATCCGTTACCCGTGACATTTCATCTTTTGATGACCTGCCGGAGAATGCCAGAACCTATATCAAGTTTATTGAAGAGTTTATCGGTGTAAAGTTCACAATCGTATCAACCGGACCAAAAAGGAATGAAACCATTGTTCGGTAAAATGAAAAGATGAATAGCCGGAATACATTTTGGGTAAAATATCAGATTGAGGCCAGTAAAAAAGATGAAGCGGCTTCAAAAGCACGGCAGATCAGTATAGAACAGTCCGTTGAGATGCCGCCAGAAGTGGTTCCGGAATCATCAAAAGGTAAAATTGCTCAGGTACATAAGTTAAATCAGACTGGAGAGAATTCCTGGGAAGCAACAATTCTTTTTGACATTCAAATTGTAGACAGCGACCCTACCCAGTTTTTGAATGTACTCTTTGGTAATATTTCACTTCAGCCGTGGTGTCGGTTGTTTGATGCTGATCCTGCCTATCTCAGTGAGCTGCTTCATGGCCCCTCATTTGGGATTAATGGGATCAGAGAATTGCTAAAACTACCCGACAGGCCACTTAGCTGCGCTGTTATTAAGCCGGTTGGCTCATCTGCTGTTGAACTTGCAAATATGGCACTCCAGTTTGCGAAGGGTGGAATTGATATCATTAAAGACGATCATGGATTAACCGATCAAATATCTGCAAAGTTTGAAGAAAGAGTAAAACTTTGTACCCGTGCAGTACGTGAAGGAGAACAGTTGTCCGGAAAGAAAACGCTCTACTTTCCAAATATCACTACTTCAGCTATCCATATTCAGGAGCGATACCTAAAAGCCGTTGAATCAGGTGCCGATGGAGTATTAATTGCACCTCAACTGGTTGGATTCGAAACCATGCATGAACTTGCAAAACTGGGTAAAGTCCCAATTATGGCTCACCCCACATTTTCCGGTTCATATCTTGTGAATCGAAATGGTATAGATCCTGTTTTCTACTTCGGGAAATTAACACGA
>LFIK01002183.1_pt1 | contig 15781 bp, 21 predicted proteins | sample 643401 | NCBI WGS metagenome assembly LFIK01 (sample SAMN03777447, study PRJNA286221) | soda lake metagenome | biome: soda lake; feature: Kulunda steppe; material: water; isolation source: sample T5-Br brine of Lake Tanatar-5 | place: Russia: Kulunda steppe | collected 2010-07
GTGTGTGTGTGTGTGTGTGTGTGTGTGTGTGTGTGTGTGTGTGTGTGTGTGTGTGTGTGTGTGTGTGTGGTTGTGTGATCATGTGTGTGAACACGTGAGTGTGTGTAACTTGAGTATGCATACATACGTGATCATGTATCTGTGTTTACAATAGTGTGTGTGATTACATCTCGTAATGTGTGCCTGTGTGCACATCCGTGCACATGTACGTATATGTGCTCTGCGTGATAATGTGATCGTAATTGTGCGCAGAGCGCGCACGCATGTGTGTGTGTGTGAGTGGGTGCGTCTAAACACGTGTGTGCATGCGCTTGTGTGTGTGAGCGTATGTGTGCGACCAAACATGTGTGTGCGCGTGTGCGTGAGTGTGTGCGTGTGTATGTGTATGTGTGCGTCTAAACGTGTTTGTATTTGTGCGTATACGATTGTGTAAGTTTGTGTATATGTGTATTTCCAAACGTATGTACGTACGTGTGTGTGTGTGTGTGCATGCATGCGTGTATGCGTATGTGTGCGTCTGAACGTGTGTGTGTGTGTGTGTGTGTGTGTGAACGTGTGAACGTGTGAGCAAGGGAGTAAATCCATGTTCATTGTATACCCAAAATTGCCTCATGCATCCGAAATTTGCAATGTGAACAACCGAGGCCGTCATTCTATGACACACATAGCGATGGCTTGGCTACTTTGATGAATTGCGAGTCTGGGATAAGATATGGGAAGGGAGTCCCTGCTAAGGCAAGCCACCGAAGACAGTCAATTCAATTCAAACCGCACAGTTCTGTCTGCCTGCACACATGTGCAGTGCTGTAAACCACTTGCGTCTCTACGCCAACGGATTCCTTTGACTTTGAATCAAGGCCTCTAGAGCCATAGGTGGACAAAGCTATAGGTGGACAAAACAAAACCTACCTGACTGAGCATGGCCTTCAAGGGGGCGATGAGAAAGCAGGCAATTTTGACAGAGCCATTTTCATTTCATTCGTCTTTATATTGAGGCAATTAAGAAATATTCATCATTTTTGTTTAGGGATGGTACGGGTGACCAGCGTGCATGCAGCTACACTTCATCACTTCTAGGTCAGGTGCTCCTCTCTTGGCCTTGAACAGAGTAAGAAAAAAGGTTTTGAGAACCTTTTTGAGAACAAGAACAACTGCAGCTGCAACAGGCAACAGGGGTGCGCGGCAAAGCCCCCCTGAAAACCTGATCGCAATTGATGTTGAATACATACACTACAAGGCATCTCCATCGGCACAGGGTGAACGACACCTTGCTGCATGGATTGCTCTGGTAGACAGTGCACAGCGCACGGTCCTGAAAACTGAGTGCCGGCCTCCACTGCCAGAAAACTTTGTGTGGGTAGGCGGTGTACCCCCAGCTCGCCTTGAAGATGCACCCAATATTGCAGATGTAGCCCTACAAGTGCAGAACCTGATCGCCGGCAAGCGTCTGATTGGCCATGGCCTTCTGAAAGTAAGCCCTCTTCGCATACAAGCTAACAATCTGCGCAAACTAAGGTTTCACAAAGATGAGCTTGTCATGACTCTGTGTCTCTTAAACAGGCTTAAAGGATAAGGGATTAATCTGATCGCTGTCTTGCAACCGCAAGAAACATGTAGCGCCTGCAGCTTTATGTTTTTTGTAGTGCTCTTGATTTGTGTTGGCTGCCTGTTTGCATGTTCTTACCCCCCCATGCCTACCTCAGCGCAATTGTTGCAATTAAACACGTTTCATTTGGTCAGCAGTTAAGCACCCGCTACTTTCCAGATTTTTGTCTGAAACTTCGGCTATTTGTGTGCAGGATTTGCAAGCCTTGGGGCTCCAGGACCACCCAGACACATACGACACGATGTAGGTATTCCTGCCTTTAAAGAAACGTGGTGCTTTGAAATTCAACGCATGTCCCTTATTGCATGCATGGAACACTGTGCAGGTGTGAGCTGAATCAGACGGATGTATGCAAAAATTAATGGATTTTCACTCCTTGTGGCCGCCTCCCTGTAGGTGCTTTCCACCATTTCAAAATAAGAGTGGTTCTGCAAGAAGCCTCAGGTAAATTGCAATGTAGCAGGCACCTGCGTAACCATAGTTTTACTACCTTAGCAGCACATGGCATACCATTATGTTTCGTGTTGTTTTGTTGATGCGCATTTGAAATTCATGCTTACATTCTGTTAGTGCGTACATCTCCTGGCAAGCAGCAGCAGCAGCAGCAGCAGCAGCAGCAGCAGCAACAGCAACAGCAACTTCAATGCCCATGGTTGCAGCCATTTCTGACCATAATTTCTGACCATTATTTCTGTTGGGGGACTGGCTTGTAATGCGCAGACATCTTGCAGCAAAGTTGTTGGGCATGGACTTGCACGCGCCTACACAATCGCATGATCCAGAGGAGGATGCCGCTGTGGTGATGCAGCTTTACACTAAGCATGTGCATCATAGACTGATCACAGATTACAGCTTGCTTGTGGATTGGTACACCAAGAAAACAATTGAGCAGGTTAGCATGTGGCAACAGGAGCAGCACCAGGCAAGCATATAGCAATGTGAACTGTGAGACTTTTCAAAGCATTTAAGCAGTCACTGCTCAACACACTTTTCCATTATGATCTTTGGTGATTTTCCTTCAACAATGATGGCCTTTGTGGCTGAATGGGTGCCAATGTTGCATGGATTTCATGTCAAGTTTTCATGGCCTTCCGATTTATATTGTGCAGCATGCGGCTGCAGACAGATGTTCAAGTACACCAAACAGTGTTGTGATATGGAGCTGGCAGGAAAACGAAGGAGGAACTGTACGGCGTGGTTACCAGTACATTACTATATAACATCATTTCCCAATTGAATGTGTTAGGACAGGCCAAGAAAGAGTTGCTTGTTCCAGCATTTGCCGAGCTCAACATGATTTGGCTAGTGCGAGGCTAACCGGTGCTCACCATGCAGTGCTTATGCTCCTCCAGAGTGCACATAGTTCTTGCTTGAGGAAGTTATAAAATCATAGCTCCAATTTGTCGAGGCTGGAAGGAGGTGAGGCAGCTTCAATCTACATAGAACCATGTGCGCTTATCAGGATGAGGTGAAGTGCTTCATGGCAGTGCACTAGATATTTCCTCGAGTATGGGTTTTTAACTCAGGCTTCCACCATTGAACGCATTCAAATATGTCAGTCCTATTCTAACAAATTGTCATGCCCAATCACCGTCATGAAGGATTAAGCGCCTCAGGAACATGACATATACAAGCCTACAAGATAATGCACCATGAATAAGTGGTGAGGAGAGGCGGTCTCGCCCGTCCAGTGTAGCCTTTAACCATGCTACAAAGGACCAGAATTCTACGCTCTGCACACTGGCTGGTTCTGCTCTGGGGTATATGATGCTGCTGCCCACCCATCCACATCCCACAGGCGCTACAGCCTCTCTGCTCTCATCCTCAGTCAGACTCAACCATGCACGTGTCGCATGGGGATGCCAGGCCCCTTGCTGGGCGGCCAGTGCCTCAAGGGAGCGTTCCGAAGTCCAGGGAAGGAAGCTTACAGCTAACATAATCTTCCATTGAATGGAAGAAAGGGATTCACACACAATAAGCAATATCAACCACCCAACTACTTCTAATGGACAGTGACATCGATTTGGCAATGACACTATCTGGCGTGACAAAGTGTATCGATCTTGTTTTCCTTTATTGATGTAGGGAGTGCCTTTAACAGCCTACACATTTCTCTTCTCTTTTCTTTTCTATCTTTTGCTTCTTCTCATACTGGACATCAAATAGTTTAGGTTCCATAGCTGTACCTGCCGAACAAACTGGACATCAAATAGGCAGCCTAAGCAGGCAGCGTTTTACTTGTGAGAGGGCATGCAGTGTTTTCTTTCATCACGTGGCCTTCGTTTCAGCATTGTAGCAACCACGGACAACTGTAACGTCACTGCAATTTGCCAGCTCTGTCTGTGTCTCAGAGGCCATGAGCTTGCACATGCAAGCAAGTTCACTTCAGGCCAGAAATTACAGTTGCAACACCAGTAAGTTAATTAAATCATCATAAAGTTGTAGCCACTTAGCTCACTTCTGCTGATCTGCCCTCCTGCTCGGCTAGTCGCGACTTCCAATCTTCGTCACTCCTGCCCTTTTTGAGTGCTCAACATACATGGCGCGCTATGTCAACGGATTACTCGGATTCGTCGGCAGACACGCGGCTGCCCCCTTTTCTCAGTCGCAGAGCCTGCTCGGGGGCAGCGACTTCCAGCTCGAGCTGTCTCTCCCTCAGAATAGCCAACAGGAGGCCCCAACGGGCATCGGGGGGCTAGGAATGGGGCCGGGTGGGCTGTTCGAGGGCCTCGTCGACTCGCAATCGATGCAGCAGGATCCTGCTGTGCCTGAGGAGGTACAGCAGGGGTCTACCGCACATCCGCAGGTGCAAGCACTCACTGAAGTAGGCACTTCCAATGCTGGAGTCACTGCTGCGCAAGCCAACGTAGCTGTCGACAGCTATGCTGATCTTGAAGCTCAGCGTGCCTGGCGCAAGGCTCTGCATCCCTTTGATGAAAACCACATCAAGGTATTGAGTGGGCTTGCATATGCACGGCACGCTCATGCTACCCCCTGCTGTGCTGCCTGCTCCATCATGTAGTCATATCTTTTTGGTAACAGGCTTGGACACCTGAAGGTGTCATTGTTTCCGCTCCTCTTGAATGCAAGATCTTAAACATCGTGGCGACAGCAGTGAAAGCTGATCAGCTTGACAGAGTTTTGCTTACTTGCTCAAACATCCAGGATTGAGTGATGAGTCAGTATCATCAACTAAGGCAGCTTGGCTCGATATGCAAGGCTCCTGATTGCTGCGCTTTTTTTATTGCAGGTCGGGCAATACATGATACTGCACAAGCTGGGCAAGGGTGGCTTTGCCACAGTCTTTCTGGCAAAGGTATTTTGAGTGAGGGCACTAGCCTTGCTGCATGAAGTATGCAACTTTATGCAATTCATGGGGAGGATAGTTATTATATACAGATTCAGGTGTTGAATTACAGCTTGATGTGTCTTAGGTAACACCGTCCTGTGCCTGTGCAAGCACATATTGATGCGTTTGGCAGATAGGCAAGTATTGGGCTCAAACTGGCCATTTAATGCATGCTCTTGGTGTCCTTATTAGGGGGCGTCATCTTAGCTAGTTGGCTTTTCTGGCAGTTCTCCTCTTCCTAGCGTTTTTCAGCTCTTCTGCCTTGCCTGCCTTAAGGACATTGCTGTGTCCGCTCGCGTCTTGTAACAAACAACAAACTTATTACAAATCCCAATCCTGAATCATGCTGCTATAACTTTAGGCTCACGATCAAAACTGTGCCATACATTGTAGGATACAATAACAGGCGAGCAGGTTGCATTCAAGGTGACAACAGAGCCACTGACAATCCTGAATCCTGAAGCACACTTTTCAGAGTCACAGGCAGAAGCTGTCCAAAATAATCTGAGTCACAAGTCATGGGAGTACAGGTGATGCAAGAGATTATGATCCCTTTGATCCCTGCCAGCTTCAGGGTTGTCTGTGTCACCAGGCTCTGCACGTTTAAAGTATTGCACAGATAGGCATTGAACCTTGTAACATTTAGGCTTTCAGGCATTGCACTTGCATCTGTGACCATGTTACGTGCTTGGTTGCTTCAAGCGTGCCTATGTTGTGTCTATGCTTCAAGTGTATCTATATTATGCATACAGGTGCTTCAAACGTGAGACTGAATTGTACGAGCGGCTGGGATGCTTTGAGCCAGGAACAGAGAACTATGGGCTGCCACGTTGCTTTGACACTGGCATTTTGAATTTGGGTGCCAACAAAATCCATGGCTACATGACCATGCAGATCCTCGGAAAGTAAGTGGAGAAAGATACACATGTCTGCATTGTGCAGTGTATGCGTGCGCGGGCATGTGCAAGTTAAAGCATTTCTTCGTTGTGAACAAAAACGCGTTTGATGCTATCACTCCTTCAAATGAATTGTCCTATGCTTTCCAAAATCTGTTGCGATGTGCTTTTAACGGTCAACCTTTGAAACTTGCATTGACTAATTCCGCGCAAAAGCTCTGTGGAGCTCACAAGTTGTATCATTCCTTACATATCCCTGTGCAGGACTGTTTATGAGACAGACATCTACAAGCGACGTCTGACCGACCATGCCCGCTTTGTGAATATTGCACAATGCATGCTGCGCTCGCTACAATTCATGCACAAGAAAGGGGTTATTCACCGTGATGTCAAGGTACGCATCAGCAATGCGAATCAGGATTCACCTGGTAACCAGAAGATATTGTCTATTTGCAATTCTGTGCTCCTTGCATTGCGCAGCTTGACATGATCACAAAGTTATTCTTTCCTGCACTTTGTCACTGCAGCCTGGCAACTTCTGCTTCAACCTGGACAGCAACAAGGAGCCGATCATATTTTGTATTGACCTGGGTAAGAAGATGGCTGTGCGCACATTTTTAGCACGTGGAAGGGCTGCTTGATGGATCTGGCAGCCAGAAGGCTGGAAATTTAATCTGGAAATCAGAAGGGTGTAGAAAGCGCAACTTTTGGCAGGTTGAGCGTTTTCTCCATAAGATATCCTGTATACTTAGATTAAGAGCTATCTATCTGCCTAAACATGTGGAGGGAATTGGGGTAGCTGGGGGTGAGGGGGGTCAAGTGATTTGGGGAACTACCCTCCAGAGTTATTCCGCAGGAACTCCTTAAGTCTGAATGTAATCTTGAGCTCAGAAGCTTTTGCATGGCAATCTTCATGCAGTCATCAAGTAAAGGGGGGAGGCCCGTGGGTCCAGTTAAAGCCAGGGTTGGCCCGCATAGGCACAGGCTGCGTGTAACATGAATCAAAAGCTTACGTCAAATCACCCCTTACTTACAACATGCATCACTGGTAATATTTAATAGGGATCCGTGAAGTCAGATTGAGGTAGGGCGAGTGTTCATACCTCCTATCATGGACCTGGTTAGTCTTTTGCATGTGCATGCCAACTCTGGTATTTGCCTCGTATCCGACCAGCAACATTTATCACATACTGCTTGATTTTAGAAAATTAGCAGATTGGTACCCTGTGGAGGGGAGGGTGTCTTTGAGCAAAAGTTAGGCATGGCTGCCTCCAAACTGTTTTACCCTCTTGCAACTATGGAGCAGTCATCTGCCCTGATACATGCCCAGTCTGATGTGATCATGGATCTTGCTTTGTTCAGGCCTCTCTGAACCAGCCCCCACCGAGGAGACTGTGGGTATGTACCAGCAATTTGGAGGCACGCCTGACTACGCACCCACCCGGGGCCTGCACAGCCAGTACCAGGGTGCAAGTGATGATCTGGAGTCCCTTGCTTTCTGCCTCTTGGAGCTTTGGAATGGTAGGCTGGGTGATCACAGATGCAAGGGTGGGTGTTTGATTTGTTGAAAAGCCATCTTCCACAGCTAGGGTGAGATTGGCCAGGAAAAAATCCCTGGTATGCTTATCTTTGTTGAGCTGCTCAAGCCTGGAAGTTTGTGAGGGAGCCAATGGTCTGACAATCCATCTATTCTACAACCTATGCCTCGCTCTGCAAATTGCCAATATTTTGAACGATGCGCATCAGCCAGGATCAACTGGCTTGCTGAGCGGCCTCTTAGCATGTTAGTTCAAAGGGAGCAACGTCTGCGTTATTGATGACATATCATGGCATTGCAGAGGATGAATGTGCACTCTTTTCCTTGTACAGGCACTCTTCAGGAAAACAATAAGATGCTGTAGAACTTCCTGCTGCGGAATAAGTCTGCATCAGAACATACTTGTATTTGGCACAAAGTCTGAAGCATTGATGTGTCGATTCACCTTGCATTCCCAGGTAAGTTGCACTGGGATGTGACTGACTCTGCAAAGTGGCCCCTGGACCTCTACTTTGAGGCTATGCGAGAGGCCAACAAGCATGTGCAAGACAGCGCTTCTGATCGTGAGGAGCTGGAGTGGAGCGAACGGAACTTGGCTCGTATGGCTGTCCTACGTGACAGGGCTTATGATGATCTCGTGCAACAAGGCGGGGTTCCAAGGTGTGCACTGCTGACTGTGCAGAGATGGGCCCCATCCAGGTCTACCAAGCATCTATGTACCAGACTTTCTGAGCAGCTGTCCACCTGCAACGATTAAAGCTGCGATTTTTTCTTGCATCCAAATTAAGTGGAATGCCTAGCCCAGGTATCTACTCCATTCTGTAACATATCATGGCTCTTTTGTGAGTCATTGGTTTCAAACGCTCAGCACAACAAGCCAATTGCGTCTTTTCACCTGCTGAAGGTGAAAAGAGTCTGTGCCACGGACCCAAAACCTTTAATTACATGGATGCTTGTCCAAAGCTGACAAGTTTCCGTTCTTTAAAGCAAGATTGTAGCCACTGAGCTGACGCTTCTCCATGCTATGCCTCAGGTTCCTTGTTCAGTGGATCAAGTACGTGCGGAGCCTGTCTCCCTGCCAGGAGCCCAACTACACCCTGCTCCGTGATTACATTGCCAGTTCGGGAGGTGGCGTGGGCAGGACCGCTCTGTGGGACACCCGTGATGCTTGGCGGCAGACCAAGTACTCAAATGCCCGCAAGCGTCATGCAGCACTTGACGTCCAGAGAGAGGTCAAGCGCAAAAGGGGCATTCAGAACCAGCAGGCTGGCAGCCAGGAGACATTTTACAGTACTTGCGAAAAGCTGGATGAGGAGTCTCTTGCTCTCCGATCCGAGGCTTAAGGACAGCTACTTACTACAACTACAGAGGGCTGGAGAAAGATGACTCAGTAGCATGGATTAAACAGGCAGCCTTTTGTCTGTATCGATCAAAGCTCTGCATCTCTTGCTGTTGAGGGGGTGTGTCAGCAAGAAGTGGCACTGAGTCTGTGCATCAGGTCGCTCTACAGGAATGGTTTTCACTTGTTACCCTCAGGGTCCTTTGATACTCTCTTTGAATATCTCAAGGGAAAAAATGAGTCTGCATAGAAAGAGAGAAGTCTTGAACATGTTTAGTGAACCTGCAAAGTGCATGTGGCAAGATACCAGGAAGCAAATACATTGGTTTATTATGAGAATGGATGCATGTGTCTTTCGCTTAATTTCAAGATCAATCGTGATATAACAAGCTCGCATTTGTTAAGCTAAGATTTATAGCACATCAGACTGCATGTCTTTTCACAAAATAATTCAAACCTTGGATAAAAAATGCAGGGATTTGATGTGAATCGCCTTGATTGGCAGATACAGCTTCAAAACCCTCAGCTTTCAGAGTGAGGTTTAGTTACATAGCTGTACCTGCCGAGCGGGCAGCTCAGCTGACGAAGGTCAAGGCTTTCAGAGTAAGGATAGTATGGACACTGAACTAATTCGATTCTCTTTCCTCTGTTAGCCTCCCGTCCATGCTCGTCAGTTTATGACAGGGCACAGGGCACTCCCTCCTTCCCCCTCCATTATGCTTATGGTGCAGGCTCGCTTTGGGAGCTCAATGTTCACTACAGAGATAGTCGCGGACCTCCACTTCATTAAACTACACCCCATTAAAAAAAAACTGCTGGGTTACATGCTTGATTCAACCATGGCCTTCCTGAAAGAGAGAAAGACCGTCTATCTGTCCAGTGACTAACAGGGATACCCCTGTTTGGTAAACTTAGGAAGAGGTTTACATCTGGTGCAAGCATCAGGCAATCCCCCACCATCAAACTTAAAAGAAGGGGCCTCCCTGTGAATTCTTCCTTTAGAACTGAAGGGGCAAAATGAACTTATCTGTGCACACAGTGTTTCACAGCCTGAGTAGTTCTTTTCACAACCAAGTGCTTACCTGACGCGGGGAGGCAACGTACCCACTGGCCCCGCGTTAGGTGCCTGAGTAGGTAGCTGGACTCCAGAATCGACTCTGGTAGTCTAGTTTTCACACGTGTTATCCAGTTAGCTCAAAATTTCACAGGAAAGTTTACTCTTTAATGTGAAGCTTGGTAAATCTATGATTCTATAAGCAGATCTACGCACACTGGAATTTCTGGCCCATTGTGCCACACCTGCCGAATGTGCTTATCTCCCTGAAGTTCATTCATGCGTTTTCACTCGCATCAGCATAATACGTCAGTTGTTTCACAAATGCTGCTTGTCAAGTAACTTGCAGTTTATGACAGGCAGCTTCTAGGATGGGGTCGCTTGGGACATGCAGGCAAGGAGGAATGCACTTTCAATGCATCCAGATGTGATAAGATCACTGTTTCTGTGAGTGCAAGACAGGATTCGTATAAACAAAATACAATACACATGACAAATTGCGTGAATGATCAGGTTCAGACGAACGAAACCTTTTTTAAAATTTGTAAGCTTTTTTCGTGATTAGTCTCACTTCGTCATTATCAACAACCACAATATGGCACAATGCAGGCCTTCACAGATCCAAAGGACAACTGGAAGTCCTTGTGTAAACCACTATCATCGATCTAGAAGGCGTTATCCCACCCAGTGCTCAGCCATCTTGAGTCTGGCAGGGAACACAACTTTGGCGTTGAAGGAGTGGTCAGTCGCGTGTGCAGCCCTTCACAGAGGAGAGCAAACGGTGCGTCGATACCTGTGTGCATGCACTCACACACACGTACACACACATGCACACGCCCGCACATGCGTTCGCGCGCGCGCACACACGCACACACGCGCGCACACACACACACACACACACACACACACACACACACACACACACACACACACACACACACACACATATACGTATGCAGCGCACACACAAGCACCCATGCACCCATGCACGCATGTGCGCACGCACACACGCATGCACACATGCAAGCATGCGTAGGCACACAAAGCACATGCACACACAAATGCATGCACATGCGCCCACACATACACCTGCACAAGTACATACGTGTGCTCGCGCGCGCGCACACACACGCGCGCACACACACACACACACACGCGTACGCTCACAGACACACATGTGCACGCACGCACGCACGCACGCACACACACACACACACACACACACACACTCTCACACTCTCACACATGCACAAGCACTTGCACGCATGCACACGCGCACACACATACACACAGGTGCACGCATGCACGCATGCACATACACACATAAACATGCAGAACGTTATGTGCACGCTCTCACTTCGCATGTTTGGCGGTTTTGCACTTGCTCACCTGCATCTGTCGTCTGCCTAGTTGCCGTATGCAGGTGCATTAACAACCAGATGTTCTAGAGCATAACACCGACCCTCAGTTAATCTTGCATAGCTCCACATCAGAGCAGGGTGTGGCTTGATGCGTAGGTTTTGATGCGCAAAGGAGGCATCCGTGAGCCTCATTTCAAGCCCCAGGGCGACTCATTCTTCCTCTTTCCTACCGCTTTCCACTCTGATATTGAGCTGTTAAAACCTGGTGTTTCTGAGAGGTACTCACAGGTAAGTATTGAAATGCATGTCTTGCACAGTGGGTGCTTAAGTGACGTTTTGGAGCAGCTGGCCCATTTGCTTTCTTCTTTTTTCTCTCAAACTTGATCAATTTAGGTGGAAGAGTTAGCAAATCCTACATCAAACTCAATTGCCTTCCATGCATTGCTCCTTGCCGAATTGGATTTGACTGCCTGAGTCTCTACATACCCTTTTCATGCAAACTAAATTTACACATGCACATGATATACATGTATGCAAACGTTAACAGTTGATTCCTTCAAGCAAACTTTGGGGTTCAGCGAATGGCCCTGTGGGCCTGTTGAGCATGAGCATACAGTACAGCCTACAAATTAATGCCTTAATCGGCATAGTGTGAAACCAGGATGCGCCACTGTAATCCATCCTGAGGTGTACTTCTAAAATCAGAGCGCTTTATTCAGCTCGTATGAAACATCCAAGATCCTGGTTTGAAAATATCCGTCATTGATGTATCAGTTATTACATGTACGTTTCAGCAGACATTTCCGTATTTGAGAAATTTCTGGGGGAAGTGGCGAGAGAAGCATAATTTCTTGGAAATGGGCATCATAACAAAAGGGCCTTTTCATTTTCTTTTGAAATCTATCATCACAGCTTAATGCCTCGGCACAAACAGACTGAGGGGCTGGGTGGTCCGGTTGATCTGGAATGGGCGCCAGGCTGTGAGAGCTAGAGTTCATGCCATGGACAAGGAGGCATGTGCCCACCCTTAATTTTATTGAAGATTTAAGCAATGGAGCAACCAGTTGATGGTTGCTTCAAAGTCAGCAAAACTAGGGTTGCTGCCAAGCCGCGGGGTGTTTTGTTGACAAATGTCTACATGACTAGGAGGAAGGGGAGGCCATGGTTAAGGAGTACACCAGACTAGGTTGGCATGGAGGCATCTGTATGATGATGTTTGCTGTTGCGGGTGTTTGTTTCTGCCAGTGATTTGTACTATTGATAATCTATCTGTTCACGGAGTAAAAGCGGTAAACTGAGCTATAATTTCTGCGGAGCAATTGTAAATATGCTTGAGAGGATCGAAGTAGGTGATAATTACAGTCTGAGTGTACAAGAGGTAGACATACGGTAGACATACGTTGCAATGCACAAGTTGTTTGCAAAGGCAAAAGCGTGAATCATACCTGTGTTTGTTCTTAAATTTCCATGCTATGGGTGCTCCTACCACAATGTTACAACCATTTTCATGATGACTTGTTTTAACATTGTGGTCTTGAATTGTTTTTTTCCTATCTATACACGATTTAGCTTTAAATGTTGCTTCAGCATAGAAACGAAAAGCTTCCCAGCCAAACTTCTACACATCTTGTCTATTACATTGAACAAGAGCACTCCTGTGCGTACGCACGTGCTGTGGGAAATTTGTGGACTGGCCAACAGAGTTTGTTGTTCCTTGTGCAGCATATGGTGTACCTAGTGTGCTGGGGTTTGAACTTCAGTGGCTGGGAAGCTGAACGTCCTCATTTAGAACGCTGCCATATTGCAGCACCTGTAATGCAGTGGTATAGAAAGGGGGGTTGGTAAGGGCGGGTTTTGAGGAAGGGTATGTCGCATGGTGAAGTGCGAGCATGTGTCGCTTGATGTGGGGAATGCATGGTTCTTTTAGCTGAATGGGTGTGAGTTCTGGGCCAGGTAGGTTGCAGCAGAGCTTGTGAAGTGCAGGGTAATTTTTACCCTGCTCAGCCTTTTGTACAAGATGTAGAGAAACTGGTTCATGTGCCAAAACCAAGGGAAGAACTTCCATCGTTTATGACTCCTTATGGAAATGTGTTCCATGGAATTTCCTTCCGGTGACACTTGCTACGTGAGACATGTGCATGTGACATGCATGCATCAAATTGGCAAGGGTCATGCTAAGTTCATAGAATTTTATAATAAAAATGGGTTATGTTGTTAGTAAATCGTGCATCGAAAACCCAGATGCACCGCTCTTTAGCCACCTGTGCCCCGGCATGCTCATGCTTCCCTGTGCTCGTCGAGATTCCTTTTCTTGAGTGCAAGTGTCAGGGGTTCATCCAATGTTGCGCTCTTGTTGGAATGGCGCTGCAAAGAGCCTGCTAATGGTGGTGGTGGTGCTGTGCTGCAATGTTGCTGCTACTGTTGCCTCTCCTTTCTTGCTGTTGCCTCTCCTTGCTTGCTCTGTACATCTCCCTCCACCAGGGCAGGCCGCAGGCTTCTTTTCACCGGCGTCTAAGCATTCCCAACATGCAGGTGTTAAGGGTAGCAAGTTGCTCCCAGGTGAAGAAAGTACCACCTGCAAAGATGTGCTCACACTACTCATGCGCTGTGCACAGTCATGTGGCTCTATATTCATGACCAGTCCCACTGACACTGTAAAAATTGTAAATGGTGTCGTCATAAATTATGCCAGGTGTTTAGCGGGGAAGGCAATAGGGAGTCAAAAAGCCTCTAGCGGCCTCCCCAATCTCTTTCCTCAACAATGACCCTAAGTGTGGACAAAGAGACGTAAAATACATGCATTTTTTTACCATATGCGCACTGGTCTGAGTAAGTTGGTGCACGACCCATCCCAGCAAATTGCCAATCTCCATGAGTGTGTTCTGTCCAGACAGCTAGGTTGCTCGAGTGCCCTTCCCTACGCTGCTGGCAAATCTTCTGCATCTTACCGCATCTTGCCTCATCACCTAACCTTATGCATTTGCAATGCATTTTCTCATTATATTGTGGCATTCTCTATTTGTAACGTTGCGTAGGAATTAGCATTGGACCCTAAGGCTGCTCAGCAGCTGCCCATTACTACCTTTGCTCAAGTGACTGGGGCATGGACTGTCCAAGGGCAAGAGGTGGTGAAAGCTTTAAATGGTTTACATGTATGGAGTGAGGTGAGTCAGGAAGAAGTCAATTTGTACCTAGGCATGCAAGTCATAGAGTGAGGCTGCGTTCCTCTTTCCATGTGGATGTTTATTTTTGCGCTATGGATCACGGTTATGTCAATTTAATCGAGATTGGAAGTACCGGCCAACTCCATATCCAAAAACTGAGTCCATGTTCTAGACACGGTCTCTCTTCTCTTGATGCTGACAAGCCTTTCCCCCCTACATCTTGAAAGGTTATTGATGCTAAAGCACTCCATGCACCTGCTTGCCACCCATCATGACCCAGGAGTTTGTAAATTCACGCTTGAGCTGGCGGTCAAAGCAGCCGCTGACTGTGTTAGAAATAAGAGCTTGGAGACTGAAAAGCCCTCTTGAAATCAAGGTAGGTCACTGAGGCGATGTGAGCATGATTTTTCCCATGCTAGTTTGTGGTCATTCTCAGCAACGGGCCTCCTGGGGTCCACTCCCCATTTTAGCAAAACAGGGCCATTCAATGGAGTCACTCAGCCGTCCAGCCATCTTGATCGCCCCATTGACTATCCCAGCCATGTATTGCGTGTTTCAGATGTCTGAAGCTATTGACATGTGTAGTCATGGAAGTTGGAGGCCTCCGTGTGTGCATCATAAGCCAATTGGGCATTGTCTTGCACCAGTTGCGTTAGACAATGGTACGATTTGAACTTGCTCATGTAGCCCTGGTTTTCTGGAAGCTGATGAGAATTACTGGTTTGTTACTACAAAGCTGAATTCTGGTTTGATGCTACAAAGCTGAATTCTGGTTTGATGCTACAATGCTGAATTCTGGGTAGGGAGCTAGCAGCAGGGGGCGAGGAGTGCGCGGGGCTTGTGTTGCACGTTCGGGCAGGTTACCCGGTGAGTGCCAGAATGCTGGGAACATCATGGAGAATCCCTGTAAATTTCAGTGCTCTGAAACTCTTTGGACAGAGCTGCCAGATGTGGGGCTGACGTTGAACGTGAAATCTAATGAATGTTGACCTAATGGATAACTCAGTGCTCCAAATTACGCCATATTCCTTTTGCTAAAAAAAAGACGTGTGCTACTTGATTAAAGCCTGCAGGGGATGAATACCAGACACTCCCAGACCCATTTAATTCTTACAAATTCTTCATTTGAGGTTGCACTACCGCACTGCTCCTAAGGATCTTGCGATTTATTAATTGATTCCAGCACCTAGCAACTCACCAGGAGTAAAATAAATAACTTTTTTTAAGAGCTCGCATATCAGTTTTTTCTATTAAACAAACACATGAACTCACAAGAACACAAACAGTTGCACACAAACACACAATGCTAATTAAACAAACACATACACCCTTACACATTCACACATACACACACATTCACACACACACACATTCAAACACACACACATACACACACAAACACACACACACACACACACATTCAAACACACACACATACACACACAAACACACACACACACACACACATTCAAACA
>LFIK01002184.1_pt1 | contig 15777 bp, 16 predicted proteins | sample 643401 | NCBI WGS metagenome assembly LFIK01 (sample SAMN03777447, study PRJNA286221) | soda lake metagenome | biome: soda lake; feature: Kulunda steppe; material: water; isolation source: sample T5-Br brine of Lake Tanatar-5 | place: Russia: Kulunda steppe | collected 2010-07
CAGCCTTGGCCATGATCCATCCTCTTGATGAAGCGTGCGGCCCGTGCCGCAAAACGCAAAGGGCCGGGTTTTCGCCCGGCCGAATTCGGAGGCTCTCTTGCCTCATCCCGGCCCGCGCGTCAAGGCTTTCACAATGATTTTGCGCGCAGGCGGGGTGGCAGCCGCAGCTGCTTACTTCGCTGCGATCACCGCGATCTCGACGGTGAATTTGGGCGCGGCGAGCTTCGCTTCGACCGTGGCGCGCGCCGGAGCGCAGCCGGGTGCGACCCAGGCATCCCAGACCGCATTCATCTCCTGGAAGGTGTTCATGTCGGAGATCCAGATGCTGGCCGAGAGCAGCTTCGTCTTGTCGGTGCCGGCCTTGGCCAGGAGATCGTCGATGATCTGCAGAATCTCCTGCGTCTGCTCGGTCACCGAGGCGCCGGCCTTCTCGCGGGCAACCTGGCCTGCGGTATAGACCGTGTCGCCATGCACCACCGCCATGCTCATGCGCGGGCCGGGTTCGATACGTTCGATGCTCATCGGTTCACTCCCTGAAATCCGTAAATCCGGCGAACGGGCCGCGCCCGCCGCGAGGAGAGGCCTTCATGGAACGCCCGTGCGCGCAGGTAAAGGGAGGAGATGGCGAAATCCGGTTGCGGTGCTGCGCGAGGCCGGAACCCGCGCGCCTATTCGATCTCGCCGAAGCGGCTGGCCAGAAGCGCGGTGAGCGCCTCCATGACCTCCTGGGCCTGGGGCCCCTCGGCGACGACGTCGATGCTGGTGCCGCGCGCGGCGGCGAGCGTCAGGAGCCCCATGATCGAGCGCCCGCCCACGGTCTCGCCACAGCGGGTGACGCTCACGGTCGCGTCGTATCGCTCGACGAGCTGGACGAACTTGGCCGAGGCGCGCGCGTGCAGTCCCTTGCGGTTGACGATGGGCAAGCGGCGGGCATGGGGCCCGAGTTCCTCGAAGGAATAATCCTCCGCTTCCGGCTCGGCGCCGGCTTCGATATCCTGCCGCTCGTCATTCATGCCCTCGTCCCGCCCTGCCATCGCGGCGCCGGCCCCGGTTACCGGTGCTACTTGCCGGCCAGCACCTGCGAGGCGACGTTGATATATTTGCGCCCCGCTTCCTGAGCGTGCAATACGGCATCTGCGAGCGGCTCGCAATCGCGTACGCTCGCGAGCTTGATCAGCATGGGCAGGTTGATCCCGGCCACGACCTCGACCTGCCGCCCGGTCATGCAGGACAGGGCGAGATTCGAGGGCGTGCCGCCGAACATGTCGGTGAGCACGACGACGCCGTCTCCGCTCTCGACCCGCGCGACGGCGTCGAGAATATCCGCGCGGCGGATCTCCATATCGTCCTCGGGGCCGATCGTGATCGTCTCGAGCTGCTGTTGAGGGCCAACGACATGCTCCAGAGCGGCGCGGAATTCCGTCGCCAGTCGGCCATGTGTGACGAGCACCATTCCAATCATATCGTCTCGTTTCCGGCGCCCGGTTGCGTGAAGCCGTTATTTTGTGCAGCGCGAAGCGAAGCGCAAGCAGAATGCGACAAGTTTTTCATCATTCCAAGCAGGCAATTTCCGAAAAACAGGCATTTTTCGAAAATCCCCGTGCGGCCAGCAGGTCGATCACCTCAGCCGCGTCCGCGCGCCGCAACCGCAGATGCATGACGTCGGCTTCGTTGAGCGTGATCCGTCCACTCCCCTCGACCGGATAACGCGGGGCGGCTTCGTCGAGATCCACGACGAGCCGCAGCACTGCGGCGGCCAGGAAGGGCAGATCCCGCGCGATACCCGCGCCGCGCAGCTCGGCGCATCCGGCAATCCGCTCCGGCGTCGAGACGATGATCCGCCCGTGGCGCCTATGCAACCTGACCCTGTCATCCGCCACCAGGCGGGCGAAGCGCCCCTGCGCGCATAGTCTCGCGATCAGATCGAGGGCGAGCCCCGTCTTGCCGGCTCCGGCCTCACCGCGCAACAGGATGCCGGCTTCGCCGATCACCAGGGCGGTGCCATGGACGGTTTGCGGCGAAGGGGTCGCATTCATCTCACGCAGCCGCCGGCAGGGTCACGACGAAACGGGCACCGAGAACCGGCTTGTGGCCGTCCGCACCGGGTGGTCCATAGCGGTTCTGCGCGGTGATCGTACCGCGATGGACCTGCACGATCTGCTGCGAGATCGACAGGCCGAGCCCCGAATTCTGGCCGAAGCCCTGCTCGGGCCGGTCCGTATAGAAGCGCTCGAAGACCCGCTCCAGCGCGTGTTCGGGAATGCCGGGCCCGTCATCATCGACGGTGAGCACCACCTTGTCGTCATGCCGCGCCAGCCGCACCCGCACCTCGGCATCGGGCGGCGAGAAGGAGCGGGCATTATCGACGAGATTGCGCAGAACCTGGCCGAGCCGGCTGTCATGGCCATGCACGAAATAGGGCGCCGTCGCGGGGTCGGGAGCGACGGTGTCCTCGTCATCCTCCACGACCGCATCCCCAGCCTTGCGGCTCGGCGTCTTGCGGGTGACGACGGGTGCGCTCTCGCGCGCGGCTCCCTCATCGCTTTGCGGCGCGATCACCTCCATCACGATCGCCGCTTCATCCGCGTCGCGCACGTCGTTGGCCACCGCGACGACCGCCTCTGTGAGGCGCACCATGTCTACCGGGGCGGCTTCGGAGCGCGCGAGTTCGGCATCGAGGCGCGAAGCGTCGGAGATATCGCTGATCAGCCGGTCGAGCCGGCGCACGTCGTGCTGGATCACGTCCAGCAGCCGCGCCCGCGAATCCTCGTTGCGCGCGAGCGGCAGGGTCTCCACGGCGCTGCGCAGGGAGGTGAGGGGGTTCTTCAATTCATGCGCCACATCCGCCGCGAAACTCTCGATCGCGTCGATACGCTTGTAGAGCGCCTGGGTCATGTCGCGCAGGGCGCCCGAGAGGTGGCCGATCTCGTCGGCGCGATAGCTGAAATCAGGGATTTCCTGGCGCGACTTGATCCCACGCCGCACCCTTTCCGCCGCCTCGGCCAGACGCCGGACGGGCCCGGCAATGGCGTTGGCGAGCAGGAAGGAGAGCACCAGCATCACCGAGGCGGCGACGAGGAACACCTGCATGAGCGCAAAGCGTTCCGACGCGATGATGGCGTCGATATCGCCGCCCTGCGTCGAGAGCAGCAGCGCACCGCGGATGGTGCGCTGGCGCTGGATCGGCACCGCCACCGAGACGATGGTCTCGCCCGCCGGGTTGATCCGCACCACGCTCGCCGCATTGCCCCCCAGCGCCTGCTGCACCTCCGGGAAGACGCGCCCGCTGGTCGGGCCGATCGTCTCGATCAGGGGCGGGCGCTCCGTCACGAACAGGCTCCTCGCCCAGTTCCAGGCCCGTTGCAGCAAGGCGGTGTCCGGCTTGTCGAGGGGGGGAAGGTCGAGCCGCAGGATGTCGCCGCGCGTATAGAGCGCGCGCGAATCCAGAATCAGCATGGATTCGCGGTCATAGACCCGCGCCCGGGTGCCCGTGGGCGTGATCAGACGGCGCAGGAGCGGGGCGACGCGCTCGGGATTGATCGAGAATTCCAGCGGCGAGAACATGTCGTCGCCCAGACCCGAGGTTTCGCCGAGCTGCATCTGCAAGAGCGCATCGGGATCGATCTTGATCGAATCGATCTCCACCGTCGCCGAGGCGGCAATGGCGCCGGCGATGATCTCGCCCTGCGTCATCAGGCTCTGCACCCGCGCCTCGATCAGGCCCTCGCGAAACTGGTTGAGATAGAGAAAGCCGACGAGAAGCGCGACGAGCCCGCCCAGATTGAGCAAGACGATGCGGCGGGTGAGGCTCGACGCGCTGCGTTGCGTCACGGCTCGCAGGGCCGCGCGCAGCCGCGAGAAGCTGCGCCCGGAACCTTTGTGCCAAGAAGCTCTGCGCCGAGACCCTCTACGTGCCTGATCGGGCGCATCCGCCGCCCCGCCCCCGTCCGGGCCGGACTTCGCCGTAGCGGAAGCTTGCTCCCGCTCGCGCCGGAACAATTCCGGGTCATCGGCCTGCGCACGGCGCGCGTCCACTGGCTCGTCCTTTCACATCCTGCCTCGCACTGCCGGCTCGCCCGTTCCGCCCGCCCGTACCGGGGGGCGGGGGCTTCGATCTTGCGGCAGCTCAGGTCTCCTTGAACCTGTAACCCACACCGTAGAGCGTCTCGATCATGTCGAAATTGGGATCGACCACCTTGAATTTCTTGCGCAGCCGCTTGATGTGGCTGTCGATGGTGCGGTCATCGACATAGACCTGGTCGTCGTAAGCGGCATCCATCAGGGCGTTGCGCGACTTCACCACCCCGGGGCGCTGCGCCAATGCCTGCAGGATCAGGAATTCCGTCACCGTCAGCGTCACCGGCTCGCCGCGCCAGGTGCAGGTATGGCGCTCGGGATCCATCACCAGCTGCCCGCGCTCGATCGCCTTGGCGTCGGTCTCGCGCGCCGGGCCCGCCTCGCGCGGGGCGAAGCGGCGCAGCACCGCCTTGACGCGCTCGACCAGCAGGCGCTGCGAGAAGGGTTTGCGGATGAAGTCGTCGGCGCCCATCTTCAGGCCGAACAACTCGTCGATCTCCTCGTCCTTGGAGGTGAGGAAGATCACCGGCAGATCGGATTTCTGGCGCAGCCGCCGCAACAGTTCCATCCCGTCCATGCGCGGCATCTTGATGTCGAAGATGGCGAGATCGGGCGGTGACTGGCGCAGACCGTCCAGCGCCGAGGCGCCGTCGGTATAGGTCTGGATGCGGTACCCTTCCGATTCGAGCGCGATCGACACGGATGTCAGGATGTTGCGATCGTCATCCACAAGGGCGATGGTGGGCATCTCTTGATCCTCGGTTTCGATTACAGGCCGTCGACTGCGACAAAACGGCTCTCTCGGCAACGCCAGTGCAATCGGCCCAAATTATGGCCATTAAGCACGCGGACGCATTTTCGGGCAAATTTCGCGTGATCGGCAGATGGTGAGGAGGGCGTTGGTATGCAAGGCGACAGTCGCGACGAGGCCGGTGGCGCGCCGGCCCTGCCCGGCGCCGACGCGGCCGGTTTCGATGCGCGCGGGCTCGCCCGACGGCTGCTGCGCACCATCCGTGCCGGCGCGCTCGCGACCTGCGACGCCACCCGCGAGGCGCATCCGCTGGCCACGCTGGTCAGCGTCGCCACCGCCATCGACGGCGCGCCGCTCCTGCTGCTCTCGCAGCTCTCCGCCCATCGCACCAATCTGGAATGCGACCCGCGCGCCTCGCTGCTTCTGGCAGCACAGGGCAAGGGCGACCCGCTCGCACATCCCAGACTCTCGCTGACCGGGCGGGTGCAGCGCATCGACGATGCCGATCAGGCGGCGCGCGCCCGCAGCCGTTTCCTCGCCCGCCATCCCAAGGCGAAGCTCTATGCGGATTTCACCGATTTCGCCTGGTTTCGCATGGAGGTCGAGGCCGGCCACCTGAATGGCGGCTTCGCCCGCGCCGCCACGCTGACGCACGACGATCTGGTTCTCGATCTCACCGGCGCCGAGGCGCTGCTTGCCGCCCATGACGGTGCGGTGGCGCATATGAACGAAGACCATGCCGATGCGCTCGCGCTCTATGCGACCCGCCTGGCGGGCATTCAGGATGCCGCTGGCGCGGTATGGCGCACCACCGGCCTCGACCCGGAAGGCATCGACCTTTCCTGCGGCGACCAATCCACCCGCCTCCCCTTCCCCGCCCCGATCACCACCCCGGACGCCCTGCGCGCCGTGCTGGTGGATCTGGCGAGGAAGGCGCGTGGCTGACCCCTGATAACCGTTATTGCGGGGTGAATCAGGGGAATGCCGGTTGACGTCTCGCTCTGCGCATTTATTGAAAGGCGCGTTCGCGGTCGCAGGGCCGCGTGGGTGCAGCGTGTCGGGACGGATGCCGTCGGGCTTTGCCGGCTTTCGCATTGCCGGAGCGCCGGCGCGCTGCGAGTATTGTCGGACGGGCCGGATGCGCATTGCCGCCGGGCCGCATCAGACTCCGGGCGTCTCTCCCGATAACGGGACACGGGCGCAACCAACAGGGAGGATAGTCTCTTGGAGAATATCGGCGTATTCAACCGCGCGAACGGTGCCGAAGCGATCGGCCTGCGCAACCTCGCGCGCGTCCACTGGAACTTCGAGGCGCCGGCGCTCTACGAGGAATCCCTGAAGCGTGGCGAGGCCGGTCTGGCCGCCGGCGGCGCGCTGGTCGCGGAGACGGGCGTGCATACGGGCCGTTCGCCCAAGGACAAGTTCGTCGTGCGCGATTCCGACACCGACGACAAGATCTGGTGGGACGCCAACGGCGCGATCACGCCGGAGCAGTTCGACACGCTCCTGCAGGATTTCATCGCCCACGCGGAAGGCAAGGAGCTGTTCGCGCAGGACCTGTTCGGCGGCGCCGATCCGGCCTACCGGGTGCGCGCGCGGGTCTTCACGGAATTCGCCTGGCATTCGCTGTTCATCCGCAACCTGCTGCGCCGGCCCGACCGTGACCTGCTGCCCTCCTTCCAGCCGGACCTGACCATCATCGACCTGCCGAGCTTCCGCGCCGATCCGGCCCGCCACGGCTGCCGCTCGGAAACGGTGATCGCCATCGATTTCACCCGCAAGATCGTCCTGATCGGCGGCACGTCGTACGCCGGCGAGATGAAGAAATCGGTCTTCACCTATCTGAACTACATCCTGCCCGAGAAGAACGTCATGCCGATGCATTGCTCGGCCAACATGTCGAGCCCCTCGGACGTGGCCGTGTTCTTCGGCCTGTCGGGCACCGGCAAGACGACCCTCTCCAACGATCCCGGGCGCCCGCTGATCGGTGACGACGAGCATGGCTGGGGGCCCAACGGCATCTTCAATTTCGAGGGCGGCTGCTACGCCAAGACGATCAAGCTCTCCGCCGATGCCGAGCCCGAGATCCACGCCACCACCCGCCGCTTTGGCACGGTGCTCGAGAACGTGGTGATCGATCCCGAAACCCGCATGCCGGATTTCGACGACGGCTCCAAGACCGAGAATACGCGCTGCGCCTATCCGCTGGACTTCATCCCCAATGCCAGCGAGACCGGGCGCGGCGGGCATCCCAAGAACATCGTGATGCTCACCTGCGACGCCTTCGGCGTGCTGCCCCCCATCGCCAAGTTGACCAGCGCCGAGGCGATGTATCACTTCCTTTCCGGCTACACCGCCAAGGTGGCGGGCACCGAAAAGGGCGTGACCGAGCCGCAGGCGACCTTCTCGACCTGCTTCGGCGCCCCCTTCATGCCGCGTCCGCCGTCAGTCTACGGCAATCTCCTGCGTGAACTGATCGGGCGCCATCACGTCGATTGCTGGCTGGTCAATACCGGCTGGACCGGGGGCAAGCACGGCATCGGCCGGCGCATGCCGATCCGTGTCACGCGTCGCCTGCTGACAGCGGCGCTGGACGGTTCGCTCTCCAAGGCGGATTTCCGCCGCGATCCGTATTTCGGGCTGGCCGTGCCCACCCATGTGCCGGGCGTCGAGCCGCATATCCTGACCCCGCACAAGACCTGGCAGGACAAGGCCGCCTTCGCCGAGACGGCGCAGAAGCTGATCGACATGTTCCAGGAGAATTTCAAACGCTTCGAAAACGAGGTCGATGCCGATATCCGCGCCGCCGCGCCGCAGAAGCTGATCTGACCGCCCCCTCCGCCGGGGGATTGCCAGACACGTTTCGTAAAAAAAGCTTTCAAGAACCGCCGGTGCGTCTCGCCCGGCGGTTTTCGCGTCTGCAGCACGCTCGTTCTTGCCTGGCGCCATGCGGGAACCGGATCCGGGCATGGGGCGTTATCCGCACAACTCCCGGAAGGGTCGGATCTGCAGGTTCCGGCACGGTGTCGTGCCGGCCCGAGCCTGCGGCATGCCTGCCCCTCTGCCATTCACTCCCACGATGGAGATTTCCATGCTCGGATGGGCTCTGACTTTTCTCGTCGTCGCGCTGATTGCAGCCGTGTTCGGCTTCGGCGGCATTGCCGGCACGGCGATGAACATCGCGCAGATCATCTTCTTCGTCGCGATCGTGCTGTTCCTGATCTCGGCCATTGTCGGTGTCGTGCGCGGACGCTCGCCGCCGGTGTAACCGGCACGGACAATGATCATGAACGCAAACGGCGCGGGGCCTCGGCCTCGCGCCTTTTTGCATGGTGAACCAGGAACCGGGTCAGGAGCCGGGGCCGAGTTCCCATTCGATCCGCACCTGAGCCTCGAAGCGCAGGCTGGTCGGGGGCACGATCGGCACGGCGGAGGCGCCTTCCATGCGCATGGTGGACATGGGTTGCGCCTGGAATCCGCGCCCCGAAACTCCCGAATCACCGATCATGCGCACCGTGCCGAGGCGCTCGCCGGTCGCATCGGCGAGGATTTCCGCCTGCCGGCGCGCATCCGCGACCGCCTGGCGCAGGGCCTCTTCTTCGGCTTCCTGCGAGGAATCGAGATGGAAACTGATCGACTGGAAGGTCAGCGCGCCGAGCGCCAGGATATCGCCGGTCAGCGCACCGATCCCGTCGATGTCGCGGCTCTCGATGCGCAGGCGGTGCTCTGCCGTGAAGCCCGGTTCGGGCCGGGGCGCATCGTCGAGGCGCCGGTTTTCCGAGGTTGCGAAGACCTGGAAGGAGGCCGTGGTTATATCGTCGCGCGCCACGCCGATCGCCTCCAGCCGCGCCAGCACCTCCTGCGTGCGCGCATTGTTGGCATCGACGGCTTCCGGCACCTGCGGCGCGGCGGTGGTCACCGTGACGTGAATCTGCGCGTAATCCGGTGCGCGCTCGATACTGCCGGAGCCGGTCACCGCGACCACACCCGCGCGGTCTTCCGCCCGGGCCTGCGGCGCGAGCGCCAAAATTGCGACGGCGATCGCCATCCATGCAAGCGCCCCGGCGCGCCTTCGCCCGGCGGGAACTGAGGGAAACGCATGGGTCTGGTCTCGGGACATGACTATGCTCCTTCGCATCGATGCCGCCGAGGAGAGCGCGGCTTTGCGGCGATTGCGCGGCGCGCCTACATCCGGAACACGCCGAAGCGGGTTTCAGGCACCGGGGCGTTGAGCGTCGCGGCGAGGGCGAGGCCGAGGACGCGGCGGGTCTCGGAGGGCAGGATGATGCCGTCATCCCACAGCCGCGCCGTGGCATGATAGGGCGAGCCCTCTTCCTCGTATTTCGCCCGGATCGGGTCCTTGAAGGCTTCTTCCTCCTCCATCGACCAGGACTTGCCCTCGGCTTCGAAATTGTCGCGCTTGACGGTGGCGAGCACGCTCGCCGCCTGCTCGCCGCCCATCACGGAGATGCGCGAATTCGGCCAGGTGAAGAGGAAACGGGGCGAATAGGCGCGCCCGCACATGCCGTAATTCCCCGCGCCGAAGGAGCCGCCGACCAGCAGGGTCAGTTTCGGCACCTGCGCGCAGGCCACCGCCGTGACGAGCTTCGCCCCGTCCTTGGCGATGCCGCCAGCCTCGTATTCGCGCCCGACCATGAAGCCGGTGATGTTTTGCAAAAAGAGCAGCGGGATCCGGCGCTGGCAGCACAATTCGATGAAATGCGCGCCTTTCTGGGCGCTTTCCGAGAAGAGAATGCCGTTATTGGCGATGATGCCCACCGGTATCCCCATCAACCGCGCGAAACCGGTCACCAGCGTGGTACCAAACAGACGCTTGAACTCGTCGAATTCGGAACCGTCGACCAGCCGCGCGATCAACTCGCGGATATCGTATTGCTTCTTGAGATCGGTGGGGATGATCGCGTCGAGCTCGGTGGTGTCGTAATAGGGCTCGACCGCCTCGGCGATGGCGAGATCGGTCTGCTTGCGGGTGTTGAGCGTGCCGACGATGCGGCGCACGATGGAGAGCGCGTGCACGTCGTCGGTGGCGTAGTGATCCGCGACGCCGGACTGGCGCGCATGCACGTCGGCGCCGCCGAGATCCTCCGCCGAGACGACCTCCCCCGTCGCCGCCTTCACCAGAGGCGGGCCGCCGAGGAAGATGGTGCCCTGGCGGCGCACGATCACGGTCTCGTCCGACATGGCCGGCACATAGGCGCCGCCCGCGGTGCAGGAGCCCATGACGCAGGCGATCTGGGGGATACCCATCGATGAGAGCGTCGCCTGATTGTAGAAGATGCGCCCGAAATGGTCGCGATCGGGGAAGACTTCCGTCTGATGCGGCAGGTTGGCGCCGCCGGAATCGACGAGATAGATGCAGGGCAGCCGGTTCTCGCGGGCGATTTCCTGCGCGCGCAGATGCTTCTTCACCGTCATGGGATAATAGGTGCCGCCCTTGATGGTGGAATCGTTGCACACGATCATCACCTCGCGGCCCGCCACGCGCCCGATCCCGGTGATCAGCCCGGCCCCGTGAATGGCGTCGTCATACATCCCGAACGCCGCCAGCGCCCCGATCTCCAGGAAAGGCGCGCCGGGATCGAGCAGGCGCATGACGCGCTCGCGCGGCAGCAATTTGCCTCGGGCGAGATGGCGCTCGCGGGCGCGTTGCGATCCGCCGGCGGCGACCGCCTCGCGGCGATGGCGCAATTCCTCTGCGAGGCGCGCCCATTGCGCGGCATTCTCGCGCGCTCCGTCCGCATTCACATCGATCTGGCTCTGAATGACTGTCACGGCCCTCACGCTCCCGATCCGTTTCTTTTCGCTGTCCCCACCTATGGGTCAGGATGCGCGGCGCATCAAGGACGAAACCGGTCGCTCGCCTGCTCAGCGCCCGTGCAGCCGGTCGATGATCTGCTGGAGGCGGTTGATATCGGCGAAAGCGGCGTGGATCGCGCCCTCGATATCGATGGAGGGGTTGACGATCGAGGGCAGGGCCAGGATTTCCTCCCTGCGCGGGATCGCCATATAGAACCAATCCCCGTCGAAAGCCGCCGTCAGCGGCTCGTCGCGCCCGCCGCTGCCCATCTCGTCGTCGATGGTGACCAGCGCGCGGGCGAGGCCCGGCGTGATGGTGTTGCGGGCGAGATCGGCATCGGCGCAATAGACCGCGAAGCGCTCCTCGAAAGCGCTGTCGGGAAACACCACCCGCTCCTCGTGGCGGCGGTGGCCGAAGGTGAACAATTCGGCGATCTCGTTGAAGCCCTCACCATAATCGCGGGCGATGTGGATTTTCGCGGGGATCGGGTAGGGCGCGCGGACCTTCACGAGCAACCCGTTGAAAATGACCCTGCGCGAGCGTCGCCCGGTGCGTTCGATATTGGCCTGCACCACCTCGAAGGGCGTGCCGCGCCGTGTGCCGGCCAGATAGTGCTCGAAACGGGTGTGATTGCCCGAATCGATCAGCCGGTTACGCCGGAAGGGTTCGCAGAAATCCTTGTCGGGGCTGCGGGCGCTGTAATCGAGATGGCCGATGAAGCCGGTGATTTCCGGCATGATGAGCGTGAACATCCGGTCGCGCCAGCCGCGCGTGCGGTGTTGCACCAGCAGGAAACCGCCGGCGACCAGCATGATCTCGGCGAAGATGATCGGGCCCTGCCATTCCTCGGTGACGCGGTTGAGGGCGACGATGCCGATCAATGCGAGGATGACGAGAATGACGATCTCGATCACCATGCGCCGCTGGGCGGCGGCGCGGTCGCGGCGCAGCTCGTCGAGGCGCGGCGCGAGGCGGTCACGATAGACCTGCGCGAAGCCGCGCTCGAGCTCGTGGATCTCCGTGAAACTGCGATCAATCACCGCAAGGCCTCCGCTCCCTTAAGACTTTGTGAGGCGCTGATCGTCGCACAGATATCTTGCGCTTCCGTTTCGCCGCGAATCGTCACCATAATGGCGCCATGCGTGATACCGGATCCGACCCGCATGTCAGTGCCCTTTTCGATGCCGCCCGGGCGGTGCGCGCGCGTGCGCATGCGCCCTATTCACGCTTTCGGGTCGGCGCCGCCGTGCTCGACGAGACGGGGGCGGTGCATCTCGGCTGCAATGTCGAGAATGCCGCCTATCCCGAAGGCGTCTGCGCCGAGACGGCAGCGATCGCGGCGATGGTGGCCGCCGGCGGCAGACGCATCCGCGCCATCGCGGTGATCGGCTCGGGCCCTGCCATGACCACGCCCTGCGGCGGCTGCCGGCAACGCATCCGCGAATTCGCCGATGCCGATACCCGTATCCATCTGCACGATCCGGTGACGGATCGATACGAGACGATGCCCCTCGAAGACCTGCTGCCGCGCGCCTTCGGCCCGAACAATCTGCGGGAAGACATCTGATGCGCCGCGATGACGAAACCGCCATCACCGAGGCGCATATTGCCGAGGCCCTTGCGGCGCTGATGCAGGCGGATTTTCCCCGCGATCACGCCTGCGCCATCGTGCTCGGGACGGGGCTGGGCGATCTCGTCGATGATCTCGAAGACCCGGTCGCCCTCGACTATGCCGCGATTCCGCATTTTCCCGCAAGCGCAGTGAGCGGCCATGCCGGACGCCTCGTCTCGGGCCGGCTCGGCGGGCGGCGGGTGCTCCTGATGCAGGGGCGCAAGCATTATTACGAAACCGGCGATGCGCAGGCGATGCGGGTGCCGATCGGCCTGCTCGTGGCTCTGGGCGCGCCGCCGCTCCTCCTGACCAACGCCGCCGGCTCGACCCGCGCAGAGATCCCGCCCGGATCGCTCGCCATGATCACCGATCACATCGCATTTTCCGGCCTCAACCCGCTGATCGGCGAGGCGGATGAGCGGCGCTTCGTGCCGATGTCGCAGGCCTATGATCCCGATCTTGCGGCTTTGCTCGAAAGCGCTGCGCGCGTATCCGGCGTAACGCTGGCGCGCGGGGTTTACATGTGGTTTTCCGGGCCGAGCTTCGAGACGCCGGCGGAGATCCGCATGGCGCAAGTGATGGGGGCCGATTTCGTCGGCATGTCCACCGTGCCGGAGGTGATCCTCGCCCGGTTCTACGGGCTGCGCGTGGCGGGCATCTCGACCATCACCAATATGGCGGCGGGTCTGTCGCCGATCGCGCCGGCGCATGAGGAAACCAAACGCGTGGCGGCGCAGGCGAGCGGGGATCTGCGCGCGCTGCTGGCTGGCTTCGTCGCATTGCTGCCCGCCGAATCGGAGAAATCATCATGAGCGAAGCGGATTTCCTCCCCCAGGAGACCATTCGGGCGCTACGCGACGGGCGTGAGCCTCCGGCGGAGGAAATCGCGCGCTTCATCGCCGGGCTCACGGACGGGCGCGTCGGTGAGGGCCAGGCGGCGGCTTTCGCTATGGCGGTATTTTTTCGAGGTCTCTCGCGGGAAGGCCGCGTGGCGCTCACCCGTGCCATGACCGAATCGGGCCGGGTGCTCGCCTGGGATCTGCCCGGCCCCGTTCTCGACAAGCACTCCACCGGCGGCGTCGGCGATTGCATCAGCCTGGCATTGGCACCGGCGGTCGCGGCCTGCGGCGGCTACGTGCCGATGATCTCCGGGCGCGGCCTCGGCCATACCGGCGGCACCCTCGACAAGCTCGATTCCATCCCCGGCTATGTCTCCCAGCCGGGCCTCGACGCCTTCCGCGAGACCGTGCGCGAGGCCGGCTGCGCCATTATCGGCCAGACTTCCGATCTCGCCCCGGCGGATCGGCGGCTCTACGCCATCCGCGACGTGACTGCGACGGTCGAATCCATCGACCTGATCACCGCCTCGATCCTCTCCAAGAAACTCGCCGCCGGGCTCGACGGGCTTGTGATGGACGTCAAGACAGGCTCGGGCGCCTTCATGCCCGATCTCTCCGGGTCGCAGGCGCTTGCGCAGAGCATCGTCGATGTGGCCGAGGGCGCCGGCCTGCCGACGCGGGCGCTGATCACCGACATGAACGAACCGCTCGCTCCCGTCGCCGGCAATGCCTGCGAAATGGCCTTCACCATCGCCTATCTGAAGGGTGCGCATGCCGATTCGCGCTTTCATGCGGTCAATTGCGCGCTGGGCGGCGCCATGCTCGCGCTCGGCGGTCTCGCGCGCGATGCCTCCGAGGGCGAGGCGATGATCGCACGGGCGGTCGCCTCGGGCGCGGCTTTGGAGCGTTTCGCGCGGATGGTGACGGCTTTGGGCGGCCCCGCCGATCTGATCGAGCGCCCCGAGGCGCATCTCGCTACAGCGCCGGTCATCCGCGAGGTCGCGGCGCCGCGTGCGGGATATGTGTCACGCATCGCCACCCGCGAGATCGGCCTCGCGGTGGTCGCGCTCGGCGGCGGGCGGGTGCAGCCGGGGGACGAAATCGATCACCGGGTTGGCGTCGATGCGCTTGCGGGATGCGGCGCGAAGGTCGATGCTGGCACCACGCTGGCGCGCGTGCATGCGCGCGACGAGGAGAGCGCGCGCGCTGCCTGTGCGCGCTTCCTCGCCGCCGTCACGATCGCCGATGAGAAACCCGCACCCGCAGCGCTGATCGCCGATCGTATCGGCGGCTGAGCAGCGGGGTCCGCCGAAGAGGATGCTTGTCCGTGACCTTGCTCGTCGCACTTTCGGGATGGGACGCCCAGACCTGGGTCGATCGTTTCGCCGCCCTCCTACCCGATCGGAACGTCGTCGCCCTCGGCGAGCCCTTCGACCGGCGTGAGGTGCATTACGCGGTGACCTGGAAGCACCCGCCCGGCTCACTGGCCGGCCTGCCCAATCTCGCCGCGATCTTTTCGCTGGGCGCCGGCGTCGATCACCTGATGGGTGACGACCGCCTGCCGGACGTGCCGATCGTGCGCGTCGTCGACGAGGATCTCACCGGGCGGATGAGCGAATATGTCGTCATGCACGCGCTGATGCATCTGCGCCAGCAGCCGCGCTACATGGCCCAGCAGCGCCGGGGCGTGTGGGAGGATGACCGCCTCCAGCCCGCCGCCCACGAGGTCCGGGTCGGCGTGATGGGGCTCGGCGTGCTCGGTATCGATGCCGCGCGCAAGCTCAAGGTGATGGGTTTCGACGTGGCCGGCTGGTCGCGCTCGCCCAAGGATATCGACGATTTCCCGACTTTTGCCGGCGAGGACGGGCTCTCTGCCTTCCTCGCGCGCACCGACATCCTCGTGGTGCTCTTGCCGCTGACCGACGCGACGCAGGGCATTCTCGACTACGAGCTCTTCGCGCAACTCCCCCGCGACGGCCGCCTCGGCGGCCCGGTCGTGATCAATGCCGGGCGCGGCGGCCTCCAGAACGAGCCCGACATCCTGCGCGCCCTCGATGACGGCAAGCTGAAAGCCGCGAGCCTCGATGTCTTCGTCGAAGAGCCGCTGCCCCCGGATTCGCCCCTGTGGCAGCGCGAGGAAATCCTCATCACCCCCCACAACGCGGCCCTGAGCGCCCCCGACGCCATTGCCGCCCAGATCGCCGACCAGATCAAGACCGTCGAATCCGGCGGCGCCCTGCGCAACCTGGTCGATCGCGCTCGGGGATATTGAGGGGGAGAAGCCCCGGCAGATTCTTCATGCAGGGTTCGGCACGTCTCCCTCCCCTAAGGGGAGGGATGAAGGGTGGGGTGCACCCGCTTTCCGCATTCCGCAGCGCTGACCACCTGCATCGACGCCTCTCCCCACCCTCATTCCCTCCCCGCTGGGGAGGAAGGTTGCGGCGCGGCCTTCATGGAGGGGCGGCGTTAGTCATCTTCATCAACGCCGCTCATCCCAACCCTCTCTGCGCCGGGAGAGGGGACGGCGGTGAGGGCGCGGCAATCGCGGTCGCTTGATTGTCAACAGAAGATTCGAAAACCATGAATTGCAAGCATGTGAGTTTTCGTCGAAGCTATTGCTGATTGATTCATGCGGTGTGAGGCTGGCAGGTGAAGACGAGCCGATTGCGTCGGGTGCTGG
>LFIK01002187.1_pt1 | contig 15756 bp, 18 predicted proteins | sample 643401 | NCBI WGS metagenome assembly LFIK01 (sample SAMN03777447, study PRJNA286221) | soda lake metagenome | biome: soda lake; feature: Kulunda steppe; material: water; isolation source: sample T5-Br brine of Lake Tanatar-5 | place: Russia: Kulunda steppe | collected 2010-07
GGGATGTCCTTGTCGCGGATGGAGAAGAGCTCGAAGCCCTGGGGGGCAGGGTGTGTGTGTGTGTGTGTGTGTATGTGTGTGTGTGTGCGGGTGTGCGGGTGTGTGCGCCCACATGTGCACGCCCAGGGGTAAACATGTGAAGTGGGTCCACAAATGTGAGAAGGGGCGCAGCAAGTATGGGTGGGAGTGGCTGGCAGGCTGGCTGGCTGGCTTGCGGTTGTGCTGCTAGTTGGCAGCTGGAGGCACGCGGCAAGGTGCATGCCCAGCTCTGCGTGTGCACTGTGTGTGCGTGAGGGTATGAGTTGTTTAAGCGCGCGCGTGTGCCATTTGTGTGTGTTTGTGCGCGTCCCAGTATGCTTGCTTGCATGTGTGTGTGCTTGTTTGTGTGCATGTGCATGTCCAGCGTTTTGCGTACATCATTCCTCCTGTCTGCCGCAGCACCAGCCTCCGTCTGGGCGTCACAGCGCAGAACCACGCAGCTCCTCCCACCGCGCAGGTCAAGGCCGCCTCCGACCTCACGGCTCTGGCCTCCCTCATCCCAGCCACCTCCCGCCTCGTGCTGGACCCAGGCGCTGCGCCCGGCGCGGCGGCTGCAAAGCCACAAGCGGGTGCCAGCGCAAGCACCGTGGAGTTCCTGACGGTGCCCACAGCCACGCTCCGGCCAGGGGACCACGTGCGCGTGCTCCCTGGTGCGTGGCTGGCACACGCACTTGTGTGCTGTTTGCGAGTCCACAAACCTGGGGTTGGCCTGTCTGAGTGTGCACGCCAATTTAGGGCTGCCCTTTCTTGGTGTGCATGTGAAGCAGCACCTGCCTTCACACCTGGTTGCTACACACCTGCCTACACACCTGGTTGCTGCACACCTGGTTGCTACACACCTGGTTGCTGCACACCTGGTTGCCACACACCTGGTTGCTGCACACCTGGTTGCTACACACCTGGTTGCTACACACCTGGTTGCTGCACACCTGGTTGCCACACACCTGGTTAGTAGGTGCGCGCAGCGAGCAGCACCTGCCCATACCTATGTTAACAGCGCTTGTGGTACTGCCCTGCCCAGAGGTCTGCTCACGTAGATGCCTGCAGCTGTTTGTGAGCATGTGCTCAAGGCATTTGCCGCCCGTGTGCGCCATATGTGCTGATGCGCCCCTACAGGCGAAAAGTTCCCCGTGGATGGTGTGGTGCTGTCGGGCCGAGCGGCTGCGGATGAGTCCATGCTGACGGGCGAGTCAAAGCTTGTGGCCAAGGTGCGCACGCCCAACTGCTTTGGCTGGTGCACTGAGGTGTGCAGCTGCTTTTGTGTGTGTGTGTCTGTGTTTGTGTGTGCGTGCGTGCGTGCATGCGTGTGCGCGCGAGTGTGTGGGCATGCTTTAGGCCCAGGTGCGCGCGCCAGGATGGTCCTTGTCATGTACATGCTGCCAAGTTTGTATGCACGCATGCTGTGGGGGCGCATATGCTTCAAACGTCTGCTTGTGGGCGCATGGGCATGCCTTGTTGAGCGCATGGGCTGCTTGCGTCTGTAACTGTGTTCAGTGCATGCCCAATTGGTAACTGTGTTCAGTGCATGTGCCCAATTGGTAACTGTGCTCAGTGCATGTGCCCAATTGGTACACTGTGTTCAGTGCATGCCCAATTGGTAACTGTGCTCAGTGCATGTGCCCAATTGGTACACTGTGTTCAGTGCATGCCCAATTGGTTCAGTGCATGCCCTATTGGTAACTGTGTTCAGTGCATGTGCCCAATTGGTACACCCACCTGGCCTGGTGAGTTCCTTTGGCTGCCTGACCAAAGGCAGCTCCCATAGGAGTTGTGCTTGCTTCTGAAGGATTTCCCTGGAGAAACCAACCCCTCTCCCCTCTGGCTTCATGGCCCCACTTAATTCCTCGTGGCCTCATTTTGTTCCTTCATTCTACAGCACAAGCCTCATGGCTCCACTCCATTCCTTCATTCTGCGGCACAAGCATGGCCTTGGCATTGCTTACCTGACTTGACTTATCTTTCACTGCTTGCCTGTCTCTGCTTGCATTTCTCTACACGCTTTGTTTTACTCACTCTACACGCCCTTCTTTACTCGCCCTGTTCAACTTTCCTTCCTCTGCTTGCCTGTGCACTTCTTGCCTCTCTATAGAACTCGCCTCTTGGCTTGCCTCTCCCTGTTCACCTTAAGCTACTTGCCTTGCCCTGTGCAGGGCCCAGGGTCGCGTGTGACAGGTGGCACCATCAATTTTGAGGGGCCTTTGGACATCCAGGCCACCGCCACTGGCAGCCGGTCCACGCTGGCAGGTAAGGGGGTGCACCCCTGTAGTGCCTTCTGCAATATGCGCCCCGCGCCCTGGATGCTCCCGTGCTACATGCTTGTGACACTTGTGACAGGCTCTTGAGTGATGCGCTTGTGGGTGTGTACATGCTTTTGTTCCTGTGAAACGTGCGCGTCCAGAAGATGCATTGTCAGGCTGGACCCACAGATTGTGTGTGTGTATGTGTGTAGGGGGATACCACGATCAGGCCCGACCGGCATGCATCGATGCGTTGTCAGTCTGTGTGTTGCGCTTGCAAACTTTGCACGTCTTTGTTTGGCCCAACTGACGCCTGCGTGCACGTATGGGGTGCCACAGCTGCCAGTGTTGCAAAGCTGCTCATTTGCATGACCATGCCGCCACAGGTTCCAGCAAAAATCGCGGTCCAGCCGCATCTCGTGTATGTGTGTGCCTGCGAGTGTGCAGGCACATGTATGTGCGTGTGCTTGTTTGGTGGTAGGGAGGGGGTGCAATTGACCTTGGGCAGCATGGTCCCGGGTTGTCAGTCTTGTAGGGATGTCTTGCTTGCTGCTCAATCAGTCTGCAATTGCTTGGAACTCCCCCCACCCCAGCCGGTGCACCGTTGCTGAATGACAGCCTGTATCCTCTTATCTGTGCTGCGGAGCCTGGTTGGCGTGCGCTATGGGCCAGCATACGTGAAGTGGGAAGTGGGGCAGAGCTGTTGGGGGGAGGTGGGTGGGTGGAAGGTGTGCCCTAGCCCGAGCTTCGTGTGGGAGGAGTTCTGCACATAGGGTGTGACTGAGTCGATGCTGCCAGACAAATGCCTCAGCTGGGCGTATGCGCGGCCACAGGCAGTTGCTGCGTTGCGTGCGTGCGCAGGCATTGCGCGAATGGTGGAGGAGGCGCAGGGTAACGAGGCGCCTGTGCAGCGCCTGGCAGATGCGGTGGCAGGCCGCTTCTGCTACGGGGTCATGGCGGCGTCGCTGGCAACGTTTGCATTCTGGTCGTTGTTTGGGGTCATCGCCTTCCCCTGGGTCCTGGAGAGCAGCCTGTTTGGAGGTGAGGCGGTGGCAGTGGTGGGAGTAGTAGAAGCGGTCTGAATTGAGGGCTGGGTCCTGAAGAGTGTCTTTTGAGTTTGATTTGAGGCAGTGAGAGTGGAGGGAGTGGCAGGAGCGTTTGGGAGTGAGGGTTGGGTCCTGGAGAGCAGCCTGGTTGAGGTGAGGTGAGGATCGTGGGCGGGGAGTGGCGTGCGCCATGTGCTGCAGCCATTGGTCACTTCAGGGTGAGCGTGTGGCTGTCAGATGAGCGGCTGGCGAGGCCTGGGCGGCCGTCATCTGGCGGGCAGGGGTGTTCTTGGAGGTGGGGCAGGTGGGGAGTGCAACGCAAGGCGGAGGGTTCTCGCGCAGCACAGCAGGGCAGAGAAGCACAACCTGGGGGACGGGGTCCAGGCTCGGGCCTTGCTGTGTGGGGGACCTGTGAGGTGCCCTTCTTGTTGATGGTTGGTGGTTGATGTTTGGTGGGAGGCCTGTTGGGGCTGCTCGTGATGGAAATGGTTGCTGACAACTGTCTGGGGTGCTCCACCTTGGCCCCATCGTCATTGGGGGGGCCATTTGCCCAAATCTTGGGCTTCCGATGTGCCATTTCTAGGGATGGGTAAATAGGAGTTGGCAGACCGCCATTGAGGCTCTGTAGAGCCTCCATGGAGCCCCTTTGGCATGTTGATCAGACTCATTTCATTGTACCTGTTGGTTGGAGCACAGGCTTATAACGTAGGTGACCTGGCATGCGGCTGTATATTAACACAAAGCTCTCACTTGCTCACACTGTTCAATGCACAGTCTAAGCCCATGAAATTCGAGGTTTGCTTGTGCTTGCCTGACATGAACTCCAGGCAGAGGGTGTGCCCGCCTGTGATTGTGCGCACTGCTTGATGCATACTTCCATCTGCTCCACCTCTTACCCTGCCTGTGTGTGTATGTGTGATCCGTCGCAGACTCGATGGCTGACTGGGCAGCCATGACGTCGGCAATGGGCGGCGTGGCAGGTGCGTGGGTTGGCCACATGCATGCGCGCAAGGCTGCGCAATGCAAGCTTGACCGCCAAGCTTGGCAGCCGCGCAGTGCTGGCATGGGAAGACGCTCAGGTCGGAGTTCCAAGCCTTCTGGCTCATGATTCCCAAGCCATCTGGCTCATGAAGTCCAAGCCTTCTGGCTCATGGGGTTCAAGCCATCTGGCTAATGAGGTCCAAGCCTTCTGGCTCGTGAGGTCCAAGCCATCTGGCTAATGAGGTCCAAGCCATCTGGCTCGTGAGGTCCCATGGGTTTGCTGCAGCTGTGCATCCGAAGTGCAGCAGCAGGCCAAAAACGGTGGTGCCTGGGGCCGCCAGGCGCGCTCAATTGTGCAGCAGCTAACACGGACCACGCATTGCACAACTCGTGTGAACCTTTGTGGTGCACCGCGCCGTCTGCCGCGCAGGTGGGGCTTGGGATGTCATGGAGCCGCCCTCCCCTTCCAGTGCCCTTGCGGCCCTGAAGCTGGCTGTGGATGTGCTGGTGGTGGCGTGCCCCTGCGCGCTGGGCCTGGCCACGCCCACAGCAGTGCTGGTGGCCTCCTCCCTAGGTGCGTGCGCATAGCTCAGGGGGCTGTGAGCAGCTCGGTGCAGTGCTGAATGGGTGTACATGCAAAGCCGAGGAGGTGCCAATGGCCGAGTGCCGATTGATGGGGCGCTGGCGGCTAGGTTCCTTGGGCGGCAGCTAAGGGTGGAGGGGGGGAGCTAATGGCTTGGCACAGGAGAGGTCATGCTGGCCTGGTCTATGGCTGCGTCCTTGGATGGAAGGGGGTGCTGGAGCTGCGGCAAAGAGTTGCATGGGCGCCAGTGGCTGGGTGCGCGGCCAAGGGTCTCAGGCGCAACGTCACCCCCTTGACGTCAGGCACCCCTTTGATGTCGGGCGCCCCTTTGACGTCAGGCACGCTGAGAGACGTGCGCTTTGTGTTGCATGGCGCGTGCACATTTTCGCGTGGTCGCATCACACGCCATGCACGCGCGCTAGTGCTGCATGCGCAGGGCCGCGCAAAAAGTAGCACGAGATGCTGCATCCCTGATGCAGAAGCAGCGCAGGGAGTGCACGCGGGAGCGTTGCAGGATTCAATGCCGGATGCACACATTGCACCATGGCTAAACCCTTTGCAGCCTCCTGCTCAAGGCCTTTGGCCTCGGGACGTTTGCTAGAGACATCAGTGGCCAGCTGATGGAAGCCCCAGGGAGCAGCTTGCACATCCTGTCTGTAGAGACACTTTTTGGGGGCCGCTTCCAGTGCTGTAGAGACAGCTTTCAGGGCCGTCTCCAGTGCTGTAGACGGCTGCATGCCCCTACCAAGCCTTATATTTTCTGTGGTTGTTGCTGCAAATGCTCCAGCATTGTTCTCTGTGGCCCTGCATTGCCCGATGCGTGGGCAATCATGTGCCAGGCCTGCCGCAGCAGCCGCGGCGATGCCCGCGTGCATACTGTGTGTGACTGCGCGCATGTGTGTTGGTGCAGGTGCGAGGCGCGGCTTGTTGCTGCAGGGAGGAGGTGCAGTACTTGAGAGCCTAGCCGGTGTGAGAGCAGTGGTGCTGGACAAAACCGGCACACTCACAGAGGGTGAGTGGCATTCTTGTGGCCCATAAGGCGTGGCGCCTCACCGCGTGATGGTGTGCTGCATCTCATAGCGTGGTGGTGTGCTGCGTCTCGCAGCATGGTGGTGTGCTGCGCCTCGCAGCGTGGTAGTGTGCTGCGTCACGCAGCGTGGTGGTGTGCTGTTTCTCGCAGCGTGGTAGTGTGCTGCGTCTCGCAGCGTGGTGGTGTGCTGCATCACGCAGCGTGGTGGTGTGCTGCGTCTTGCAGCGTGGTGGTGTGCTGCGTCTCGCAGCGTGGTGGTGTGCTGCATCACACAGCATGGTGGTGTGCTGCGTCTTGCAGCGTGGTGGTGTGCTGCGTCTTGCAGCGTGGTGGTGTGCTGCGTGTCGCAGCGTGGTGGTGTGCTGCGTCACCCGGAGGGCGCATGCAAGATGGCGCCGACCTGCAGCTGCTGCTGCTGCGCAACCAAGGCCGGCATCATCATGCACTGCACTCTGCATGCCTACACTTGGAGCAGAGGTGTGCTTTGTCCAGCTTCGGCTTGTTAAGCAGCACCAGAGGCTCCGCTCCATTCCTTCTTCAACAGTGGCCTTTCTCTATAGCCCCACAGCCGCTTGCTCTTGTTTGCCATTAGAGCCATGTCGAAGAATATCAGGGACACCTGCAGGCTGCTTCAGCACCTCTGCTTTGTCACTTGGGGCCAATCTGAGTTCTTTGCTGACCTGGACTTTGCTCAAATGGTCAGAGAAGGGATGTGGCACCACTCTCCAAGTTTGCCCTGACCAAAAGTACCCTCATGAAAACGAGACCCCATTTGCTTACTTGCACACAGATCAAAGCATGCGCATTTGCGCACTCACCCACATGCGTGTGCACTTTCGTGCACATGCACGCCCACCCACACGTGCATGCGCGTGCGCGCGCACACACACACACGCACACACACCATGCGCACACACACATGCGTGCTCAGGTAAGCTGCGGGTCAGCTCCGTCTCGGTTGCGCCTGGCAGCCCTTTGGATGCCCACCAAGTGCTTCAGCTCGCCGCTTCAGTGGAGGGTGCAACACGCCACCCCATTGCAGACGGCATAGCTGCAGAAGCGCAAGCCCGCGGGCTGACTGCAGAGGTGGGTGTGCAGCCGAGGAGGCGGAAGGGTAGTAGCTAGGGAGGCAGGGTGGCAGCGGGGTTGCGGGGTGGTAGCGGGGGGAGGTCGGGCGGCTGCGGCTGAAGCAGCTTGATTGCAGTGAGGGAGGCAGCGTTGATGGCTGCACAGGAGGCCAGGTGACGGCAGGATTGACAGGTCACAGCAAGGAGAGGCTGGGTGGCTGCAGCTGAAGCAGCTTGATTGCAGTAAGGGAGGCAGCGCGATGGCTGCACAGGAGGCCAGGTGATGGCAGGGTAGACACAGGTGCACACCAACCTGTTGTGGGGGCCCACAGCGGATCCATGGGCCCTCTGCTGCCCTCACACCAACCTGTTGTGGGGGTCCACAGCGGAACCATGGGCCCTGCTGCCCTCGCCAGGAGAAGTGCCTGTGCCCTTCCGGTGCCAGGTCTTGTAGACCAGCCAGGCTGCAGCCCCCGCTGCGTGGCAGCTGGAGCAGGGAGTGCCTGCCTCTTTCCCCTGCACACCGCAACGTGTTGGAGTGGGCAGCCAGCTGCTGCAGCTTATGCAAAGTCTGTCTTCTTTCAACCAACCCATGGTGATGCGCTGTCTCAGATGCGAAGTTAGTTTTTAGGCCTGCCCTGAGCAGGCGGAGCAACCTTCCCTGGTCTGCTGCACGACAAGTCGGTGCACATTCAGCTTGTGTTTGCCCTCCTAGCCCTGGCCCCTTGCGCTTATGGTGCCTGCCATTTGTCGCCATATTGCTGCCGGTGGTGCGCAGCACTGCCATGCTGAGTGATTCTATAAATCTTTATCCTCCATGTCTGTACCTGTGCCAGCTTAGTTCTTTGTGCCTGTGCTTGTGCTGCACACTTCCCGATGTAGGCAACGCCCATATCAGTGCTAGGGCGAGTGAGACTGAATGGTCCATATTGGGTGAGACTGAATGGTCCATATTGGGTGAGACTGAATGGTCCACATTGGGTGAGATTGAATGGTCCACATTGGTCTGGAGCCGAACCCCTGTGCCTGTGCCTGCTGCGCTCTTGATGCAGGCGGTGCAGGATGCTGTGACAGAGCCAGGTGCAGGTGTGCGCGGGCGTGTGGGTGGCAGGCTGGTGGCTGCAGGAAAGAGAGACTGGGTGCAGGCACAAGTTGGTCGGCTAGAGAGTAGCAAGGCAGGCATGCAGATGTCACACGGGGGTGGCCTGAGTAGCAGCATCAGCAGCAGCGGCGGCGGCAGCATCAGCAGCGTCAGCAGTCACATTGGTACAGAGGACAGCAATGCCAGCAGCAGCGTCAGCAGCAGCAGCGTCAGCAGTAGGAGCAGCGGCAGCGGCAGTGGTGCAGTGGGGGAGGCTGGGCTGGTGAGGGAAGCGGGGGCATCTGCTGTATGGGTGGGCGTGGAGGGTGAAGGCGTGGTGGGCGTGCTGGGACTACGGGACCGGCTGCGGCCTGATGCGCGCGACACAGTGAACAGGCTGAGGCAGAGAGGTATCAGGTGAGCGGGTCACGGAGGGGCAGTGTTCTTTCTGCCCTTTTGTTGCGGGGGGGGCATGCACGTGCGCACTTTGTGTGCGCATTGTTTGTGTGCACATGCGCGTGTTGTGCGGGTGCAGCAGCTCCATGAGCACGCGTTCTCGATCGTGCACAGACAAAGATTCTGGTTGTATGGCGCTGCCAAGTCCATGAAATTAGTTTGTTGGTGGCCTGCGGGTAACGATCTACCCACTCCCGTACAAAAGTTGCACAGCAGACACAACCACTGGTGCTCTTCTGTCAAGCTCATCACTTGTTCCAGTAGGTGACAGCCATGAGCTCACAGAGGTTTTGGAGCCCTTGGGACCATTGCCAAGGCTGTGTTCGCTTTTGGAGCCCCTCATTTCGCATCACACGGCTTAGCTTGCACCTATTCCTCCTACGACGGCTGTGTGTCACCCCGCCCTGACTCGGGAAAGCCCTGCGCGTTGCTCACTGGAGCCTGTAGCTAGAGCTCTGAACTGCTGTTCTTTGATTTTAGAGGGCCTTGTCATCTCTCGGTAAGGCTTCTTTATCTTCCATAACTAGGGGCTTTCCATCCCAGGCTTTCCATCCCCCCTCCCTATGGGCTCTCCGCCCCCAGTCCCTAGGGACTCTCAACTTAGCCACCCCCGTGCATTCCAGGCCAGCTGCTGCTCGCAGCTCCCATGCCGGCCCTTGATGCGCGCCAGCTCGGCTGGTCCAGCTGCAACCCATACGCTGCGCATCCGTCTGCTGGCAGTGCCGGCGCCGCTCACTGCATGCACCTCTCACCGCATGCACCTCTCACCGCATGCACCTCTCACTGCATGCACCTCTCACCGCATGCACCTCTCACCGCATGCACCTCTCACTGCATGCACCTCTCACCGCATGCGACCCCCGCCCCTGCTCCGCAGCGTGTACATCCTGTCAGGGGATGATCCATCCACGGTCGCCGCGGCAGCCGTCCAGGCGGGGGTGGGTGCTCTCTCTGTGCCTTGGCATGTCTGGATGACTGGGTATCCTGGATAATTGGCCTGGTGAGATTCGATTTAATCAACCAACGCTCCCTTTCCACCCCTACCTGGTCGGGGGCGCCCTGGTCCAAGGCACGTGGTGTGTGGTCAGTGCCGCTGGCGTCCCATGAGCTCAGTGCCGCTGGCGTCCCATGAGCTCAGTGCCGCTGGCGCCCTGTGTGTGGCACTGGTTTACCTCAAGCCGGGGCCAGCTACACTGACGCTCTAGTGCCCGCACTGGTCTTCAGAAAGCCGTCGCCAGCCGCACTGACGCTCTGATGCTTGCAAGCTCTGCATTGGCCTGTAAGTCAGGGGATCTGCGTGAGTGCGTGCACATGTGCTGATGGTTGAGGCACTCCGCACCTTTTGCCGCATAGTTATGTGCACCGCCCCTTGGGGGCTGCAAGCCTGCTTAAATCACGACTGCCCTTCTGCTGCTGGGCCACTGCTGCTGCTCCTTGACCACTGCCGTAGGTGGAGCCTAGCAATGCTGTCGGTGGGCTATCCCCCGGCGACAAACTCGCACGCATCCGCACGCTGCAAGAGGAGCAGCAGGCGGCGGGTACAGGAGGCATGGTGGCCATGGTGCGCATCAAGGAGGCTGTAGCAGCTCCTGTGGAGCACTTGTTTTGTGCTATGTGGCCTGTTTAAGCCTTGTGTCAAAACCAAATGCTGGCTTGGCAGCACAGTTCCCGCGCCTCCGGCCGGTGGTCGCGGCTCGGCGAATGGTGCACTCCGGGGCAAGGTGCTCCCGGCCCGCAGGTGCCGCGATGGGCGTGTTCCTGCGTGCTTTGGTGCTTGGTGTGTCTGTGTTGGCGTTCCGGTGACAGCGGCGGGCGCCGCTGGGGGCGCTAGGGAAAGCGTGGTGCTCCGACGACCGTGCTTGCATCATATTAACGACGCCATTCAGTCCGCCTGCGGGCCCCCCTTTCCGCAAAATTGGCTCTGACAAGCTCACAGTACAAAACACTTGCCTCTGCTGCGTGCTTAGAGCCCTTTTGCGCACCTGACCATGCATGCTCAAAGGGCCAAATCCTCGGCAGCGCAAGTACCAGCAGTGCGCATCTCCTGCAGCCTGCCTCTACCACAGATGAATGGCATGCATGTGTTGTTGACGTATGGTGTCCACGCAAGCATGCAAGGAACCAGCTCGTTCACCTGTGCGCAAACCCCCCTAATTTACTTGTAACGCACATTCTCACACGCATGCATACAGCATAGGGTCCCTGCATGCACGTCATTGCTTACTCTCCCCCGCGCTTCTTGCCGTGCAGGTGGGCGACGGTGTGAATGACGCGCCTGCGCTGGCTGCCGCAAATGTTGGCATCGCGCTGAAGGGCGGGCTGGATGCAGCAGGTGCGCGTAGACACTGTGGCCTTCACGCTGCAGAACGACCCTCAACACTCTCCCATCCCTGAGTGCACCCTCTCAGGTTGCCGCTGTGAGAGATATCTGCCTGCATGTGGGAGTGCCTGACGCAGCTGTGAGTGGGATTGCAGTGCGCTGCACAGCACCAGGGCTGCTGCAATGTGCTGCATTGCCCAGTGCCTGCCTGCTGCCCGCGGCTCACGCATACAAAGACATGATGCTGCATGTGAGCGTTGCTTTGACAACTCTAGAGTGCCAGTGCTCGTGAAGACTACAACGAGACATGAAACGTGTTTTGGTGCATGGCTGTGCAGGTGACGCAGCCCAAGTCGTGCTCATGGGCGACAGGCTGCACCAGGTAGGCACAGGGTCTAGGGTGTAGGGTCTAGGGCGCCAGGCCTCTGCTCAGATACGGCTGGCTGCACCAGGTGGGCGCATGGCTTTGGTGCGCTGCAATCACGTGCTCAGGTGCGCCCAGCTGCACCAGGTAGGCGCACATGTTGAAACGTCCAGGGGCACTGCCTACCCCATCAGGAGGCAGCGAGCTGCCCTGAACTGCATGCCCCTCATGCCATGTGAACTGTGTGCCTCTCATGCTGGATGCCTGGGCCCTGCCTTGCCAAGGCTCTCGATGTCTCTGCAGACGCTTTTAAAAAGGGGGCCCATCAGCAATCAAGGCCGCCCTGCCTGCATACTGCCCAGCGTGGACCTCTCTCAGCCCCATCTACCCTTAAGCAGTAGCGTGGTTTACATCCTCAACCATTACAAGCCATGTGTCAGCAATTCCAGCTTCTGGCGTGCGTTTGTCGGGACATTTCACGGAGCTGGTTGCATCAGGGAGGTGCAGGTCCCGAGGCAAGGGATGGGCACCTGTGCATGATTGTGGTGCCTGCATGTGACCGCGCACTAGCTCGGGTGTGTGGGCGCATGATTTGCTGTGTCCGCGTACTGTGCACACACACACTTATTATGGCTGATTGCTGCGCGCAAGACCCATTTCGGGGCTCTGCACTCGCCACTGCTGAATGCAGAATGTGTGCATTGTATCGCGGCAGCGTGACCCTGCCCAGGCTGTTGTATTGCGCTTGCACAACCCTGCCTGGACTGTAGTGTGTTGCATCGCAGCAACACGGCCCTGCCTGGATTGTGTGTGCCAGTGAGCACTGGCGCACCTTACTGCATGGCACACCTTGCTGCATGGCTTCGTCGGTGGCGCAGGTGATGGATGCGCTCGACTTGGGGCGCGCCACGCTCGACAAGATCAGGGCCAACCTCGCTTGGGCACTGGCGTACAACGTTGTTGGCATCCCGCTTGCTGCCGGTGAGGTCACGCATACGCTGGCGCTGGTCACAAGCACGCATGCACTGGCGCTGGTCACAAGCACGCATGCATTGGGGCCAATCACAAGCACACATGCACTGACGCCAGTCACAAGCACACATGCACTGGCACCGGTCACAAGTACGCATGCACTGGCGCCGATCACAAGCACGCATGCACTGGCGCTGGTCAGACTAGGCGCTTGCCGAGCCTGTGCGCACTTGGGTGTAAGCACTGAGGCTGCTACTTTATAAGCAAAGTGTGAAGGGCAATGAAGGCAGCTGCAAGATTCATCTCCTTGCATCTACTTCACTGTGCCTGTGGGGCATTTATACCTTTGATACCAATGTTCCATGGTGGAGCATGCCTTGGGCCTGCTACTGCTGCAAGCCGGCGCTGCTTGTTGGCAGTTTGGTGCAGGCGTCCTGTCAGGGACTGTAGCGTAAGTGGGAGGCTCTGTGCCTCCTCACACCCACGCCAGAACATTTTATGCACTGTTGTCCAATAGAATGTTCTGGCGGTTTTTACAAGGTCCCCCCCTTGTTTCATGCGGCAAACATGCTGGCACGACTGCCTCATGCTGTGTCTTTCTCCTGCCTCTGTAAGCTACTTTGTCTTTGCTGTGCTTTGCCTGCACTGTCCCTCTTCTTCCCCAGTCCAAATTTCTCTTTTAAAGCCTGGGCATGTGTCCGCAAATATTCCTCGTTTCAAGTTTACTCAGATCCTCGCGCTCCAGCCGGCATTCCTGTCTTCAACAGAGAGAAAATGAAGCAATTAAAGTTGTGGACCAGGCCTTCAGGTGCTCAGGCGCCCATTTGACTCTCCTTTTGAGCGATGTGTGATGCGCAGGCGCGCTACTCCCTTCATATGGCATTGCGCTCACGCCCTCCGCAGCTGCGGGCATGATGGCCTTCTCGTCCGTGGCAGTCGTCTCAAACTCTCTACTGCTGCGGGCCCAATTCAGTGTGGACCAAACCAGGCCCCAGGCGGCATTGCAACAACAGGATGCCAGCGCATCGAGCTAGTACACCGAAGAAGCTCCGCTTTTCCATCCAATCTCTTTGGTACATTTGTTATTCATTCACGAGCATCATAGCATGCCTTACAGCTAACTGAGTACCTTGTTGATCAGCCAAAAACAAATCAAGTAAATTCACTTTATCACCGACTGTGAATGGCCATGGCAGGGGACAGATTGGAAGCGTCACAACTGCTACCTGTCAGGTAGTTGGCTGATAAACTTCCATATCAAACTTCCAAAGGGGGCGACTAAGGCCCAAAATAGGTATGGTTTTGGCATGATCCCGAGGTATGGTCTCCGTGAGGGGCTAGTATCAACTTGATACTAGCTTGAGGCTCACGGTCCAAATGTAGCCCTACTTGCAAGGCCTCCAAATCACTTAAGCTTGAAACTAGCCAGTCGCGGACACCGTGCCTAATCGGCCACGGCGTGAACCCTACCATTCACAGCCAAATGTCCGCACCAGATCCCCCACTGCACCAAATTACATGATTTATTAGTGTTTTCAAAAAACTAAAAGTTGGTGCCCTTGAAACACTGAAATACACAAACATCGTTACAGAAGAATTGCAGCGAAAAGACCCAGTGGTTGGTGAGATGTGCATTTTGGTTCCTAAAAAAAAATCCAGCAATAGGGGCGTTAGCTTACTCTAAACCCTATGCCAAAATGAGTGAAGGTTTACAAGGTTATCAAGAATTACTAATTAGTAGTAGGACTTCTGTCAAGAAGTGCGACTGCTAGCCTGCTCATAAAAGGCAAGCAGTTCATGGACGAAAAGAGGAAGTTAATTGTCACAATCATATGATATGGTTGAAAGAAAGAAAGAAGGACTATGCCAACAAGGTAACCCCTGCTTGCGTGGAATAAGGAAGAAGTTTACATTTGATGCAAGCACCAGGCAAACCTCCACCATCGAACTAAGAAGAAGGTCATAAGTGGGGGTCGGGAGGGATCTGAAAAGAGCCATATGTTCTTTCCTTGAAGTTTTTCAACCTCCTACTTGTATTTATGATCTTTGTTGCATATTAAATAGAAGCAAGTTTTCTTACTCTACACCCGGTGTAGACCGGGCTGGTCTAGGCCAAGCTTACTGAGGGGTAGTTCAGTATGACATTTGTAGATAATCCCCATCACTCCAATCAGGATGGTATGTTGCTCTGGTTTAAGAAAGCAGACACATCATGACTCATGATCTCGGAGATCCTGTCTGAGTGAATAGATGAGCAAATTTTCTGCGGAGAGAGGGGATAAGTGCACTGGAAGATAGCATGTTGCTCATCCTGAATATCATCATTAGCCTCAAAGTGCCACCAGTGGTCGCACATCGTGGAAGACATGTGATTCCAAGTAGCTAACTCATAGCAAAGGGTGTGAACATGGAGTCCGAATCGGATAACGCTGCGATTTACATCAAGTGGGAGGTCAAGGAACATGCATTTGGGAAGTGGGTTGTCACGCCAGATTTATGTAGTACCAGATTTATGCTGCATTGTGACCCAGAGGTCAGTTAAGTCAGTTGGTCAGTATTTTATCCCATTGCCAGTTAAGAAATTGCTGTATTTGAGCATTTGTTATGGCCATGCTACGCGTCTAGTTTGGATGCAGCAGTCTCTCGGCGTGACAGGGTGAAGAAAATGGATAATCAAGGCCCTGTTTGTAGGTGGAGCGCACCACTGGTGGTGAGTCAACCGTTTACAATTGCGCTCTCTTGGGTGTGTGCTGGAGAAAGGCTCCCAGTAAAGCAGATGCCTGGTTCTGAGGTCCACAACAAAACGATTAAGGTCAATGGGTTCACAGTTCTGCAGGTTTTGTTTGAAAGTGTGGGAATGTGCCAGGCCCTCCACTGCTGAAAGAATATGGGAGGACCAACAACCGGCAGACCATGAGCTGAGCCGTACTTCAGCATGCAAAATCTTTTTCATTGTGGTGCTGTTGCAGCGGGGCAAGGAGTTGTAAAACCGCAATGTTGCTCAAAACCAATTGAATTGCAGAGGCTCCAGACCACATTCTCGCATGATACACCAACAAGGAGTAGTGACCCTGACCCCCAAATTTTTTTGAATTTTGCAAGCCATTTCTGTATGGGATTGTCCATCTCTCTGCCCTGTCGTAGGTAGGGGGTAGCCCAGATCTGACTTGCAAATATGCCAGCAGGGATTACGTACGTCTAAAGGAGCCAAAACTGGGCGTGTAATCTGTTGGTAAGGTCGTGTTCCTGAACAAACCATTTCTACCTGGAAGGTGCCGGCTGCGAATGTTTTCATCGCTGCATGAGCTGCGACATTCAGGTTGAATGCCTTATCACACACCAAATGTTTGAAAGTATCAGTGAAGGGGAGCAGGGCTGCGTACCATCTAAGTAAATTGGCGGCAAATTGTCAGACCTGGAATTGAAGCACATCACCTCAGATCATAGTGTGTTGACAATCAGCAACTTCCTTTGAGCTTAAGTTCAGTTTGTTCAGCATTGTCTGCACGTTGGTAAGGTCATTGGACATGTGAGAGAGAGAGAGAGAGAGAGAGAGAGAGAGAGAGAAGAGAGAGAGGAA